>Ga0307507_10001581_pt1 | contig 50386 bp, 38 predicted proteins | sample 7_EM_MG_FD_207223 | JGI IMG/M metagenome (GOLD analysis project Ga0307507, IMG submission 207223) | Populus trichocarpa ectomycorrhiza microbial communities from riparian zone in the Pacific Northwest, United States - 7_EM | ecosystem: Host-associated > Plants > Roots > Unclassified | place... | reverse complement strand
CCGTTGTAATATTACCGGTATATTACTGTCATACCCTGATATTCCCATAACTTAATCTTTCCACCTCCACAATATTACGCTGCGCCCGCTCGCGTACATATCTGGGCTTGAATTGAGTGGGGCGGAGCAGGATAGTGTGACAACCTACTCTATCATAATTGTTGGCTGCAATCTGGGCACACAACGAGCTAAGCCACCCAGTGCCAGCTGCGATCGGTCACGACCTATCACTCCCAAAACGGGAGTTACCATCTGGTAGTCGGTGTTATAGGAGGACTAGGAAACGGCGAGGCCGACATAAATTCAGCTTGGAGGTATGACAATAATGCAGTATGTGAGGAAGATTATCTAGCGATGATTTGATCAGTGGAGCAGCATAATTAAGCCAGCCTCCCGTCTCTCCCGGAAGCCGGAATAATAGTGGGAAATCGACGGAATATCCCCTCCCTCATTTGTGCACTCGGTTATCGAATGAATGAAATGGACGAATCATATATATATATTAGGACCACGTTGTAGCGGGGTTGTTGTGGTGCATATCTGCGGATTTTTACGCCGCTCTTGCCATTGCTTTCGTGAAGTCACTAAACCTCACTCGATTGGCATTTCTTCTTTTCTTCATGTCTTGTGAGATTTTTCTCTCTCCCCGTTCTGTTGAATACTGGAGAGTCTTGGTGATTTGTGAGTATGATAGGGCGGTGGTTTGGTGCGGGAAATCATTGGGGGCCGAAAGCTCGAAATGATCTACCGGATTCGGATTGTGAATTTGTGATTGGGGGGTAATGTATTGTACCGCCCCATGGCGTAAAAAGCAATATACAGGCCCTGCGTATTTGGAATGTGTATTTGTGATATGGATGTTAAGGTAAGATCTATGGTATTGTATACCTATGAATCCGCAGGTTTATGAACCCGAAGGTAACGGTAGCGCAGAGATCTACCCTAACTTAGATCCTGACTCGTCTTCCCCATTCCATCTCTAGATAATTTGTAGGGGGAAAGCGGGTTGTTCGAATTAGTCAAGTATTTCATAGTTCGGGTGTTTGCATCCGCTAAATAGTGCTTTGGACCTGCGGGCGGCCTGGATGTAATGGTTAACTGATCCTGAAAATGGCAAGTGGTGGATACGTCTTACGTTGATAATGCTGTATCGGGACTATCGAGGGATGTGTTATCCGCAGCTCTCCGGATTTGCGGGTGGGGTATCATACTTTTTGGCCGGATTATGATGTTTAGATCCCGCTCGGGCCCGTGTCTGTTGTGTAGGAAACCTGCGGGAGCTTGGCAGCCTTGTGAGTGGGTGGGTGGGTGGGTGGAAGCAATACTCTTGGCTAGTTGCTAGGGTCGAAGAAAGAAGGGATCTTTCTCAACTGAGTTTCGATGGGATTATGGAAAGCCTCCTTCTCAACTCTAATTCTTAACCACTCGCGAGGAAGCAATCGTGTCCTTAACGCCTGCGAAACTCTCAAGGTGTATGCGTGGCTGGGGCCCAGCTGCCGGTCTTGCTAGAGCTTGAGCAGGAGTTGGTATTTTTTTGATCTTTTTTGATCTTTTTTAGCAAACTCTCGACATAAGGCTTAGACAGAGGAAATTAGTATCCTCGTCGCTAACTCACCACTCCAACTGCAATTCCCTTTTTTATATCTAGACTCCACGGTGGTATAGTTTGTCCTGCCGGAAGCTCGCTGAGGACTGTTGTGGTATTTGGTTGGAGATCATGGGAATTGGTGAGGAGCATTACTTTCTGTATGGTGCGATATTCTGGATATGGTAACACTCCATCACACCCCCTCACTCGAAAATCTAACCCAACCCCTTGTTGGAAATAGAGACTCTGCGGCGGATGCATCCAGCATTCTGGTATTCCAAGAGTAGGGAATTTGCCGGATGTGGGTTTGACTTTGCGGTGGATGTGGTTAAAAAAATCAATGATGTCCGGCCAAGAAACTAGGTGGCTAAAAAGTTAGGGTTGTGGAGTAAGTCAGACATTGTGAAGTCAAGCAAGACAGCTCATTCTGCGACCACTGGGGTTTCTTGGAACTGAAGCTTCTCTTGTGTCAAGAATAGAAGCTTCTCAGGTTTCAGGAACCACAGAATTCTTTAAAGATGAAGTAGTATTGGCGGTATTGCGATAGGTCAAAGTTGAGGTTAGATTCCCTGAATTTGCTCTTGTCCCAGGGTCGAACCAAGGTCTAAACGATCGATGTTTGGAATATGCATGCTAGGCTGTGTAAAAAGACTCTGGGTGTGTTCACCGCAAAGTTTCTAATGTTCGCACTCTTTAGCAATAGTACACGTATGAACCAGCAGAGGGAGACGCAAGCTTTGAAAAATTTTCTCCTATTTCTTTTCTTCCTTTCTTGTTCTTTCCTCCCCTTGGCCTTCCTTCTTGTTCTTCCCTTTGGCTTTTCACTTTCCTTTCCTACCCGCTCAACTCAAGCAATCTTGGACTCCTTCACCGCTTAATACAAATTCCTTGTGCTCACTTGAGCTCCACCACTCCGCTGCGTAAAACCCTCCTTGCTGATCATTACCTCCGCTTCTATTATTTTCAACACTCCTAAGTTAGTTGATAAGGGGATTTCGGCATGTTCTCAAATCCTTCATTGGCATCCTTTATTTCGTCTTCAGCCGGATTGGGGTGGGCATTATCCTGCTTCTCACCCCCTGGTTATCATCCCCGCTCCTCCTGTTCTTCTCACTCTCACTATCACTTCATCGACCTTCGTCTGCTGTCATCAATACCTTGGTCCGAGAAAGTGCACTAAGTCTGTCCACAAACGGCCGCCTCACCGCTCACAATATCAGACGCCAGTCCCGTCCCGCCATCAATCAAACTCTATCGGCACAACACGCTAATCACCAAACAACCATCTCTGCCTCTATCCCCCCACCATTCTCTCCACCACGGGATGCGGCACAATACCCTCCCCCCGTACTAACCCCGCCCGAAAATGCTACTAGCATCATCCCCGACCTTACATATATGCCAACGCCCCCCGGTTTATGATAAGCCCACCCACTCCCCCACACTCGCTATAATCAGCATACAATACAGTTAGAGTCACATCCGGGCCAAGTGGGTGTCCCCGCGGTGCGCTGAAGAGGGGCACAATAGAGAAATACCGTTAATTTAGACCGGGTATTTAGCAAAGTCAGAATTATGATGATATGAAAGTGATATTCGGAGCATCGGGGTGATGTCCGCGGATTCGGTCTTATTGTGAAAGGGAGTAGGGTGATGTGAGCTAGTCCTACCCGGGATCCCAACGGAGAAAGAGATGATTGATGAGGAGAAGCGGGGGAGAGGAGAAGTAAAAGGGAAGATTCTAACAATGTGTACAGAGTGACTTAGTGGCATGAAATACGCTTAGGGGAGGAACGAGCAGACCAAGCAGTGAGAGTGCAACTATATTTGACCCGACGAGCCAGGTAATTGATAGAAACCCCAGATTAGAGACAGTTGGTAGCAGGAGACACATACCGTACCCCTACCCCCCCAGCCCACAACCCTGGAAACCAAACAAAGCTCTACAAACTCAAAAGAAGGATGATACTAAGGGGAGCGCTCCGGGGGTGACAAGAATTTAGACCAGCAGACCAACCAAGAAAGAAAGATCGTCCCGGAAAATCCCCACCACCAAGGAGGCCGTGTTCTAAGTCAGTCTTTCGTACCGCATACCGAATGGTATAGAAGGGCCCAATAAGCTAAACCGAACCATGCCATACTAATTACACCAAGCGAGATAGCACCCAGCATGATACTATAAGAGAAAAAAAGAAAATAGCGAGGTCGGCGCCCCACACGAGCAGCTCTAATCCGGAATATTTTTCGAGGAAGGGATTTCTACTGCATACCGCGAAAGTTTGTCCTTTTTGATTGGATCCAGGTAGCGGGCGATAGATAGTAGCTCTTTTCAAAAAAACGCTTCGATGCTACTGGTATGCATAGTGGCATACAATAACGCCCCGCATCTGCATGCCTCGTACCAGTATACTCCATAGGTAAACCAGCGATATTAGCCTGTGTGGAGGTGGATTGTTCTTTCAAGTGCTGGGATGTTATTAGCTTTTCTTCTTCTTCTTCTTCTTCTTCTACAGTAGGGAGAGATGGGACGGGGAGGATTGACACTTGCGCTCGTTAGAATAAAGTGCCGGTAGACGCAGGTACTGTAGTAGGCTTGAGATTTTACAGTGCTTGGTGCTCTACTAGACTGAGCCAGGAGCAAAGAATTGGATAGGCTATTATGCTAGTAGTATGGCAGTGGCTCTTACGGTAGCGGAGGGGGCTATTTGCGGATAATTGCTTCATGGCCATGGTTGAGATGCCCTCACATAAGTTTTAATAAATCTACGATATTTTTCTGTGGTCTAACCTTCAATTATCAACCTGCTCGACATTAAATTCCACCACCCTCCCCGCCTTCTACAAGCACTCTACCAGCAACCAGGACAACCCCGGCAGGATCCCATCGACACGACTAAACGCCCAAGCCGACCTCACACACGACTAACTCAAAAACAAAAACACACCTTCCCTCTCATCAGGCCATTATAGATTAATCTATCACACAACCTTCAAACCCCTCAACAACCCCCACCCCACCCCGATAGCCAAAACCCGCAAGCCCCCCTTCCGCCTCCTCCGTCTACTATACCCTTTCTCCATGCCACGCATGCCATAGCACATGCATACCTAAACAACCCTCTTCACCTCATTATCCCCCCTCCCCTCCCCTCCGCCACCCGATCCGAACGATCAAAATTTCCCCCTTCTTCGCTCCACCCCTCCACCCCTCCACCCACCCCGCCTTTAAGTCTTTCCCCAGGGCTTAACCTACCGTTCGCTTAGAGCAGCACTCACGCTGCCGGTCGCGTTTTGGCATCCTTCCTTCCGGAGTTGTTTTCCTGTTGACGGCATTTTCGCTGATGGTCTGTAGTCTAGGGTTCTGAGGAATTGGCGGGGAGGGGTGCCAGATGGAAGTTTAAGGCCTGGGGGAGGAAGAGGGGGCGATTTTAAAAGCTGCGAGGAGATTGGGATGGTATAAAGTTTGTGGGGAGTATTTCTCTTCGCCCCTCGGATTTCGGGGTGGTGTGGGTTTTTAGACGAGTGATATCTCAGGATGCGATAGTTTAGGTTAGGTTGTTGGGGGATTGGCCACCTGAGCTGTCGGCTATTCGGACTCTCGGCTAGGGCTTAACTCTAAGCTTAACTATCGGATCGTAGAGTAAAAAGTGCTTGGGTGTTTGGGTGTCCGTTTAATGAAGGCTTCTTGCTGTGGTTGAATAATTACTTGCCCCGGGGCATCATAGGATGGGGATGGTCCCCACCTTGTCTCTCCGTTTTTAGCTACTAGTGTCATGCCCCCAAGCATCCCTTCAAAGACTCGAGCGAACTTCTCCCACACCCCGGAAAATCCGCCGGTGCCCTAAGTTGATCCAAACCAACTCCGCGTTGAATTCCACCAGAGGGTCCAACAGTCCGACACTGGCCGGGGAAGTTGGAACAGCTTTGATCATCGCACAGCCACAAGTTGCCCGAGCGCACCTAACTTTTTACCAACACATTCGGGTCTGATGATAACCTGTGATATTGCCTATTCGAGGTATCGACATGCAAAAACAAAGCGAAGTGAACTTGTTCAAGGAGGCCCTACCAGACATCAGGAGATCATAATAAGATAGTGAGAGACGTAACGCTGTACTTACAAATTCTAGCCCCCCCTCCGCCCCCAACCCCGAAATACTAACCGCCCATTTCGCCGCTATAATTTTCACGGAGCTGTCTACGGTTAGTGTTAACAAAAAAAACAATAAAAGTGAACGCTGCTAGGCCAGATATGTAGACATCAGCCCCCGTGGCACGTACAAGTGCCATGGATAAAGTTTTCGCACACACCAAGTGGCTTACCGGCAAAAAAATCATAAAAATTGGTGAGGTTACAAAGTGGTGTGTGCGAAAACTTTACCCATGGCACTTGTATGTGCATGAAACCTGAGCGATATAATAGCTCTCGTTCGTTGCATTAGTGCTCGTATAGTACCCTGTCTCGTTATCAATTGCACTTCAGTATCCCCAAAACCGGTTTGACCGGAGGAAATGGATGCCGGGGGGTGCAAAAGTCGGTTCCGTAGTGGGGGGAAGAATTGAGTGAGATATCTTGTTTGCAAAAATACCAAAGGTGTTTTTCCGGCTTTCTAGGAGTTTCTGGGACTTTCAGATAGTTAAATCTCATGATTTTTCATATTCGGATTGAGGTAGTGAATCACCAAGAATCACTCACCTACTGGTTGATAGCCTGGAATTCGCGCGCGTGTCTCGGCAGTTTCCCCTGCCCTCCAAAAGGGGGCTCAAGTCCGGATGTGCGGAAGACTCACATTGACAAAAGCATCAATCCTCCCCCGGGACGAGTACTGTGGGCGTTCCGGGTTGTTGGCATCTCCCCGGACACTCGACCTGTATACTTGGCTACCGGTACGGCAGTGGACCAGTTTGGCCTTTTTTTCTTTTTTTTCTTTTTCTTTCGGGCTTCTGTGGAGAAGAGACACCGGATATGTCCCCGGTTTATCTCTCGGGAATGATCCGATGCAGATCTCAGAGAGACATGATGGTATACACCGGTGGACAGGCCGTTGGATTGTACCGTACTCGAGCTCTCGAGTACTATATGTCCCCACATTGTTGGTATGCGGCCCCACATTTCGTTTCCCCCCTTTCCGGTGCCGGCAGTCTCGCGTAGATATCGGTGGACAGAGGTGCATTTTTTTATTTTTATTTTTATTCTTTTCGACGCGGGTTTTCCTAAATATAAACAATCCGTTGGGGACACGGTAACCCGCGCCTGTATGTATGAGGGAAAGTATCCAATACTAGAAGCTCGTAAAGGAGGAAACCTGGGTTAGGAGGTGTCTGAGAATCGTCTAGAAAAATGCTTGTTACATACTTTTGTGTCATTGTTACTGGGGTGAACCCTACGCGAAGGGTCGATATACCATTCTCGGGTGCCCCGAACCGAAGCAGGATGGGAGTCGCTATCCATACCTTTTCATGAGCATGATTCATCGTTTGTCTGTTGACCGTATTTTCTGATAACTCCTGGGATATTTTCCCGACCTGCGGTAACCATCGGTACGCCACAGATGAACTTCATGCCCCAAATTCCACCGTTACCCTTTGGAAAGCCCATTCCCTGAGCTCTAAACTAACGTCTTATGTTAGTTACGCATTGTGCATTTTTTCCGGTATTAAGGCATCTATAGTTACGAGAATAGTAAGCTTTCCCGGCCTCCACATCAATTCACCCACCCAAAGTGGCCACAGGAAGAGGCTCTATCAAGGTACCGCAGTATCATGTCAAAACGTCGTGTTAGTAGACATGCAGTGCCAGCTTCGCCCGTAGAAGTTAAGCACCGGTATTACTCGAGCACCAGTACAACCTCGAAAAGACATTTTCCTGCAAAACACGCCCAGAATACCGCGGTATTCTTCGTAGCACCTTTCATTGACCTAGATTAACCCAAGATAATGAAATCCCGCCATTTCCATAAATTGTTAGGGAGGGCATAGGATTACCGTACCCGTTGTCCCTTCTAAAGTAACGGGTATCCCCGCACAATAGCTCAGTTGGTGATATAATAATGGTCTTGTATATCTCTCCTAGCACTCTTTAGAACACAAGTCTTATATTTACTTGGCGATTTAAAAGGTCTCCGGACCCTTTTGTGCCAAGATACAGTAGGTAGTGATAAATGAAAAGCGTCCGGAGACTTTTAAATCGCCTAGGGTTCACACTTGATGTACGGGTAATTCCGCCATCCTATTCAAGGACAAGGCAGTCTACTGCTTGCTTGACTCGAGAACCTCTGGGAAAATTAGCTGTGCCTTTCAACGGAAAGCTTGTCAAAATATAAAGCAGCTTTCCCAACCCTCATCTCAGGTCCTAGGAGAACTGCAATTCATAGAGTACCTTGTAACCCATGATTGACTCCCCCACTAACCCCGCCATTGACCGACGGCCTTTGCGAAAAAACGGAAAAAACCCGCCGCCTACCGCCTAAATTGCTTCCCGTGAAAGACGGATCCTCGGCCAGCAGGAGTTACTTTGCGAACTAGCAGGCCCCTAACAAGTCTCCATGGCGCCGACTGGCGGCTAAATGGAGGTTTAACAAATGGGGCTACTGGTATATGGTCATGGAATGTGGCGAAATGGCTTTCAGCCGACCAGAATCCGTGGTGCTGAAAGACAGATATAGTTGTGCGGGGCCTGGTGTGGTCGCGGTGTTGCTTTCTGCTTGGCGGGAGACGCGGTCTATTGAGTTATGATAGCTGCCGGGTTACGCTTAATTACGCTCATCGTTCAAGCTAGCTTACAAATAGGTGACCAGAGGACCCATAATAAGATAGCTCAAGCTTAGGGTGCTAGAAGAGGTCGTCCCCTACGGGTATTCAATTTGGAGCAATTCGAAGCACTAACCTTCGGCATGCGTTAAGAAATCACTGGACGGGAATAAACCTTGGTGTTTTCAGGTGCTCAACGGATTCCGTGGTGGGTTTGAGAGGATCGGAAGGTCATCCAAAACTTGAGTGTAACGTCCCAATGCTGTGGGAGCACAGGATCAGACTATTTTAGCATAGGGCCACTGTTTCTCATAACTTCTCAAGGACAATCAGTCAAGAGCTATTTACTTAATCTCACCTTCACCAAGACATCGTGACATACGAATGTAAATTGCTTGAACTCCGTGACCCTCTCCATGACAATCCCGAGGTTTGGCAGGCCCAGTAGCAGACACATTTCTAGTGACGCTCCCTTAATTCCAGCACATTCAGTGGTTAGCAGTGGTTCAGCAGATCCTTAGACAGCCCCGGCTATCTTCTTTCGTTCAAGAAGTTCAGAGTCAATGATAGGGGGCCGTGCCCGTGACTAGTTATGGTGAACGGGGTACCGTACTCTACTGTAGCGAGAGGGAATTGGTGTTATGGCTGAGAAGAGAGGTTGAGCGTAATTCTTGTGGAGCAGTTAGAGAGGAAAGGGAGTGGTAGATGTCCGGTTTCGTAGAACCCACAGGAACAAGGTTCCTATACTAGTTTGAGCGTACTTTCACGGTATCAGCACAGTTCGGCTACGGTACGTCTTTCACAGGTCAAAAATTTTCAAGCCCTTGTGACAATGTGTTGAGACTAGTGCGAAGAAATATATATATAAAACAATACTGCCGACTTCTAAAACTCCGGCTTAGTGTATACTCACTCTGGCGCTTTTTTGAATGCAATTCCTGACACCGTGTTACAGGATAAACCCCTCTATCCCGGGCGGCCGCCTAACTACTTGTAGCTATACCGTAAAAACCCTTTCAATTCGCGAGGATAAGAGTCCTTGAGAAGGGTTAGTGCTTTCTTGAAATGGCATAGGTTGAGCCTTTCCGAAGTGTTGATCTCATTAACTGGCTTTCGTAGCTCCGTTAACTCGCCAGACTAAACCTACCATAATCTGATGCGGCGATTTCCACTGATAATGCGCTAGCGAATCGCAAGAGTTTTGGGTAGCCCAGGATTTGATCGGAGGGAAAAAGAGGCGTTTCGCCACGATGCTTAGATCTACTGTTGTCCCCATCCCACACCAAAGCTGGTGGACACGGTTTCGTGTGTGCTCACCGATCGAATACCAACACATTTCCGCAGGAGTAGGGCCGCCCCCGTGCCATTAGAGTTCTTGCATTTGAGATGACGGATAAGTGTCGATGCCTCAGGGTCCCGAAAAGTATTGGAAGGAGGCTTTCATTCCGCAGTAGCCCTTTCATACCAGTTTTAAAAATCACCCTAGTTACTGACAGGTGACAAGCAGGACCCGCCCCCTATTCTTACCAATCCAAAGAATCTCTTTTCTGTGAGGGGTTCTTCCCTTCGAGGATATTCACTCGAGGGAGGTTACGGTATTGTGTCTCGCCCCGCTAGGGAGACATCACGGTATGTCACTCGAGAACAACTTGCAGGCATCACAACATGTCACTGAGGGCACATTTGATGCGTGTGAAACGTTGCGTGGTAATTTTAGGTATAAAAAAAATCTGACAGAAGCACAGCCCCAGCCCCTTGCAATTTCACTTTTCCTTTCTTTTCTCTTCAGTGCTGAAAGATTAGGTTAAACTAAAAACAAACTTCGTTTATCTTGAAGGAGACATGATTAAGTTATTGGCTGAGAGCCACCTTCTTATCGCAAGTATGAAAAACGTGAATTTGTCTAGAATACGGGCTAGTTTAATAATGCCTTTATGGGGTTAATAAACCGTAAGCCATCCTTTCTTTTTTCACCTCCTGCCGGCAGTGACTCCTCTTTTTTTCTCACCTCCCCGTCTCATATCACAGAACGAGGATGATGCGCTGCAAGGTAAATACGGTATCCACATTCTCCGAATCCGATACCACGGCTAAACGACTCGGAGCGAAAGGTGAATTATATTAAATTAGCCGAAAAAGGGGCAGGGGTACGAGAGCGATCAATTAAGGGAAGATATACGGTAGCCGCAAGTCCTATTTGCAACTCGGGCCACGTTTTGGCATCGCTAGGGGACTGTTGGGGGAAAGAATAGGAAAATCCCGTTCATAAACACAATCCCAGCCAATTGAAAGGCGTTTCTCGAGCTAAGGTACCGGTATGCTGCTTTATTGCTGTTAAAGTTCAAACAGAGACGAGAGTTCAATATTTTGAAGAGAATCTCACCGCGAGTCGTGGGGGGTGGTTGGTCATACGGGAACGAAGAGGTTTTGGGAGGAGAAAGAGGAAAAAGCAACAAAAAAAAAAGGGCTTCTGGGAGATTCTAGATTCGCCGTCTCCACACCGAAGCGTGCTGACTGTACTGGAACTGCTTGACTTGGAGACTCGCAGGAATGCGATCTTTGTAGCGGAGAGCACCGTCGAAAAAAAAGCCCGGTACGGTATTGCGATTCACGTATTGTGTATTGGGAATGGAACGGAAGAAGGATGAAGCGAGTGCCGGTAGCGTGCAGCTATTCCCCCACTAACGGAGGTTAGCATGAGGGTGCTGCATCGTATTGTGGAAGGTTGGATATATTGGAAGCGCTCTCTTAGAGGTTGATTTCATTGCGAGAGCGTTTCTCGTTCCCGCTTCTCTTTCGATTGTGATAAACAAGATGGCGCGTCGATCCCTCAGACCGGTACCCCAAGGTAGTCGGTGCGGGAAAATTCTCCGAACGGCTCTGTCACCCCACCTCTTACTCCGATTGGTGAGGAGCGATGCACAACCACAAAGATTTAGAGGAATGGCAGAGCCCACCTCTGCCCATCCCCCCATCGCTCCCCCCCTTTCCCTTTCCCTTTCCCTTTCCCTTTCCCTTTCCCTTTCCCTTTCCCTTTCCCTTTCCCTTTCCCTTCCTTCCCTTTTATCCCTATTTTTTCACTTTCCCTTCCATGTGTGCATTTTAGACAGGTTTAGGGGGGTTATAGAAACGGAGGGAAAGAGAAAAAGAAAAAAAAGAGATCGTTTCCTTCACCGTCCTAATTTCTCATTTTCGGCTTCTCATTCCGGCCTGACGACGCCCCCTAAACCCCACATTTTTGAGCGCGGGCAGGAAAGTTAGGTTATTTTGGCCCTTCTTGTCCTTGCATCTTCGCTCGTCTTTTTCCCATGAAAACCCTCGTCCGTGAATTGGAAAATAGTTCACTTCCAAACGGGTATTGAGCCTGGCCCAATCTAAATTGAATACAGAGGAACGTTGTGTGTGCCCTTTGGTACGCTATATTTGTTTTTTTGTGCCTCTTGCGATATAGTTTTGCGCAATTCCTCTTATTTTTATTTTTGTTCCAGTGGTAAGCTTCTTTTTTTATATATATATCTTGTTTCGCTGTTTTTGACATTTCGTCGGATCCCTTCCGAGTACACTCCAGTCTGTGGCACTCTGCTTGAGTCTAGTTCTCTTTCTTTAGAGTCCGTTCCTTCTTTCTTTCCTCGCATCATCGCCACCAACCGCGGCCGAGGTATACAAATGCATCTAGCTCCCTGAGGCTCTCGCCGGCGCACGAAGGTTAAAGAATCGGGGCGGGTATTGTTAGGACTACTTTTAGGGTGGTTTGTTTAGATTTTGATTTTCCGAGCCTCGAGGGGTTTTTCCTTCTTCCCTCTCTTACACAATTCACACCTTTTCATTTTAGGAGGTGGTCTTGTTTGTGCTTGCGTGTGCCTACCGTACCTGTCCATCTGGCGTGTAATTGAGTGTTTGGATTGGACATTCAGCGGATCAACGTTCCTCCTGTTACTCAATTGCGTTCGAGGGGACTTACTTCGACTGTTTTGACGATCCGGAGAGGGCGCTGGAGGCTTCCGCATTGATCTGTACTCACTTGGGAGAGGAGGGAATTTTTGTCATATTGCGGACCCAAAAAACATTTATAAGGCAAATCCAGCTGACTCCCCAGTGTCTACCCCGTCTGGATATCTGTTCTACCCCATTTGGGAAGAAATTAGCTTGCAAAATTACGGAATATTGGAGAGAAGCCTTTCCCCATCAGGAGCAAGTATTCCCACCTTGCCAAGAAAACTTTATGGCTCCATATTTTTTCTTTCCTCTCGCTCCGACGCTGACTTTGCCCCCACAGTTCGTCCACGCCTGGCTACCAACTTTGCCCTTCTCTCTACCAGCTTGACCTGGACCCATTTTTTGTCTGGCATCGTGCTTGTCTGCTTCCTCTGGCATGCAAGTACCGGCTGCAACTGTTTCGAAGTGGCAAGACCTTGAACGAGAGACAATTTTGATCTACACGCTTCCTACGAGTCCTCCTGGCCCCGCAGTCGCAATCGTTTGCTATATCACTTTTATCACCATTCGCCCCCTCAAACCATACCTAGTTTTCTGGTTATCTTCACAACTTCCCCCCAATTCCTTTTCCCTATTCCCCCTCACTCGTTGCCGTTCCCCATCTAGTCAACCTCCTAATCTCATCCTTCACCAAATCAACCCATCCCCTTCGTAGCCGATTATATATCCCCCCTTGGCTCCTGCAGAAGCCCAGGAGATTAGAGGAAGGGGTTCCTTTTTAGAGTCACTCATTATCGGCCGCTCTTCTCAAAGCGAATGAATAGTTAGCTACGTGGGTCATTATATTTGCTTGTTTGTGACCGCTACACGCAGCCGTTGTCCGTCTTCCCCCGCCTCTCTCCCCGCAATATTCTATAGAAGTTTATAGGGCGAGCCTCCCGATTAGCCGTGAGGACAGCTAGCAGGGGGAAGAGAGTTTAATAGGTAATCGAGCCCTAGGCGGAGAATTTCCCGGCTGTCGGAGAGAACACCTGCCTGGCCTGGCGGTAGTTCCCAGTTTATTGAAAAACAAATTAACCACAGTGGGGCCACACTACTTTTTTTTTCCGTCCTTCTGCTTCAACCTGCATTTTGTCATTTTTTATTATTTTTATTTTGTCATCCCCAAAGCTTACTTTGGTTCACCCCGCAAAACTAATAAGGCACTATCTCCCGGGAAGAACGAGCTGGGCAGCTTTAATTTGCTTCAGCTAGTCTGGACGGAAAGGGCGCAGATTGCGCTGGTGTTGCCTCGGTTCAGTCTCCTAGCCCACCCTTAACCTTCGAGTCCACGCCAGTGCATCTCTGCTTGGTCCATATCGTTGTAAACCGACTCGTCTTAAACCTCGCAGGCCAAACCAACATTGCCGTATCGGTTTCCCACTTTGAGGTTCATTCAATGGATTTGGCTATTTTCCAGATAGAAAGGCTGATGACAAAATAGGTCTTATCCCGTTATATCGCCTATCTCGCATTCTCCCGCCGCTTCGCCTTATTCATTTCACCACACGACCACCATCTGGCTCTTACTATAACTGAAGGTTGGAGGGGAGGAGAGCGTGGCTCCAGACGATTACCTGCTCTTGTGTCGCACTTCAGCACACGTGCTCACTGGCTTTAGGGGTGGTTGAGTACTAGAACCATTGGCAGGAGTGAGTGGGACAGCATCGGGAGATTCTATTGAAAATTTGTTGCTTTGCCCATCCTAGAACCGAGTTGAGAGTGCATGTCTTTCGGGGTTTCTTTTTCTTTGTTTTCACACTCAAATCTACCCTCATTAGAATCTTAATATCTTAGAAGGGGTCCGGGGGTTTCTAGAGGATCATTCACCTCAGGGCGATCCTGCCTATACCCCGGGGAGACCCTACCTCACGGAGAAACCCTGTGTGGGGTGAGTGGGCGGGCGGGAGGGAGAGGGTGTCAATGGGGGGTGGGAGTACGGGGGTACCATATAGTTAGGCAATCCAAATCATATTTGTATATTAATCTCTTTTCTTGCGTCTTCTCTTCCCTTTTCCTACGTTTTATCTTGGGCGATCATAGTACCAGGAAAAGTGTGTTGATTAGGCTTAGACTCAAGTTGTATCAACGGATATCCGGTACTGGTGCCATTGCCAGTTAGCGGTCCCTACCTCTCGTAAGTATTGCCAGTCAATACATCCTATTCTTCGTTTCTACATAATTAGATGTTTAAGTACTGACTAAATCGCCGTTTATTCTCACTTTTAAAGAATCTCGATACAATCTCGGGGGCGCATTGGTAGCTCCAACGCCGGCGTAGCCCATTTGTGCCCATCACGATATGGCAAGCTCGGCAGTCCAACTACATCTTTCACACTCTTCATCCTCCTCAGATTCTAGAGGGAACTCTATCATACCATCTCCAACATCACTCTACTCCTCATCGGATAGGGTCATGGCGGAATCTTCGCCTACAATGACGAGTGCACCTGCAGCTTCTGGCAAGGCTACCCATACATGTCCTTCATGTTCACGCACATTCTCTCGAGGCGAACACCTCGACCGCCACCTAACTACACATCTTCCATCAAACACCTCTAAAACTTTTATCTGCTCTTCTTGCTCAAAGGGATTCACTAGAAAAGATGTCCTGACGAGACATGTTAGGGCTGTCCATGAAACTAAACGATCTGATATTCGGAAAAGTCGGCGACGAAGTTGCCGGCGGTGCGCCGGGTTCAAGATCAAGTGCACGGGCGGTGGTAGGGGAACAGCGAAGGATGGGACGAGGGAGGGAGGAAGGACTGATGACCCGTGTGAAGCATGCAAGAAGCGGGGCACTGTGTGCATATACGATTTTGGGACCATAGCAGAGGGCGGTTTGGATAAGGAACCCGGATGTGAGAGGAGAGGAGGACAGGGCGGGGGCGGCAATGGCGATGGACTGGGGTCTGAGGAAGCAGCATCTGGTTCTGAGAGTGATAATGGGGTAAGCGAGAGTATCGGTCGACCCAAGAGAAGGAGGCGGACACACACCGGCAGCTATACAACGGATTCAACGAGTAGGCCGCTAGGGGATAGGTCCTATTCAATTATGTCGCAGGTATCCCCTCGTCTACTGTCTGTAGCTCACATGGCTTCCTCATCGAAGAGTGCAAGCCCTGACAGGCGACCGGGTGCATTCGTTACCTCATCTTCCTCCGTAGCCAGTCTTCAGAACCTTTTCAATTCTCCCGAGGCAGCCGAATTAGCAGAGGCAGACAAACTAATGTCAATAATGACAACAAACACTTACGGTCAATTGCCCAGCGGCTCAGTGAATGATGGCGGCGTGCGGCCTCTAGAAAAAACACCCTCGGCTGTAGATACAGTGTTTAGAGTGCATCCCCAAGATCACTCGAGCTCAACAGGTCACAATGCGATGGGTAGATTGCCTAGTTGTGATTTATTTAGTGGCAAGGCAGGAAACTTTGGTTCGCTGCATTTTAATACCTCTGACAATGGTGAGAGCACAAATTTTTCAGCCCCCATAACTACCTCATTCCCTCCACTTTCTTTACGAGACATTCTATCTTCACCTTCTCAAATCGGAGAATCTCTAACGGATAGCCTGGTAACGGCAGTGGGTGGGCTAGTGACCATAACTGAGGGGGACATCCACGGTGCGAGTGCTTTGCAGGGGATCAAACTTGTCCCAGAGTCTCGATCACCAGGCACCCAAAAGGCTACGGAAATTATTGCTTTCCTTAATGATGGCTCTGAGGGATATAAGGCAACAGGCTCACCATCATTTCTTCCAGACCGAACTCATGAAAACAAACCCCCTGAAGCGGAACCCTCGAACTCAACGACTGTTGCTAGCGATGATTCATCAACTAATAGGCACGGCTTGGAGTGCGTGGAAAGCCTACCTGGACTGAGCCTTGAAGAGAACTGGTTCTTTGATTACGAAATATTCGACAAGAGTACTGATTGGCTTAGGGGTTGGGGTGATTGGCCAGCTGCCCCGCAAAAGGAGGGGCAAGCCAATAATTGTGCTCTCTCAGACTTGAACCATTCTACTACACCTGGAGCTGTCCCAAACCTCACTATTACAACCGGGGTAGGTAGCAGCAAGCGAGTTGCATCTCCTGTCTCGGTATGTTCGGATGAGGGTTCGTTGTTCAAGATTAAACATCACGATGACCACCAAACCCGCTTGCCAGCAGTTAGACCGATCAAAGACCATAACTCCGTTGAGGACTTTCTCCCATGGGGTTGGCAGTTATCGAGAGAGAAATTGGAAAGAAGAGTCACACTGCCCCCTCTTAGACAAATCCTGGAAGAACTTACTCCTCAGACACCAACCGTCACCCAGGCTTACTCCCCGGCTAATGTGAATAAGGACGAATCTTGGATCGATGACAGGATACTAAACGACATGGTCTCTCTGCTCTCGATTCCGGTGGAGCGTTTCCCATATGAGAGCGCTGATATGAGCAAATTTCCATCTAAGACTATGATTGATTCCTTCATCAAAATTTACTTTGAACAGTTTCATTCGATTCTCCCAATGATCCACAAACCGACTTTCAGTGCGGGTACTTGTCCCACCATAGTACTGGTAGCCATGGCTAGTATTGGTGCGAGTTATAGTCACCTGGAGGGTGCCAAGATGTTTGCAGATAGTTTGAGCGAGCTTTGCAAGAGGACATTGACTTGGATGGTAATTATGTATGGTCTCCCATTCTCACTATGGATATTGACTTGTATAATGCAGGCTGAACACAACCCTGAGTATCCCCATTCGGATTTCTTCCTTATGGCCTCGTGCTTGCAAAGCGTGTACGCATTGGGATCTGGGTCCCATCGTCTTTACGATTGCGCAGATGTATCAAGGAGTGCACTAATCGGGAGTGCTCGTCGGATTGGGTTATTCTCTGGTCGTGTATCACCACCATCATCTTCACCTGGCTCCGCACCGGGCTCACCCAACCCCAAGACTACCCATGATGAGGGTAATTGCAATGAGAAGGAAGCTATCGAGGTTAGGTGGCGTCGATGGTATGTGAAAGAAAAGCTGAGGCGTCTTGCCTGGTCCATCTTCGAATATGATTGCTCATTCTCGACTCTATCCAATCGGCGCGGGGCTATAACTTTGAATGATATCTCTACACGGATGCCATGTGCAGAGGCCCTATGGCAGGCCCCTACCGCACAGGCCTGGGGGGCGTTACTGGAATCTGGAGTTCTTCCCCCTGGCGCAGAAAAAGGAACACCATTCTATCCGACTCTGCGTGATGTGATCTCTGGGAAAATGTCACCAGAGAATTTGACGAGCTGGGGCAGGAGGCTGTGCGCGCAGGCTATCGGAAGGATCCTCTGGGATTTTAAGGAACTCGAGGAAAGTGTATTAAGTGAGAGTAGTTCTGCCGGAAACGACGGAGGGTTAGGGTTGCCAATGTTAAGCCCCGGGTTGAAGCCAGCGAAGGAAAAGCTACTAAAGAGTTTAATGGTTATATGTGAAGGGGTGAGGGAGAGACAGATGGAGGCTGGATGGAGGGACGGAGAAGTTGATGGAGATAGAGCTCATATGACGTTTGTTCACTCCTCCCTATACTCGATCTATTACTAATGTTGGCAGCCTGGCCCTTTTAATATCCCATTACACCCACCTTCACGCCGCTTTCCCCACCGTCTCGTTAATCCTTTCACTCGCACGACGCCCGCCCTCGCCGACCACGACACCAGCAGACCCACGCATAACCCGGCTCAAAACCATTTTCCAAACGGATCCCGTCTACGCTAGAACCCTGGCTTGGAACGCCGCGCAAATAATAACAATTTCCCGCTGGAAACCTGTCTGTTCCCCGGTCGAAGGTATGCGCATTTTTATGGCAGGAGTGGTCCTCTGGGGCTTCGGCCGCTACTTCCGAGAACCTCTACCGCCTGACCCTCTCCATTCCAACCCCTTGGGAGGAGTTCGAGAGGAGGTAGTCCGCCTGGACTCCCAGCCATGGAAAGGGGTGGATGATTGGATCAAGAAAGGAAAAGGCAAGGCCACCATTGGTAGTGATCAGCACGCCGGAAATGCTATGACTGAGATATGCTCTGAGATGGGAGCTAAGGAGGTACTTAGAGTTGTTGTGGGGATTCTGGGGAGAATGAGAGCCTGGGGTCTTGGAGGGGAGTTTAAAAATGTCCTCGAGGAGATGGTGATGAGGAGTTGATTTGACGTGTTTCATTTCCCATCGCACCCTGATTCTTTCATTCTTCTTTCCTCTGTTTTTCTTATCTTTCGCTTTCACTTTTTTGGTTTGCGGGGGGTTACCTGATTTTATGCGGTGTTGGATAGGAGCCGAGTTTACTTTATGTGATGGCTTACGACTTACTCTTTACTAATTACTTTTTCCTGCCACCGGCATGTTATCTAGTGGTTAATACTTCATTAGTGTTTTGCTCTTACTGTCCGGGCTTCCTTTTCTTCTTCCATCGAGTACATCTACTTGATTTTTATTCCAAGTTAAGAGTACTGGGAAGTACTTGTGTCAATAGAAGAAAGTTCTAACCAACGGGATGCTATTACCATAAGTGACCAGAGATGGTTTTTTCAATGGTCTAGATTGCATAAATGACTGTCTCCTGTCCTGTGACATCAACAAACTGTTGCCAGGGAGCCGAAGAACCTCGCCCTTTCAGCACTAGATACTTTGCGCAAGGGTTAGGCCATCAAAAGAAAGTGGTATAGTAGCGAGTGATAAGGAATGAAGCCGAAAAAAATATTTCAGAGGATAGTGCAAAAAGAAAACATCAGGAATTCGCGCTGAGGGCCAAGACAAAGAAACCTTAAAATGAATTGCTTCACTTGAGCGACCCGTGCCCGTCCCCCCCCACCATTCTCTGCTATATCATGGGAGATCTTCCTTATCTAATAGGATAATTTCAGTTTCTTTCTTGGATAAAGGAGTAGGTTACTATACAGTACTCTGCCATCCCTTCACTTTCTTTAGGACACACATCAAAAAATGGGGGTCTCCAGTGGCCATTGTTGACCCGATTTTGCTATAAGTTTCTTTGAAACTTAAACATAGCTAAGTATTTGAAATACGCAGTACAATTTCTGCCAACTTTTATCTACTTCATATAGAAAGTACGAGGCGTCGGAAGTAATTGAGTGCAAAAACCATAGACTTGGTAGACACGGTACCACAAGGCCACAGAGACAGTATCGATCACTACTCCATCCTGATCGAGCTGAAAATTCTGAAAATTCTTATATTCTAGGAGACCTTAGGGAAATCTATTTTTTATTTTCATTTTTCCTTGTAATTCCCTCCCAGTAAAACTCGTTGAATTTTTCCTAATCAAAAAACTCCAATTTCGGGGCGTTTTGGACCCTGTCTCCGTAATAAACGGTGCGTATTGTTGGCAGCCACTTGGAAGCCTCCTGGGAATCGCGGAAATTTGCAAGATAAGGTCTGCTCTCGTTTCGGGCTGTGAAGCTAGGGATCTGCGTCGCTAGTTAAAGGGCCGGAGCACTTGAGGATGTGCCTTCTTGTTCAAGAAACACCGCAATGGCAAGCTGAGAAAGCATTAGAGAAGGAGCTGTTGGTGAGTTACCTGGGGGGAATATTACAAATTACCGTTTGTGATCACTAAATCACAAACTATATCTTTGATGCCGCGGACTGGTAGGAATCGGACTGCCGGGCTCCTTAAGTTGTCTTACCCAGGTAGCTGCAATCAGGTCAATATCATTAAGCATATTCCGAATAACCGGTTTGTTTACCGTAGAATAGGTAGAGAAAGCAAACGAAACCCGAACAAAACACATGAATGGGCCCAACAAAGGGCCTGTGTGTATGATAAGAACGAGTTTAGTCAAATTGCCCCACTACTACAGCTTAGACAACTTATTGAATCTACGAATAGAGGCTCGAGCCAAGTCAAATAGTGAAAAATACTGCCAGTCACTTGATAGACGGGAGTGTCACCTTTGGATACAATTTGCATGCGGTAGCGCATCTCCCGAGTGGGTGGTTGCGATCAGCTCTATGGGAGCATCCGTAGTGCGCTGTGTTATTGGATAGGGCGTACACCACTTTCGGGAGCGTGAAAGCGAATGAAACCCCGAGAGGGGGCGAAGTCTCTCATATTCAGCTAGAGAAATTCCCTACCTACCTTCGAATTCTTTGGAAATAATACGGCGACGGATTCGGATCTCGAGCCGCAGCGGGGGTACAGAGCCGAGCTCTAAATCAAGGCAAATTGCTCACAAGTACAAACACCATGCTCAACCGTAGAATGGAATTGATATATATATATATTTAACTCACTTCAATGCATCAATCGCCTTCCTCAGTGCTTCACTATCCAGCCGGCAACCTTTGCCTCCTGACTCAGGTAGACAAAAACTATTCCACAGTTCCAGCATTATCTCGAACATATCCCTCTGCTCTGGGCGTTTTTCATCCACTATTTTGAGGAGTTGATATGCTTCCACACAATCCGTTGTGCCCTCAAGGCCTGGTGACTTTCGTTCGGAGGTTGCTACGGTGGGCGTGGTAGGTTCCGGTGGTGGGGCTGGTGATAACCCATGATCCGGCAGTGGCCAGTTGAGTGATAGCGGGAGATCAAGCTACTTAAAGCTTAGCACCGGACTAACTAAGCAACCAGAAGGAAAGGTGGCTATACGTTCTCTAGGAATTCGCTAGTATCTAACTCGTCGAGGTTTGGGAAGTCGTCCAAGATTCCGGCGCCGTAACCAGGCGTTTGAAGATTTTGCGTGGCCGAAAAACTAGCCCCACCATCCCCCATACTGACGGAGTCACCGAGACTTAAATCCAACGAATCCCCGGCAAGACTGGTTGCACTAGAGGTTGCCTGTGGCAACGGCAATAATTCAAACTCATTGAAGAATTCCTCTAATCCATCCAACGCCCTGCTGCCACCTCCGCACCCATTATCCTCACACCCATTACCCCCGCACACAATATCACTCCTAGCTCCGCTTGCCGCCAGTGCATCCTTCCTCTTATCCTTCAAAACTTGGAGGCGTCTCTCGACCTCCTCGTGGACAATTCCAGCCTCGGCGAGTATCTCTCTCAACAGCGCGTTCTCCTCAATAACCTTTCTCGCAGCCTGCTGCAGTTCAACATTTGCTTGGACACCCATCTCTTTACATTTTTGCCAGCGCCTTTCAAGATCCTCCATATATTCCCTCTTCCGGGCTCTCGAGCGGCGTTGGTTCTCGCGAATGCGGCTCAACCGGGGATCCTATAGATGGTTAGTGGCTTGCCAGGCACGAACACACTTAGGTAAAGGATATCACAAACGTCGTTGTTTACTTTCCGTGATGAGGACATGTTAGATATTGTATCAGCGTGTTTTCCTCGGAGAAAATTCTTCCTTTTAGGTGGGGAAATGAATGGGGGAGGATAGAATCATGGGCAAAGCTCGAGCCAATGATGCACCAGGAGTGACATTCCCTAGTGCTTAGTCATTTGCCAGGCAAGGGGAATGTCAGTACCACCTGAAACGGAAACCTTGAATAGTTAAGTACTTGATCGTCCAACAATCCTTAAAAAAGAGATTGTTGAAGCGCCAAAAAGTACGAATTACGAACTTTATTTTTCGAGATTATTATTCTAGGACGGAAATAAGCATTACCGGTTCTTAGTAGTCGCGGCTGCTAGTACTTAGGGACTCATCCAATCCCGCTAAGCAAAATACGCCAAAGCCAATTGCGAGCCAGTTGCAAGCGGCGCCGGACATCCGGCCCGAGACCTTGCATCACTTCCCGGCGCTGCGAATTCGAGTGTGAGCGGCGGGAATCCACTCGCTACGGCAGACCTAAAACAAGAATCCCTGATATCCGGCCTCGGGAACTTCCTACTAATCCCTTGTGCATACAGGGAGAAATAATCATCGGCATAGGGTCCGGCGGGGGACTGGATGGTTTTATCGCAGCCCTCAAAGTAGGACCTAAGGGGGAGCAATAGGCATCGACATGACTCAAGGACCTATTCCCATTACCATTACTATGGTAAAACTCTACCACATATTACATAAACAGCAAAATCTTCTCCAGGAAATGGTCGATCTAGCAAACAAAAACGCTAAAGTATCATACCAGACAAAATCAAACATAGCCTCAGCCCCACCCCCCAGTTGCCGACTTAGTATGTAACCTCAAACTGTGTACTGAACCTCTTCGCTCAGGTGGAAGACCAGTTTTGTGGTTTCCTATGCGGAGTCTATCACAAACGAAGTAAGAACTTAATAATCCTTTGCTTTTAAAGAAATGCTTCGGAAAGATGAGGTGTTAAAATCAGGAACTAAGCCCGAGCGATAATACAAGCTGGGTACCGGTTTGCTTCTCACTGCGAGTTCTAACACATCCCCGGAGCTACCAGTGATTTGCTTTCAATGAGAGGTGCATCAATATCTGAGATGACAGGCACACAACTGTAGTGCAAAATCTAAACAATAGAGCGAAATGCGCATAACGCGATTACTACAAGAATCTAATTTGTATACCGCTACATCGTCTTGGAGTAGAAATCCTCCGGATACCTCCCGTCCTAAGCTCTCTTGATGACAGCAGCCCGTATGAGGGCTTTAGGAGACGAAAGACACACCCCACGCAAGCCAGTGATGCTTGGTAGCCCCTAAACACTATATCCCTAGACCTTCCCACCGGATATTCCCTACTACAATAGCTCCTCACTCTAAACTTTTCATCTAGCAAAACATCAGTTCTCACTCAGAAACACACCCCGTAAGGTGCATAAATCTCCAAACAACAATGCTAGTACTGTGTTCGGCCACAGAAAGATGAAAACTTCGCATCCCGTCCGCTCTGCGGTAAATAAGCATCTTATCGACCGGTTAGTACTACAGTGGGTGACCATGTGGGAATCCCGGTTGCTGAACTCTCTTGTTCACTTTTTTGTTCCTTCTCGCTCCCTATCTGAAATATGTTGGCATAGGCAGGGAAAGAGGGGCGATCTTTGTAACTGCGTTGCTGCCAGAGGAGAAAGATGGGGCAGACTATAGTAAATGCAGCAACACTACCATAAGCTGCGGCCCTTGAAGGCCAACGAACTATGCCACGCCCTAGCAGTCGAAACAGGGTCACCGAATCTCAATAGCACCAATGTCCCTTCAATAGGGACATTGCTAGCTCGTTGTCAAGGACTTGTTGCTGTAGACAAAGAGGCTTCCACGGTCCGGTTAATCCACTTTACTTTGCAAGAGTACTGACAGGATCCTCTTGCTTTCCTCTGCGGGTGGCGTGTCGACCGCTTCAGCATCATAAATCTATCCTAGCTCTACCGATCCGGCATCCGCTAACGCTGTGACTACCGGTAGGGGTATAGGCCGAGCCCGTGACTTGCGCAGTAAGCCAATTGATAGAAAGCAGAAAAAGTAACCAGGTTGGGCACTATCTAACGCGTCTATAATCGGAGAAGCAGAAAGAGAATAACCGTACACAATCGAGATAAGAGAAAAATGTCTATTCGTCCACTGATATAACCGCCTAGCTCTCTACCTATCTATCCATCTACTTATAACGATAAATATTCCTGAGAGTAGAAACTATAAAAGTAAATCTAACCCTACAAACGTGTTGAAACAATCATTCATCGGCGCCCAACCCGCTTAAAATCCACACAAAACGCCTCTGAAACCCGTTTTTATGCACCAGCCAAACATGTTGAAGTTTGTCCTCCGTAGCGCGTGTCCTCCAAAAACATGTGAAACAAAGACGAAAAAGAAAAGGGAATAAAGGAAAAAGAGAATTTTAGTTAGCACACTCGCATCCGCAAAGTTCCCATAACACCCAAGGTATATGGGGGGGTGTCTTGGCGCTAATAATGTACCAGTACCACATCTGGTGGTTTTAGGCAGCGATCAACTCAAATCTTAGTAACCATCCTAGTGAGTTCACTTAGGGAAGAGGTGAGAAGAAGAGCAATATTCAGTAAAGCAATTTACCACGAGGAGCCACGATAATTGATGGGAATTGTGTATCGCTGCCTAAAATCAGAAGACGTGGTATATCGTTGGCGTCAAGACACCGCCCCAAATACCTAGGGTGTTATGAGAAACTTTGCGGACGGACGCGAGTGTAATCTAAATCTTAGATCTGTTAATCGCTTTTAGGACTCCGATATCTCTTTTTTTTGGAAAGGGGCTATAAGAAGATGAAAACAGTAGCCAAAAGGAGTTATAAGAAGATAAAAAAAGTTGGTATAAAAAGATAAAAAAAGTAGACAAAGAAAGAATACCAAACCAAGGCCAGGCCATTAGCGAGGTTCTCATCCACGTCAGGAATCCCCCATGCCGTCAAAGAGCCTGTAAATCTTCTCGCTCTGGTGGAAATCGTTGTCGACTTTAACTGTGTCAGCCTAGAGCTCCTTAAAAATTGAATAAGAAACTTACCGATATTCACCAAGAACCAAGTGTCCATGACTTCCTGGATCAAGTGCCTGCTTACACTCCCTGCCTCGTAACACTTGGCCCAATCGTCACCAAGCCTGAACGCTTCATCTTTCCAAGCCAGGAAACTAATCGTCTCGACAATGGTCGGTTGGATGATCTCTTTGCCGGGGTATACGCCCCAGGTAACGGCGTTGGGGCCCTCGTGGGAATTGGTCTTAAGAGTTCCGTGCTTATCGACAGCGTGGTACGACAAGTCGGGGTTCCTCTCGATACGAGTGACAAGCTCGGTGAGCTGCTCAGGGGGTACTAGGAGCTCAAGATAGGACTTCTGGTATACATATCCATTTTTGGGACCCCAACCATAGACAGGGTGAGTAGATTTCACACCGTTAACAGCAGGCTGGGAGTTGATGGTCAAGAAACCACGCCCGTTCAGCTTCAAAAGTTCGCCTCTAATCACATCGGCCTCTGAGTTGATGTGCCCCTCAGACCAAGGCAATGACGGAAGGTTTCCGGTGAGGTACTTCTTGACGAGCTCGCCAAGGTCTCGGATTGTCTCCGGATATCCATAGATCTTGATGTTTGCTTCATTGCTACCCCGTAGACCAATACCGTATGCGTCCAGCTCCCCGAAAGCCGGTGACCGCGAGTCACCCCAGCGACCATTAGGAAATTCGTCCCATTCTTGGGTGCGCTGAACATAGGACATGTGGCGGTTCTTCCAGAAAATAGGACGAACATTCTCTTCCTTTCGGTTAAGACCAAGAGATGGACGGAAGGGAAGAGCCTTAGTGCGCTCTTCAAGTGAGGGAATGAGCCCAAGCCCCTCAAGACACATACGGGTAGCGGTTGCAAGATTCATAGTGTAACTATGGTTTATTCCCGTAAGTGCAAATTCATTAGCCGCGTTAAGACACTCACAAATGAAGGTGCAGTATCCCTGCATCAATGATCTTCTGGCATAGCCCGACCATCAAATCTCTCCCGATATCCCTCACAGCGACGTCGTCGTTCTTAACAGGCTCTAGCAGATGCAACCACTTCTCGAGGATGTGGCACTTTGTCCAAGTAGCTCTCTTCATGAACGCAGCATAGGTGTGGATAGGCATGATACCGGGAATAATAGGTACAGTGATACCGATATCTCTGCACTTTTTGACCCAGTCCAAAAAGATGTCAACGTCGTAGAACATTTGAGTGATAATACTCGAGGCACCAGCATCCACCTTCTCCTTCAAGTGCTCAAGAAGCAATTCTGGGTCAGTGCCATCATCGCACCCCTCCGGGTATCCGGCAACATGAATGTCAAAGTGGTCTCCGTAATTCGCTTTAATGTACTTTACGAGATCCTTAGCGTAGCGGAAGCCGTGAGGGTCGGCCTCCCATTTCTCGTTTTCTCTGGGAGGATCTCCGCGAAGGGCAAGAATATTTGTGCACCCAGCCTTATAAGCCTCCTTCAGGGCATTGTCAACCTTGGACCTCGGCATTCCTGTGCAGGTAAGATGCATGCATGTCTCGATTCCGTAGACCGATTGTGCGACATTGACCATTTCACAAGTCAAATTAGAAAGACGACCACCGGCATTCCAGGTAATGTCGATGAACTGAGGTCCAAGTTGGTTCATGCGATCCATGCCTGTTAACTGATTAGCGACCTGTTCGTAAAAGAGTACCTTGCCGCGCCATGCGCCACGATTGAATTAACATACGGTCGTAGAGATTTTGGACACCCTGCAGAGGAAAAAATGTCAGTAACTAGGCAGTGACAGAGGGGCGTCATGCTACAAGAGATACAAACCTGAGCTGTCTTTGGAACAAAGTATTCGAAAGAGAACGTCGGTTTCCCATTCTTCTTATGCTCTGCCATGAGCTTGGGAGCTATGTGAACCATGGTGCGGGGTGTAACTCGAGCTATCTCTACGACTCATAGAAGAAAGAAAGGAAACCTCCTAGGTCTGGGGAAGGCTAGAGGAAGCGAGTGGTTAAGAGCGATTCTTGTGAGAGAGCAGGAGAGGGTTGAAGAGGGTAAGCTACCAAAGGAGCGGTCCCAGGGCTTGAAAAGAATAGAGAAAAAGGGTTCACTAGAAGGAAAGGGACAAGTACCCGTAATGCAATCAACTTTGGAAACAAAGATTTACCCTCCACAGCTCTCGCTCTCTTTCTATCTCCGCAAACACGATCCAAACGACGACGACGCAATGGCCGGAGGCTCTTCGTTGACTCCGTTTCTCCAATTTACTCGGATCGGATCTCCAGATGTTCAGATCCAACTTCCTGAATCAATTGACGATCCCTCCTCTTGCTAGTCAAGATTCACCGTGATGAGACTTTGCGCGAGTCTTGTTCTCGATTGTTCGGTGGGCACAAGAAATTCCCTACGAGATCCCTTCGCAACACAACCCAGCTGGTCTCTTAGCGCTGTGCATGCACCACTGGCTGGTGATGACGCTGGCCGATTGTTTGTCCCTGCTTAAGCCTAACACCAGATCAGATTGATATTCCTCTGGACTCGACAGGTAGTGCAGCGACCGAGGGGAGAACTATCAATTTATCTGCAGGGACTCTTTATCTAACCCGCTGAATCCTTGGGTGAAGATGAGCGGGAGAGGAGGGAGATGGATGGTTAGAGCGCTGACAAAAAGTGAAAACGTAGGGAAGGATTAAGGATCAGAGGAAAAAAAAGGTGGCGCACAAGAGGCAGGGACCGCGGCTTTTCCGCAGCCCCTCCTATCGGGTAATATCGCGGCACCCCCACATTCGTTTCCTCCTCAAATTCGGCTTCCGGGATACGCAGAGCAGGTATCAACCATACCAGCCAGCACGGAACAAGGGATAATCCATTGTGAATTTGTCGTGTTTTTAGTCAGATTCTTGCTAGTACAGCTAGTACCAACCTGCGCAGCCCAGAAGCCGAATTTGAAGAGCAAACGAATTTGAGGATGTCGCGATGACTAGCGAAGAAGAAAAAAGGAAGTGGCTTAACCTCGGCGAGACAATTTGCAGTTATTGTGCAACACCAGGGAAATGGAATCAGGAACAGCACAAGCGTACCCACAATCCCACCCGCCCCGCGTAATTTACCTCCCGTACCGGCGCTCGCAGCACACGCATAACTAAACCCAGCACTCACACCAAATGTCTTTAGATGGATGGATGCTTCACAGGATTGGGGCATGGTGGCTAAAGTTATGTACGATACGGTCATGCGTAGAAACCAACTTACTATCATAATAAAAGTCCGACAGCTCGTATGGGTAAACTAGGAGTTAGTTAGGTTATAAAGTTCGACCGCGATGGTTCGAATAGGAGGGAGTATTCTCCCTAAGGTAAAACAGCCAATGCCACCCGGTAAATTATGGCTTTAAGGTGCAGCACAAAACCTGAGACCAGAGCCCCATAGCATCGCTAAATTCGCTCCAGGGTGGAATAGCCATCAGCCAGAGAATTAACTAAAAGACGAGCGAGATGTGGGTAGGCTGGTTTTGACCGGGGCTTTCCTTCCTTCCTTTGGAGGCGTTTGGGCCCTATACCTAATTCGAGCTCCTAATTCCGCGATTCACCCAGCCCTGCAGAAGTGCGTTCACTTCTCCTATCACTGGTCAAATAACAGCTTTTTGGCGAGCCCACGATATGCTACCATTTGTAGTCTATCGAATGGAAGTGGGACACGAGTGATTTTAGATGACCCACCACCCCAGCAACCCCGCCGAAGACTGAGAAAAGAAGTGCTAAGTCAAGGATCATCTTGAGGCGGTCGCGGATCCCTAGCGCTAATTCCCTTCTTGATTGCAATTCCGACGGCGATCGGCCACTGAAAGCCCAACCCGGCTAGAAAGAGTGTGGGAAAAGCCTCATCTCCCGCAGCACACCAAGAAAGCCAAGTGGGCCATTCGAATACGGCCTGCACTCCACCCATTGCTCAGTATGTCGTTCCGGTTAAGAGGTATGCGCTTTTATGTCTATTTTTCACGTCCGGGTCTCGGGAGATAAAAGCAAAGAATGTGTGTGTGATCCCAATGTAATTTTGGATGGGATTGTAGTTAGGCTTTTCATCGATCGGGGGTGAGTTGGTGAGATGGTAACTTTGTTTCAGTTCTTGAAAGAGCTAGGTAGGGTCAACACTCAGGGTGGTGGGCTATGACCCCATGGCTTAGCCATGGTACAATAATAGACGTGCGCATTTTCTGGGTGGTCACTTCATTGGAGATCACTCGTCTATCATTCATACAACCTTTTGTGCCCAATTTTAGTTATCTTTCCAAGTAATCCACCAAGAATAGTTTCCACCAGCGAGTTCTAGCACAGTAATCACTCATCGCCATGAGTGCTCCCCACAAGCTTAATTCTCTCCCGTCATGTTAGCTACGCTCCTCCTTCTGTTCACTAACCTAAAGTATGGTGCAAAGCGTTTAAAATGGTACCAAGCCCGTTGCACGGTGAAATGACTCTAATGTATGAGGGTAAAGGGTAAATATCGGGAAAGGTGTTTGGAAACATTAGGGTTCAACCCTGACTCATGCCATATAGCTTTTTCTGTAATTTTAACGAGACGGAATACTATAAAACACTTGCTGCAAGATATTACAATCGTTCTTTCCATTTTCTTGATAACAATCCAATATGCACTCGTTCCACATCGCCGGAGTTTCTTCATCAATGGGGGAAAAGATCGCCCCCAATGTTTCCTCAGAGTCACAAGGCCGAAGGGCAAACCCCAATACTTAAAGAAGTTGTGCTCGGAGGGAAAGGCTTAGACGTGTCAATAATTTGTATGACAATTAAGTATCCTGAAAACTATTTGTTCTCTTTGTTATAGTACACAACAAATATTATGCCAGTATATCATGGATACGATATTTTATATCAGAATTGCTTGTTAGAAAGTTAAACCGGGATAAATATAAGAGGAGCTTTGTCTTCACGATCGATCTAACTTAAACCCTTTCAAAGCCATTGTTCTCACTTATAACCCTGTACCCTCGTAAAATGAAGGCATTTCATGATGCAACGGCCTTGGTATATGCACGTTAGGAGCGCTTTGCACCATACCATACCGTAGGTGGCCACAGCCCTGCCAACACCACCGGATACTAACACCCACCGAGGGTTAAAAAGGTCTAGACTGGGCAACCCGCACAGAAGATAACCGACCCAGTAGGAGTATGATACGATACCATCGAAGCACGGTCTCATCCTAAATTTGCAGATACGCCAGCTCAAGCAAACACAGAGTGAATACTATATACCAACTTACCAAGGATATACTTACACCTTAACCTTTCTCAGTGAGCTCCGTTTAATATACTCCAAGTCCTATTTTTTCCCCCGCCTGCGTCTGTAGAGCATTTACTCCATTGTACCCAAATCACCAGACCATCACTAGATTGCGCCATTGAGCCCTTCGCAGCACCTCCCCCCTCGCCTATCTCCCCACCTACTGCCCACGTGTTGTGCCCGGAGGGGCCCATTAAACCCCAGAAACCGCCCGAGTGGTAGGTAGCAGCGTAGAGATTATCCGACCGGCCATCACGCCGTTCGGGAAGAAATAAAACGAAACATGACAGAAGCCAACCCCAGACCAGCCGCTCTGCAGGTATCCCCTAAACGGTCAAGGGTCCCGTATGGGACCCTTAATATTTTCCAGGTGGAAGTGCGCTAGCCACAATGACCCCTTCTATCTTTCCAGTGGGAGAAATTCTTTTATTACTTTTCATTCTAAACAAGTCTTTTCTTTTATTCCTGTGTCTTTTTCACTCTCTTTTTCAAAATTTAATCGTTGAGGTTGATCTCGGGTGCTCGTGTTGTCATTTGGGTTCGTTAGCCGCTGACCGTCTAAGGGATAGTACCCCCAACTAAAGAAGCGAGAATCAAAGGCTCATCATCACAGAGGTACTATAACCCTTCATCGCCCCAGTGAACTCGCATAAAATTGTATCACTTCCGATTCCGATTTGCGCTTTATACAGTTACATCCGTTATCATCATGGCATTCCCGGGATATCATTCCTGGCGCTTGGCTACCCCCAGTTGCTATCAATCAATCAATCACCATATCTCCAAAAAGACCTTGAATTTCCAAGGTCTTTACAGTTTCTTAGATCCCAACCGTCAAGACAGGCATCTTGCCATATACCATAGTTTCCGATTTTAAATGAACCCCCCCTACCACCATATATCCCAAATAACCACCCCCACAAAAAAGCTCATCATCCCACTATCTCTCTAAGATCCAATCCCAGTTCGAAAGAAATATCACGCTCCCGCAAATTCACCCTGCTATGCTTGATTATCGGTACCGGTAGTATACAGTACTTCGCGGGGGTACTGTGCAATAGGAAAAAGTGTGGCGAGGTCTTGGCTACTGACCGCATGGAAATTTTGCGAGCCACATTCGCCCATTCGTGCATCCTAGTATGATATGATACCGCTAAATTTACAGCGCCCATCCCACCGGCCATACACCGCCACACACACACCCCACTTACCAAACCAATCCATCATGCCATACAGGCATCTCGAGCACTCAACCCACCCCCGCCCTACAAAGACTTCCCAGCTCCCATTTCACCGGTGCTGCACACTATGATACGTACTCGAGTACGTGCTCGAGTACTGTGCTCGTACATCATCCCCCTCCCCCGCCACTCGAGCAAAGCGATGACCTCATCCCGTCCAAAGCGACCGCCCCCGCTAAAGTTAAATCAACTCGTATAATACTCGAGTATGATGCTTACAACACCGGCACCAGTAACATTCAGTAAAATATATATGGAGCTTGGGGCGTGGAATGGGTATCATACGATATCATACGGTAGGTGGAGCGGAGTGAAGTGGAGTGTCATCACATTTAGATCTCGACCAAGATTTTGGGTCCATCGGTGGTTACCATACCGACCTCGTTCTGATAAGGGGTGGGTTAGTGTTCTGAAACGACTTGGTGGGAGGAGTAAATAATTAATACGTCATGCGCAACGACCGTGCGGGGGGGGGGATGGATAGAGACTTGTTTAGTACGATACGGTGGGATTAACTACGGTAGGCCAGGCACAATTTATTTTATTCTGTTTTGCTTTGTTTTGTTTCGATTTTGCTGCCTTTGACGTGATAAAGGCATAAACAAGTTGACCCAACTGACAGTGCTTTAAGTTACAAACTCTAACAGGCTGAATAAAAAAATAAAAATCTATCATACGATGTTTTTTGCTTCTGATTTTCTCTCTTCGATAATCCATTGAATTCCTTGCTTCGTTTCAAACTCGCAAACGAGTGAACGGTTGGTCCATGGTATGTTAGCCCACCCCGAGCTAACCAACATACAGTACAACGTTCTCCAAAGTCTAGCACCTCCCGACAGACTGGAGCGGCTGGGCTTAAAGGATTAGAAGAGAAAATGAGAAAAAGAAAAACCCAATATACACATGTTCAAAGCAAATTTCCAAACCCCGACCCCCAGTGCGAAAAAAACGGTGAAAACAGAAAACGAACCGACCGAAATTCGAAGAAAAAAACCCCTGCAGTGAGAAGATACCCCCCCTAAAAAAAGCCATTTCGTAAAAGACATAAAAGAATGCGTCGAAAAGAACCATAATAAAATGAGAAAAATCATGATGTTTTTTCTTTTGGCCTTTTTTTGTTTCCCCTGCGTTGTAGGGGAAACAAAAAAAGAAAAAGAAAAAGAGCCCCGCTAAAGTCCATGTCTATAAGCATAGCAAAAGACGAGACGAGAAGAGAATCGCCGGAAAAAACTCGGACAGGCGTCAGAACCCATATTCACATCGAACCCCATGGAGGAACAAAAGGAATGACAAAAGAAAGTAACCTAAGAAAGAAGCCTCGTTTTCAAGAAGCTTCCATTTTTCTAAAAGCCCAGCCTCCGCTGCATCCTAACCACTCCGATCCGAACCCAGACAACGAACCCCAACCAGCGTTTCTTAAATCCAGGCCTTTTTCGCTTCGTGTTCGGTGCTTCGCTCTTTCCGGACAATCCCCATCTCTTGCCGGTCCCGTGACGACTACGACTATCGTTTCGTGACTTGCTGCTGGCATGGGTCCCATCAAACCCTTCATCAAATCCTCCAACCTTCTCCTTTATGACACCACCAATGATAATATCGTCATCATCAAAATCCGCCTCATGCGACCAGTGCTGTTGATTGCTCGACCCGGAATTTCCTCGTCCACGACCTGAACAACGCGATGTAGCCCTTGACCTCTCCTCCTCCTTGGCCTCAGAACGCCGCCTTTTGCGTTCCCTCTTTTCTTCTTTCTTCTCCTCCTTCGCCTCCCATGCCAGTCGCGCTGCAGTGACAGATGCCTCAAATGATGGAGATGTTTCCGATACTGATTTGTCCAGTGACGACCGGGCCTTGTTTTGAGAGCGCTTGAAGGAGGCCTTGATACCGTGTTGTGATACGTTGGATGGAAAAACCGCTGAAGGTAGATCCGTGGGTGATACGGGTGACACAGGCGTGGTCATTTGGATGCTGGGGGTCCTAACCCTCTGGTGTAGATCCGTCATGCTCAAAGTAGGCAGCATGGGGGTACTCCTTCCTGTATTCAAGCGAAGTCCGCCCGGAACTGGTGATTTGCTACCCAACGCGTTCCTCCGAGCCTTATCCAGAGTATGCTCGTCGTCTGACTCGTCACTGGATTCGTTCGATGTGTTATACTGGGTAACATCTGGTGTATATCCGCCCCTTCTTGGAAGCTGCCGCTTAGGGTGGGAAAATGTCTGGTTAGCGCCAACGAGTAAAGGAGAGCTCCCACTGGTTTGGGAAAAATTTCTTCTATGTCGATAAGCGAAGGGCGAATCATCTTCGATCCCACTCGAGTCATATCCAGCTCCATCGTAAATACCCAATCCTACACCATTTGGAAGACCACCGTCCGATCGGGACAGGTCCAGAGAATTTGAACGAGACCCGCTAACTTTCTTCAAAAGCGGCTTTATTTTCCCCCGGGCCCTGTGCGCAGCAACCGATACGGAAGCCGGAGAGTGCGAATGCGAGTGGTGGTGTTCGTAGTGATCAAACGGCGGTGGAGGCGAGCCAGGGCCTGAGAAAAATCCCTCATCTACATCGTCGACAGTCTCTTCCTTATTTTTCAGAAATGACCGTGCGCGCTTTTGTAATTTTCCTGGAGTTTTCGTAGCGTGTCGCGCAGCGGCAAGCCCAGGGTTCAAGCGGGGTGACGAAGAAGTCGATATTGAGGATGGCGGGCCGGTAACGGAGTAAGATGTTGGCACGGTTGATGTTGATGATGGGTAATAGGATGTTGAGGAGCGGGGTGTGGTGGGGACGAATGATCCCGGATGCCGAGGCGGATGATAGTGATAAGGAGGCACAACGGAAGCCATCTTGTTAGACGTTGTAGATGATGTTCAAAAGCAAACCGATAAAATATGAACGTATCGTCGATGGTGGGGTGAGGGATGAACAGAGAGAAAGGATTTTCTCGAAAGAGGACCTCTCTGTAAGTTCAGCCAAGAAAGGCCTGCGTCGAAGGGCGGTGCACGCGATGGCCTTACCCCGATCTTCGCGGCGAAGTTGGGAGGAAATACTATTGACAGATGACGGAGCTGCCTGGTTGCGTAGGTGTGGCTTGCGCTCGTGGCTCTGTAGTGCCTGGTTTCTCCTTCCCTCTCTTTCGCCTCGTACGCTGGGAACAATAAAACAAAAAAAATTCCGCCCACAGATACCGGATACGTCCTCCGTGGGTGGGCGTCGTCGACCCGGTTTCGGTACAAAACGCGACCGCAAACACAAGTTGAACTAGAGCTCCACTGTTGGCAACACGGCCAAGATAAATCCTCCCGACCGTAAACAACCACAACATAAACAAAAACACAACTTTAACCAACCAATTTCCTCCCTTTCTCTATTCCCCGTACTTTTTCCGTATGTGGAGGGGAACAGGCAAAGGAGTCCAGTAATGATGTTTGCAAACAAGCACAATATTTCCCCCGCTCTTGTGAGTCGAGTGTTATAAGCACGCGAGATGAGCAACTAATAAAAGTGCTCGATGAGAGGGGGTTTCGTAACCCAGGATAAGGATATCCCTTCCCCCTTTCCCCGCGCGGCAGGGGAACCGAAAAAGGTAGGTGTAGGAAAATAGAGCAAGACAAGAAAAAAATCCTCCAAGAGCAGCCTCAAAAGTGTATCTCTTTCGTGTGGCTTACTAAATGGGCTCAATTTCTTCGACCAACTACTCAGGCTGAGAGGCTGAGGGCGATATTCTCTCTCTTTACAAGAGAAAGGATACGCAAACAAAGACGTCGTAATGAGGGGGCGGGGTTATCCGGTATCAGCTGAACCCATGAAATGACCTAAATTTTTCAGAAGAGTTAAAATCAATCAATCCTCCCCTCGTGTCGATAAAAGAAAGGGTGGGGGAAAAAAAGATGGTTATCATGGCATTTTTTTTCTTTTCTTACCTCTTTCTTACAATAAAAAGTGGCGATGGTATGTTTCCACTTCCGTATTTGTAATCCTCAAATTTCCAGCGCTCAACGTTTTTCCGACCGTATGAATGAAGCAAGGAAAAAAAAAGAAAAGAGAGCACAGCCTCTCGAATTGAAAAATTCCAAAAAATCCTTCACAAAGGCAAACTCGTATTTCTCGAGGAATAGTGCTATACTGCTAGCCAGATTCTCCCCCGGATTCTTTTTTTCCCCTATGCCTCGTTCTTTCTAGTTCCTTCTTTCCTAACCTTTTTGGCCCAGCCCAGAGGATGTTTCGATGACGATATCGGTGCGGTAGATAGATAAGGATCGTCACGCGTGGGTGGGGGGGGGGGGTATAGAGGAGATGAGGAGGAGGGAAACAGAGGAAGAAGGGGGAGAGGGAAGAGATGAACTTGGAGATGAGGACGCGGGGCCGGATAGAAGAGGAAAGAGGGAAGGAGGAGGAAGAACAGAACAAGTGAGGGCAGATACAAAGGGAAATTTCAACCCAACGTGAAGCCCAAAATTTAATGGAAAAAAAAAATGGAAAAACGAAAGAAATAGCACGATGCGGGATGTAGGGTGTGGAGCACTGTACTCGAGTAGAAGGTGAAAAAGCCTCTTCGAATCCCCTAATGGAAATCCAAGAGGGAGGCTTTTTGTAAGAAAAAAGCTAGAAGAAGACCGTGTGTTTCTCTATTCTTGAAAGATGGCACCACCGAGGAGAGGTGTGTCTCCAACCGGTTCAAATGGAGAAGGGAATCAAGAAAAGGATGGCCCCATCTAACGATAAAAAGCAATGGACCCACCTTTCATGCCAGGGAGAATGTCTCTGATTGTCAGAAGGAGAAGAGACTTGGAAAAAATATCGCACGGGCATTACTTGAATCAACTGCACAGGAATCACGACCGAGCAGCTCTTCCATAGAAACCTTACCGTTCCTCTGTGAGAAGCGTTCGGTCGGGTTACGGGGCAGAGATGTCAATTCCTCGTCTGGACCATCCTATATCTCAACTTTTCTTCCCCACAGTTACATATGCTGGACGTCGAACAGATAGGAACATGTACCGTACACTAGCACTTGATTATCATCCCCTGTGTCAGAGCTCAAATCCATCTACGGCATGATATCTACGAGTATAATATCAATCGTAGACAATCATATCCTGTAGCGCAGGTTTACAGTTTTACCATATTATTGTGCCCTTACTGCCGATTCCAACAGAGAAAAATAGTAGAAAGGACCTTAGAGAAAATGGTTGTTGTTGTTGTCTGCTGTAAAAAGCCAATAGCTCATTCGTCGCCAATTTCCAGCGACCCGATCTCTCCCACCTATCCGCAGCCTAACAAGCATCACACAGCTAAATCCCTATCATAGCCGTAGCTCCCTCCCCCACATCTCCCCTATCCGCATGGTTCCCATAAACAAGATCACCAAACAATTTACCAGCATCACATTCCCAATTCCCGTGATCTTCCAGACAGACATGCACCCCCATCCCTCCCCTTTCGAAGGAGAAAAAAGGCCCCAGTCCAAAAAAGGTATCATTATCACGATGTCAAATTCAGTAAATCGACCTGTCACTTGAGATCTCCTTCGTCTAAATCTCAATAAACCCCCACCCTTGCCAATCGTTTTCCCGCTGACACAAACGACAAGCACCAGGCACCCCCCAAAGAAAAAAAGAAGAAAAAAAGACCTCCAATCCTGGAACCCGAACCAGACTAAACACCAAATGCCCGCTCATTCACATTGCACCACAGGAAAGAAGAGAGAAAAAGAAAGGAAAAGGAAAGGAAAAAGAAAAAATAAATAGCGAAACGGTACAGTGGTTTCCACACATTTGCATCCCATCAAGAGCCACTTTCCTTCCAGGAAAATCCAATGCGAGGAAGGGGGGAAATGGGTTAAAAGGTGGGCTGAGAAATGGACCGTTTCTTCTCCCTAGGAAAACAGAAGGATGACAAGCTTATCATGCAAGTTCGCCGAACCCTTCCTTCTTCATGTGGGAAACAAGAGGGGGAGGAAACGACAAGAGGAGGAAAAGAGTACTGTACACACATACCAGTACCGATGCTGTACTCGAGTATACCGTAGTATAGTATCAAAAACACAGAAAGCGGATGAAGGGTCTATCAAACGCCCTCCCGTGACTGGGCCGACGATCGAGGAGGCGAGAGCGAGGTCTAACTTAAACTGCAGGTATTTCCTTTCAAGCCATTTCCTCGGTTATCAAGTGGCGGCAGTATTTCCGTGGCGGTGGCTAGCGCACATAGCTTCTTGAACCAAGAGCAGGGTTAGGGGATTTGAGCCTTGGTGGAAGAGCTCAAGACAGAAGGAGGGATCCCCAAAGCGTTCATACCCATAGCGCTAGCTTGAATGGCTACTAGTAGGGTAGCAAGCAAACACGCTTCTGCTGCTGCCGCTGCTTGCTTGCTTGCTGGCTGCAAGTGGGTGCGAGCGAGATCACAGATGGACAACTCAGAGCTTAGGCTCGGTGAGGTTCATAGCGTTCGCATTGAGGTATTTGATGCCATTCCGTGGTGTATATCTTTTTGCGCTTCTTCTGCTGGACTTACTATTCGCGTGTCAGGGCATTATCCGTGCATCGAGTAGATTGCTTGTGCAGCCTGGTATCGTACTCTTCTACAGAAGTGCCAGCAGGTTTTTGGCTGTTCAATCGGGGTGCACTCGAGTACTGTACCTGCACTATATCGTGTGGTATCGTGTTGTGAAGTTATTTTCATCTGCGGATTTTGCGAGATAGCAACATACCATGCCCCTTGGTCTGTTACGGATTTGCGGTGAGGTATCGGTACCGTAAGGGGCTTACCTTTGTGGATAGTTCGGGTACCGGTACCGTGCTGTGGATAGATCTTCATAAGTCAGTTGTGATGTTGTAACGTGTTACAGTACCGGTTCTTGCCCTATGCCCCGAGAAGAATCTCACTCTTCATTTCCACCGCCAACTGCCAAACATCTGATTCTCCCCGGTTAAACATCTCTTTTTCGGAAGTTCCTGCCCTCAGTTCTCATTGATGTTCTAGAGCAAATTTGGGTAACTTTGGTGGAGATTGGATGAGGTTTATTTCAATCTCTTGGAATTTTCCATCTTAAACCGGTATGGCTTTTCCCGTCTCTTCTAGAAACAAGAAATCGCTTGATTCCCACCCAGCCATGAGCCATCTGCTCAAGTAATGGCTATGTTCCAGCCAGCTAGCAAACCCCAACCATTCCAGATTAAAACGAAACGGAACAGATCGAATGAGGATAGGACGAAACACGCATACATAGGGGGAGAAAGGTGTCTGTGTTCTCAAGAATCCCAGAAACTCTGCCGTAGTTCAAAATTTAATGGAACTTATGGAAGAAAATAAATAAAGATCCATCCACATCCAACCCAACCCTCCCGGGCTGGCTGTCATATCCCAAAGGGAATGGTGTCTCTGCTCTGACCAACTTAAAATTTTCTTTCTAGCAACCCAAGCTCCACCAACCAGTTCCCATCCCCCATTCATCGAACCCGAGAAAATCCATCGGCCCATCATCTACCGGTGCCACCGCCGTAGAATTCTAGAACTCCCCCAAACGGCACCCTCCTCCGCGGGCACAAACTAGCCGCGCGTTCCCATCTCTCCAAAATGTTTTAGCGATCTTGGCGTTGAGGCTCAGGGCTCTGCGGCTCAGTCTAGTTAGGGTTTTGGCCCTTTACCCTGGAGAGAAAAGAACTTTGCACAAAAAAAAAACTTTTTCTCCGTTTCTATGTGTGGCGCCCAGCACAAGGCTGAGCACCCCTTCACCGTGAGAACCTAAGAATTACATCGTGGTAAAAAAAACTCGTTTTCGTACCACCTGCAATAATATTTACCATATTATGCAAGGAAAAAGCTACGGCGGGCTCCGGGTGCTTCTCGGGTCACTGGCCGGGACTTACACCGTGCAGCATCATACTGGATATCTATGCGCGTCATGTTGCACGTAATGTGTTTTGTGTTGATAGGGCTACAACGAGGCGGATGAAACGAGAGGGAGTTTGTTTTACGTCTTCTGGAAGGGGCGCCGTGCTGCTGCTGCTGTGCTGGGTGCCTGGTAGCGGTTTTTAGGCGTGGGAAGTTGTGCCTGGTGCGTAGTTGTGGTTTGCTGTGGTTCAGTAAGGATATCGTGGGAAGAGTACCCGAGAAATGGGATTTGATCATACAAAAAGTTAAATACTTTTTTCCATAGCCTTCGCTTATCGTACCGTGCCTACTATTCTGCCCGCGCGTGGTATGGGGGAGTCACTCGACAGCGGGAAATCCATCTCTTGCTTTACGGTAGTCCATATAGATCCTACCGGCGAATACGATATGGTAACTTACCGTGGTTACAAGTGGGTGTATTTGGTTTTGGTGTTCCACCATAGAGGGCGATTTGCACGTGTATCTTTTTTTTTTCCTTTTCTTTTCTTCAGTTTCGTAGCCTTGAGGCTTTCCAAGAGGGCTTATTGCTCGGTGGAGTGTTAGACGGCTAAGTACGGTGAGTTAACCCAGCTCAGAGTCTCAAGGCCTACACCCACAACGACTCCTTGGCGGCGAAAGTCCACGGTGAAATAGCCAGAGGCTGTTCATCGTGATCGTGGAACTAGAGACATGAGTTAAGGCGGTTTTTCTACTCCAGTTTCAGTAGATGTCATGTGCCACGTTGCTTGGTTAGGCTTCGAATGGGGCAGATATTGCTACCATCATGCTCCTCGAGCGCATAGGGTATGATTTCCCGAAGCGGAGAGTTGAAGGAGCATTATATTACTCATGCAGCAGGGCTTCTAACGTGCGGTGAGAGCTCGGTGGCGCTTGGGATGTGATTCGCTCGGGTGAAGAGCCTTGGGAGATACTGTACCTCGAGGTCAGGTACCATAGAGGCTTGGCTGCGGACGGCGGGGGAGGCATCAGGCGAGTGGGATTGGCGAGGCTGAGAAGTGTGTTGTAAGCCCGAGTGATGAGCTATGATCGCAGTATTTCTTGGAGCCTAAGTTTGGCGAAGGCAAGAGAAGGGATTAGGATTAGGATTAAGGCGGGCCCAATCTCCGCAACTTTTCTACACAATCAGGTCTGTTGTCACAGGCTCGCCGGTCTGGTTTCACCTTGGTTCGCGGGTGGTGCATAGAAGCCTACTGTACATAGAACTATTGCGGGAGTCGGGTACCCGAGCTGCATTGCTTCAATGCTGTTCAGGGTTGAATGCGCAATTATCTCTTATTAGTTGGTATAGTAGGTCAGACGACATTCAATCTTGCAAACTTCGCTGGGGGAACTTGCCATCTCCGAGGCTTAACCCACATCTCCGCGTGATATGATATGTAAGGCGTCGATATTAACTTAAGTAGCACTCTAATTCGTGTAGTGTCCTAGCTACTCCTCACCCTATTAAAATCCATGTGCCTTTAGGGGCTCGTAGACGAAAGGGTTTGAGGTTGGGAAATATCAGCCACCTTCTGATGGAGAGAACAAGGATTGGAAGGCTGATATTTACTATTTCTTTACCTATTTCCACTCAGAAAACCTGCGCGAATGGGGGTGAAGGGGAGAAAGGAGACTACACTGCATGAAACTAAAGGCAATGTACTCCTGACACCGGGGAGGGGAAAAGGAGGTAAGTTAAACTATAAGTCACTAAGGAGAGTATGCAGTGAGTGGGAGGTAAGTTATAGAAGGTGTTCCTGATGCGATCTCCTTCCCCCACTGCACTATCTGAAAAACCCAGATCTTTGCCGAATGTTTAGAGTGGAGGTGGGTTGAGCCCATGAAGGCTGCAAGGGCATTTCTGAACATCTCAGGTAGGTGTCACATTTTAGCAGAATGCAGAAATACTAGGAGCGGGTAGATGGGGTGCAAGTTGGTATGATAGAGTGACTGGGCAGCCCAAATATGGCCGCCAATCGGGACGCTGGTAGATCTCAGGATACGGCAGAATTTTCGTATTTTAGCCGGCGTGGGATCTACTCGCACTTCCGTTCTAGGAGTACTAGGAACTTCTTTACACCCTCATATCCAAACCAAGCAGCAAAAGGGGAGAGGTGTTCTGCCGTCGTTATCCGATGAATCGGATTGATATCTTCCGCCCGAGGAGCAGCTTGGCCACTGTGTAGCTACCGTATCTGACAGCCCATACTAAGGGAGTTGTACTAACATAATCACATTTGGTCAGATCCCGTCTTTTTGTTCTCGCCATGCCAGTTGCGATTTCGAAAACCCGCGGATATGCTATGTAGCCCAACCTAGTAAGCCCCGGAAGAGATCTGGTTCAAGGCCGAAAGAATACTTGGATAGGGTGCACTTATCATTCTTGTCCAGGATTAGTGCAGTCTGTTGATAGTCAGGGCATCTCAAAGATTTACAACTCGAGCACTTTGGGTATTCTATCATTTTTTTCCTCGCACGGGATCCTGGGCGACATGGAGCATAACGCGGAAGTGGCGCTTTTTATGAAGCAGGGTAACGGATCAATGGGTAGAATGGTAGGGTTGTTATAGAGGACTGGTGGTTTGTCTGTGTGGGGAGGGAGGGTGTGCGGGGCTGAAGGGTTTGTAAGGTGAACAGTTAGCGAGTGATGAGTTGTGAGTGGTGACGTTCCTGGTGATTCATTTTTGCCCCCAGGGGGTGTAGGGGGTTTGGGGAGATAGTTGTGTTGGATTTGGTAAATTGATGGAGATAGAGAGTATCATCTAAAAGGGTGCCTAGACCGCTAAAGTAGAAAATGCTTATGACTAGCGAAAGGACAGGGGCGAAAAAAAGAAAAAAAAAAGACAATAATCCCTTTTGACAAGTCACCTTTCCCGAACACCCCATTATTCCTCGCGAAAGATTGTGAAAATTTAATGAAAAAGGAAGAGAAAGAAAAAAAAACAAGTATGAAAAGGAGACATCTTAATTACTACTACTTCTTCTTCATAGCAGCGAAAAGCCCCTCCCTCTCCAACCCCCCCATCCCACTCCTCCTCCTCTTCTCCACCTCTCTATAATACTCTACTCTAATCCTAACCAGTCTCTCCTTCCCATCTCCCGCAGTCCTCTTCCAAATCTTCCACCTCTCCTCCTTCTCCCCTTCCGGCTTCACCTTCTCATTCAGTGCCGTCTCACAATGCCAGCACAAACACTTCCCGTACTCCTCCCCACCTGTAGCCTCCTCGAACGCTGTACTAGTATATTCAAACCCATCGCCTAGCGTATCCTCGGAAAGCTTGTCGTTGTGATCAATGAACCTCCCCGCCACATTCCTGCAATACTCGCGGTAAGCGGCGGGCGTGAGCATGGCCGAGTGCCAAACCAGGTCTACGTCGAGAGTCGGGACCAGTATTTTCCCGGGGTGGAGTTTGAAGAGCGAGAAGTAGGATTCGTATCTGCTTACTGCACGGTGAAGGAAACCGGAGGTGTCTGGGGGGTTGATTAGCACTACGCTGCGGGTTTCGGGGCGCGCCCGGACAAGCGAGATGGAGTCTAGGGGTAAGCGGCCCATGAGTCCTGGAGAGCGGATCCAGAGCTGGTGGTGCATTTTTTCCACGAAGGAATATTGGCGGAGGACGGCGAGGGGGAGATTTAGGGAGTAGGGGGTTGGGGTTTCAGTATAACAGGATTGTAAGAGCGGGAGGACAGGGTGTGTGTCTAACGGGGTGATAATTGAAGCTATGGTGGGGTGCGATTGGAGGGTTGGGGGTTCTGGGAAGGTGGTGCGGATGAGGGTGTTTAGGGAATTGAGGACATCAAACGATGTGGGCGAAGAGGGATGGAGATAGGTTGCGCCCTGCAGGTCGAGGGATGTGATTCTGAGGCGGTTAGCATTGGTTCTTATCTTTGGGCTCAGTGTTACGAGACGAACCTCATCCTGAAGTCTTCCCCACCCTCTATGAGTGATTTGATATCTTTTCGGAATTTCTCAGCGCATAGTGATTCCATAGTTATGTTCATCCCGCAGTCTTCACAATCAACTGCGAATTCCTCGCTGATCCACCCACGTTTCCGGTTCTTGGTCTCAATTTCGCAGATGAAGACGCCAATCTCTTTCGCGCATGCCGGGCACTTGATAAGCTTTTTCGGGGGGGATTTCCACATAATTTCCTCGATAATATCAGGTGCTTGGGAGGTGATCCTCTCCCAGTACCGCGTGGCATGTCCGGAGAGCTTATAATCCCATTTATCGTCGTCAATGGCTTCATGCTACTCACCATTAGCCGACTATACTTCAGGTGGGTGGGACAGCAGGTATAGCATACGATGTGTTCATAGGGAAAAGCGATATTCATCATCGCGCCCATACCGAACCATATACAATCCTCATTATACCTCCGTGGATTAAGCATATAGGAATGCCAGACCATCAGCACATCCAACGGCGGTAATAAATCTCTTGGCAACACCTTCATGCCATTCCCCGTATTCGATACTCCTTCTTCGCCTTCCTCCCGGGCCTTCAATTCCGCATTCACAACTTCCCACCATATCCCGAACCGCCCGACAGCAACCTCAACCATAGCTCTCCACCACAAATTCTTCTCCGGATCCTCCCCGAAAATCTCGGACAAGGCATCTTCTTTGTACACCCGGTTATGCAACCATGTAAAAGCCTCGAGTAATTCTAGGTGCACAGCGCACTGGGAAACCGTGGGTAGTCCCGACACCGCCGGTTGCAGCGTTGTGATAGTGAACACCTGAGGATCCGGGATGGCCGGGGTGTCCTTTTTTGTTGCGGCAGGAGCGAATACGGGTGGTGTTGTGCTTTCGCGAAAGTGTAAGAACGACATTTTTATCGTTTATCAAAAAATCATTTCGGGGAGAAGGGAAGAAGGGGCCAAGAGGGAGTTGTCTTATATAATTGATGTCGATAAGTCTAGATGGCCTTGTGAGGCGATGCTTGTAGAGAAGAGTGCGGTTGTCATGTGCGAGGTTGTATGACGAGGCACTATTGGAAGGTGGAGGAGAAGATTATTTGGGGATGTGGTACTGTACGGTAAGGCGTTCTGGAGGTGGGGCTGCAGTTTGCGGCTCTTGGGCACTGGTATTGCTCAAGTGTGTCTTAGGTATTGTGGTACAATGTTAACCCTAAGTTAGCAGAAATGGAATCGCCAAAGTACTCGTACCCATAGGGTAACAAAAAGTCCCTGATCCCTGTTCTCACCAGCTCAGTTTCTTCCTAGCTATGATACTAAACAAAGTACCAGAGGGCATACTGAATACCCGTAACAATAAAAAATTTGGCGAGCGACACAACAACTGTACAGAAAATGGTAGTAAAAGATGATGGTTTAAGCGAATTAACTATGAAACGGTTGAAAAAGCTACTACAAGGTGAAGCATCAGACTCCAAATCAGAATCTATAATAGGTATGTTCAGGGTGGTCCTTTCATGGTCCTTTCGGCAGGTCCTTTTCAAACCAATTAAATGGTCCTTTCAAGAGTTGCAAAAGGAGCAGGTGTGTTCCTTTTGCTATGTCCGAACCGTTGACAAACGGTCCTTTTACTGTACCGATCAAACTAGTATCACTAGTGCAACCTCTAGATATACGTACTATACCCATATCAATTAGTTGGGTTACAATATTTCATTCGTAAATAAATACAAGAGCCACCGCCGACATCGGCATACGTGTCCTCAACAGCGGTACAATCCCGAGGTACGCCAGCTCAACCTGCCTAACTCGTAGTACATCTGGAAAGTACCACCCGCGTGGCCTGTAGTTACCCCACCACAAGGACAGAAAGCCCGACCAGTATACAACAATCACGAAAAAGATAAAAAAAACAAAAAACAAAAACAAAAACAAAAAATCACAATCATTCTACCCTAAAACATATCACCACCCGCAAACAATTTATCTTCCAATTCCTTAATCAGCGTCAGGAAGCAACCATCACTAACCATACTTCTCCAATGCGCTCTCAGGCCATTACTTATCCGAAAGGCACGGCTGCATATGCGACGGGTATTCACCGCATCAATGGTGGTAGTGCCGTATTGAACGACCAACGTGGTCTTCAATTCATCGGGCACATTGCCCCATTCTGCACGCATGTCATCCCAGAATGCCGCCCGCCATGCATCATGGCATATTGGGTTGAGCCTCAAGTGTTGGGGGACCCACGTAGCCGTGGAATCGCACATCCTACAATGGGTGTCGTCCGGCCCCAAGAAGTAATATCTATCGGGGATCGTGACAGTGGGTCGCTGGCAGTTATGGCCGCTCACCAAGGAGCCACACCGCGCACATGGCCGTTGGGGGAATCCGACTTGTACCAAGCTGCCATCCCTGTTGATAATAGCACATCCGGTAAAGGGATTCCCAGCCACCACCAGACAGCCTTCAACCTCTTCCAGACCCTTCGGGATACCCATGCCCAAGTAGAAATGTCGCCGGGCCCAATCGACCCAGTCACCCAGCACCTTATCATCGCAGCGAGTGCTCCTGTCCGGGCGACCCTCAGCAAACCTAGGGCAGTCCATCGGGTGATAGGGCGGGAGATCATCACCGCAGGCATCATGGCCACTCACACCTGTGCCACTCCGGAGTCTAATGACAACGTAAAAGTCCATCCTCGTGAGCGACCGCAGGTGTGAGGGTTTCCGTGGCTTCCTCGTATAGTAGGAGTGCCCTTCACTTGTGTGCCACATCAGCCACTTGTCGCATCGCGCTGATCGAGTCATCTCTGACTGCCCAATGCCAAAGCACAAACCATCCTATTTCCACGTTTCCAAAGGGGTGATAGCCCTCCTCGCTGCTATGGCTGCCACTTCGTTTCCGCGGATACCACGATGTCCGGGAACCCAGCTCATGGATACCGACTTAAACCGGTTCAGTTCGGGGACAAACATGTCCCACAGTCCGGCCGAATCCCCAAGAGGTTTCATCGCATCCATCATCCACAGCGCCGGGACACAGTCAGAGTAAACAGCGACTGTGCCCGTGTACGTAATCGGCAGGCTGCGCAGCCCACCCAACATCTCGAACAGTTCGCATTCCACGATGCTCGACGATGGTGGGACAGAGATATCATACGGCGCTCCAGCCATCCCTCCTTTGAAAAACACCCAAGCCACTGAGGCTTTCCCAGCAGACGAGTTCTTAGATCCATCAGTATATAAAATCATACCCGGATCGCCCGTCCATGTTTCCAGCATGTCCACATGTGCCATACACACCACGTCCTTGTTTGTCCCCATGGTCACCACAGGGGCACGGGTCAACTCCTTGTCCGAGCGCTGTGGGTATGCGACCAGATGCGGATCACCCCATCCATCACGGATGCACCTGAACCATGATTGATCATCGCAGTATCGCTTATTGATCATCTTCGTATAGCATCTCCTCTGCAAATATCAACCCTGTACATGGGTCGGAGGCGTGCCCCACTCTGCCAATAGTATGTTATTGGCAAGCCTGACCAGAGTGCGGAAGATGCTGTGTAGACAGTCGTTGACATGAACCTGAATTCTTTTCACATACGGCGAGAAGCCGGTCAAGAATTCAAGCTCATAATACACCGTGGGTAGGTATACTGACTGGAATAGCCGAAACGTTTCCCAAGCCCCAATCCCTGAAACACCACCGTACCTTCTTCCCAACGCCGATATCCTTCTCCTCACACCTATCCCCTGCTCCAACCAGTAATTCACATGCGCTAACCAGTTAGCATAAACAATAAACCAGTAACCCAACACCCTGAGTTCCTCTACAGGTCCCACGTCTTGCCCACCAATCTCCAGCGCACCCCAATTCCCCCCACCGAACCCAATCCACTTGGTCTTTGAAGGGCTGAAGCTCATATTCCTACCTCGAGCGACCTGCCCACAATCTTCAAACAGCTCTGCGAGCACGTCGCGGACCAAGCCTTTCCCATCCACCGCCACCAAAATCACCCTATAGTCCACGTAGCTAGAGACCATGCATCTAACAGCCGGGAAGTGTCGCAGTTGGGGGCGTAAGATATCAGTCACGTATGCACCAAACAAAAATGGCGATAGCGGAGATCCTTGCGGTATGCCCCTGTTAACGTGGTATCGTCGACTGACTCTCCCGTTGAAGTGGAATCGTACAACCCACCTCATGGCCCATCGCCGCACCTAGCAACACAAATCACCGGGGCATCCTCTAGCCACCAGGAAATCCGACAGGAGGTTGACATCCATATTATCAAACCTCCCTTCAAGATCCATCGACAGCATTGCCATATCCATGCCCTTGTTATACTCGAGGAATTCATATACAATGGCCATTGCGTCATGACAGCCCCTACCAGTACTAGAAACAAACTGTGTGGCTTCCAGTTCCATGCAGGAGGCCAGCCGGGCCAAGATGATCCTCTCAGCAACTTTGGCCATCGTCGGCAGAAGGTGAATTATCCTTCAGGACTTGACAATGTGATATCGGAGTTTGGCCGCCTTGGGGATAAGGACCACCTCGGCTTCGTGCCAGTCCGGAATGTCGAATTTGAGGCCGTAAGAAACGAGGCCCCTCAAGGTTTCCATATTGGACCTGGCCCATAATCGGATCAACGGATAACCAATGTCATCCAGGCTAGGGCTAGTATTACCGGGGGAGCGCCTGATGGGAGACTCCAATTCGTCTGCCGGCTCGATATGGATGGTGTTTGTGACCCACGGAATAGCAGGGCCAGGTGACAATTGTCCGGCCATCAAGTCGCTGATCCCGTCATGCGAGGAAATCACACGCCTGTCATCAACCATCGATGGAAGCGTCGTCCTCGTCTTCAGTTGTTGAACCAGTCGGAACACCGCAGGGTCTCTCGCCTTCGTCAAAACCGTTCGAATATGGTCATATTGGTATTGTAACAGCGATGTACGGTAAATACATCGGACCAAATTGTAGGCTGTTCTGTTTTCTGGGTGGCGGTCAATCGATCTGTGCGCCCTCCGAACATCCAACCTCATCTTCTCCAGCTCGTTGTTCCAAAACTTGCAGCGTCCGGGCCCGGTCCTCCTCCGCGGCAGCCCATCAACCAATGACCGAAGCTCACCCCATCTCTTGTGCAGTGCATGTCGGGACAGCCCGCACAGCTCCACAGCAAACTCATTATCCTCACACCTATTCCAGTCCGGTTGCTTCCTCATCATATCCAAGGGAAGGTCTGCGTGCAACCGGAAGAATACACCTGCATGTTCCAGACCGGCTCTATAAGGATATTGACTATTCATCGGGTGTCGGGAAATGCAGTTGTCAATGGTACTTATGCCCCGGAATGTCGGCTCATCGGGGGTAGCCCGTTTAAATCCGTGTAACTTCATGAAATCAAAGAGCCACTTTCGTGGCTACATTTATCGTCACAAGTCAACCTCATGCCAGGCAGTCTCCCGTTGAAGTCACCGACGACAATGTCGCATGTCTTTATAAGTCAAAAGATATCTGCCCAGTTCGCCGCCGGCGTCTTCGGGCGAACATACACTGCACCCAAAACACATCGCGTTCCCAAATACAAAAAACTAATCGAAGCACCGACATCCCCATGCTCCACGGACTGGAAAAGACCAACAACGCTAGAACGAATGAAAACCTCCAAACCAGCACCTGGAACAAATGAAAACAAATCAAACACCAACGCAACTCTCGCCACATGACCACCATCACCACGCAACGGAGGGTCAACCACAAACAAAATATCAAGGAATGTACATAAACTGATCACGAGTGACCGGTTTGCAGAGCTCCTCCCCACATTTATGCAATATGTTGTGAAACGCATTACCCGGTCAGACCAGAAGAGGTGAGGTCTATGGGGGCGGAGGATGGCCTCCGAAGTATGCTCTTAGGAACCGGAGCATCGGTTGTAGCAAAAAGTGCTACCGGAAGGAGTGAACGGGTTACGTTCGATCTCCTCAAAAGTTTCACCCTTACGGGTGGGGAGGGCCATTTTGGATGGGCCGGCAACTGAGGAAGAGGGGGCGGGGAAACTAGCCGACTCATAGAGAGCAATCAGCTTACCTTTGCCTTTGATGTCCCGCTCGGCAGCGGCATCTTTGGCAGCGGTGGCAACATTCAGTTGTTGTTCACCAAGGGGAGTGGGACGGCGGCGGCGGTTGTACTTATTGTGTTCCCTGTTAATACTCCGGTCAGTAGCACCGGCAATAGAGTCAGCAGCACCTTCAATAGAGGAACCACCAAGAGGGGAGGGGGGTAGTCTCTGGTGTCTTCCGGAGGGACGGACATCCGGGGTGGCCAATCTAGTGGCCAGAAGACTGGCAAATGAGAAAGAGGCGAACCGTATGTTGACATGCCTCGCCAGCCTTGCCGCGGCAATCAAGAGCCTGGCAGAGGTGGGAACTGGTGGAGTGGTTGCCACGACAGAGGCGGCAGCGGGGAGGGGAGGCAGACAGGGTAGAAATGTGCCCAAGCGTCAGGCAGTTGTTGCAGATGCGGGCAGGGACGTGCTCTGTCCAGAGCCGACAAACCCAATTACCGCTGCGGATGCAGAGACGGGTCGAACGCAGAGCAGCATCAGAGGCGGCACTCTTTTCCACAACAAATTTGACGGCGCAAGCGGTAGCGCCAGATGCTCTCATAGCATGAATGGACCCGATGATATTGGGTCGACCGACCGTGACAATACCCAGATTGGAATGTCCCAGGTCAGTCCTAAGGCCGTCGTAGACCTTGTCATTCGTCCAGTCTTCCAAACGCCAAACGGAGCCGCTGCCAGTGTCAGCTAAGGGAACACAAACAACCAAAATCTTGACACGCTGGGTGTCACGTGCAAAGGAAAAATCAGAAAGGGAGAAATCCCGTATCAAGACCGTGTGGACCTTCCCCATCAAACCTTCCACCTGTTGAGCAGTGTGCTCAGACATGGTCATCAAAATGCAGCCGATGTCGGGGCAAAGGCGGGCTTCCTTGAGGTAGGGGTGTGAACCCCCAATCTTAGCCAAATTTGAAAAGACGGTGTTGATTCTGGTGCGGATAGCTTCCGCGGAGCACCCCTGAGGGAGGGCAATGGAATGCCGAGTGGCAAACCGGAGGGTCAGGTGTCGATCACGTGCAGTGATCGGGGAAGGGGAAACAGAAGGGGGGGGGCTACGGGTAGACTGCTGGGGAGCGTTGGGAGCGGAAGCAGGGACCTTAGGAGCCTTCTTCTTCACCACTGCATCAGCAAAATGTAAAAACCAGTCCTGGTCCACCAAGGGGGGTTATGGTCCCCCTGGTCCTCCTGGTCCACCCTGATCCACCCTGGTCCACATTTTCGGTAAAATTTCAAAAAGTGTGGATCA
>Ga0307507_10001580_pt1 | contig 50391 bp, 44 predicted proteins | sample 7_EM_MG_FD_207223 | JGI IMG/M metagenome (GOLD analysis project Ga0307507, IMG submission 207223) | Populus trichocarpa ectomycorrhiza microbial communities from riparian zone in the Pacific Northwest, United States - 7_EM | ecosystem: Host-associated > Plants > Roots > Unclassified | place... | reverse complement strand
AGTGTGTTTGTTTATAAACCGTCTCCAGTTATTCCTTGCTTCTTTTCTTAGGGTATTCTTTAGCTGGTTTCTTGTGTCTTTATATCGTCTCTCGTCCTCAGAATCGTGGCTGCTGTGTTATATTATATATAAACTATATAACTGGTAATAATAATACCCAATTGTTCTATGGATAATTAATATAGTGCCTTAGATACTATTCTAGTGTCTAGTTTAACCTTTCTATTTATTTGTCTGTCTGCAGATAATACGCTGTTAAGGTTACTGCGCGAACCCCTTATTCCACTAAAAATACCTCCTAAAATGCTACTACGAATTTTAGATCTCTGTCTAATATAACCTTACTTAGTGCTCTATGTCTTATAAATACTTTCCTAATATAGATTCTAGCGATATCCTCTACTAATATCTTTTTTATGCATGCTATAAAGTACCCCTACTTTATAAGCTTGTCTATTATTACTAAAATCGCATTATAATCTTGTCCTGTAATAGGATCTTTTAACTTTAGTAACTTAATAATAAAGTCCTATAATATGACTTCCTATAGTCTTTCTGGTATTTTAATAGGTTATAGCCCTCCGTACGGCTTATGCCTTATTAATTTATTTCTTTGGCAATCTAGACATTTTTTTATAACTTGTCTCGCTAGTCCCTAAATTCCTTAAATAATGTATTCCTCTTAAAGTCTTAATACTAAGCCTATAGCTCTATTATGCCCTTAAGTTAGTCCCTTATGGAATAACTTAATAAACTCTTTTGTAATAGACCTTAGTACATAGGTTGCCTCTCTATTTTTGTACTATTCTATATCTAGATCCTCTGCCTATACTTTTTAGATCTTCTATATCTAATTACTTTCTAGTAATTTGTGGATCTAGCTTTCTCTTATTACTGCTACTTTAGGGTAATTATACCTAATTAGTTTGTCTTAGTCCCTTTGCAATAAAGCCCCTAACGGCTTTTTATCACTTTGTAGTTTAGCTTTCCTACTTAGAGTATCTGCTCGTGCATTGTCCATACCCTTAGTATAATGAATTTCGAAATGGTATTCTATAAGCATTTCCGCCTATCTAACCTGTTTTTAGTTGAGTTCCTTTATTATTAGGAATCCTGTAAGGTTCTTATAGTCCGTTTTAACTATAAATGGTTTTTCTATACCTTATAAGAATGCTCTCTATTTCTTTAATACTGTAACTATACCTAATAACTTCTTGTTATAGATATCATAGTTTAGTTCTAGTAGTATTATCTTCCAACTATAGTATATTACTGGATACTATGCGTCCTAATGCTTCTATAGCAAACATGCTCCTAGTGCGAAGTTTAATATATTTGTCTTAATAACTATTTCTAACTTTAGTTGGTAGACCTTAAGGATTGGTTCTTAGGTAAATAACTCTTTAAGTTCTTAGAATAGCTTCTTCTGCTCTCTACCCTAAACCTATAGTTTCTCCTTTTTTATTAACCTGGTAAATGGCTCGATACTCTTTAACTATTATGCTATAAACCTTCTATAGTAATTATAAAACCCTAGGAACGATCTTAACTATATAATATTCTCTGATTCTTGCCAACTTACTATAGCTTTAACTTTCTTTAGGTCTATGCTAATTCTTCCTAGTTTAATAATAAATCCTATAAACTTAGTCTTTTTTATAAAGAACTTGTATTTCTTAATTGCTACTAGTATCTATTCTTCTTATAGTCTCTTTAAGACCCATTTAATATGTTCCTTATACTCTTTCTTACTTTCTAAATAGATAATAATATTGTTAAGGTATACTATAATAAACTTATTAAGGTGTTCTCCTAATATACTATTAATTTATTTCTAGAATATTACTAGTGTGTTTATAAGCCTAAATTATATAACTAATGGTTTATACAGCCCTTTCTTTAACTTAAAAGCTGCTTTTTATTTGTTGCCTTTTTTAATCCTAATTTAAGGGTACGCCTATTTTAGATCTATCTTTGTAAAGATCTTTGCGTTACCTATCCTGTTTTGGATTTCGCTAATTAAGGGTAAAGGATACCTATCCTTCCTAGTAATGCTGTTTAACTGTCTATAGTTTATACATATCCTAAGTTTTCTGTTTTTCTTTGGGATAAACAGTACTAGATATCCTACTAATGACTATAACGGTCTAATATATCCCTTTTATAAGTTCTCCTAGATAAACTCCTTAAGCGCTATTAACTCTACTTTAGTAAGCTTATAGATTGGAAAGAACTTTGGACTTATTCCCTCTTCTAACTCTATCTTATAGTCCTATACTGCATGTTCTGATAGCTTTTTACTTTCTAGTAACTATAACTTTTTACTATACTTGTAGTATCTCTTTGGTATATAACTTAAGCCTCGCTTAGTCTCTTTATATATCGCTCTAACTTAGTACTATACTAACTTGGTTTGTTATCTTATTTTATATTATTAAGTATCTTTAATATTAACCTAACCTATAACCTAATTAATTTTTAGATTATATTTCTGTAATTAAGGCATTCCTAGTATTGCCTCGTCCTTTCCTAATAGTAGGATATTAAAAGACATTTTAACTGGTCTTCCTTTAATAGTTAACTAAATAGGTCCTATTTTAAGATTAATAATACTTTCTCTATAGGCTATCTAATCTCCTAAAATTGTTGTAAGTAGATATAGGTGTTCCTTTTGTCTATATAGTAACCCTATCCTTTCCACTGCTACTGGTAATATGTAGTTTTTTGTTACTCTACTATCTACTAATGCTTTAAACTGCTGATCTTGCTACTTAACTTATAAGTTTAGGTGTTGTCCTTAAATTCCTTTAAGGGTTTAAAGCTTTACCACTAGTTCCCTTTAGTCCTGTAGGCCTCTCCTTTTCCTAACTGTTAGCTGCTAGATCCTGCTTATACTTAGTCTACTTTTAGCTAATACTTAGTTCGTTTCTTTTCCTCTATATATTATAGATAAGTGTTCTCTGGGTAGTCCCACCACTATTATCTATTTAGGCATTCTTCCGTAAGGAATCTTCTAGGTTAAAGTATTAGGTTCCCTTAACTCTATACTTCTACTAGGTGCTATTTATATATATACTTAGTATCTCCAAACCGCTTTTCCTCTAGTGCCTAATATATTCTTACTAGGTACTTCCAGTTCTTGTCCTTTAGTGCCCTATATATATTGCATATATTATCTATACAAGCTATCTATAATAGTGTATAATATACTAGGTAACTTAAGTTAACTCTTAATTTATCTTTATTCTTAAGTTTAAACCTATACCTAGTTAACTTAACCACCGATATCTCTGCTATAGGTATTAAGATTTGTTATTTACTTCTCTAGTCCCTAGATCCCTCTTTTAGGTTCCTTAATATTATAATTAACGCTCCTTTAATATAACTTATACGTTTTTCCGTAATAGGTTAGTCTTAGATAACTTTTTTATCTAGCTATATATAAAAATCTTCCTATTTATTATTATGTTGTTGCCTATACCACTTTCTATACAACTGGTTTAGTGTGTATAGTCTGTCTATAAGTGTTGGAACCACGGTAGGGGGGGTTTTGGTTTTAATCGATTTCTTCTCCTTTCCTTCTACTTCTATAGGTGGAATTTGATGGATCTCCTGAGCTCGCTTAGCTCATGTGGTCAACCCAATTGGTTATAAGCAACTGTGTCTACTATATTACAGAACCTTATTCAGACAATAAGAAAGTACCTTATTATCACTGTGTTTTAATATCCTTTGGTATGTCTTTCTTTAAATCTAACTAGAATGTCTAGATCCTCTTCTTATTCTAATTTATCTAACCACTTTGCTCTAGGTGTCCCTATATTAGGCCTATTAGTAACTCTTTATATGGGTGCTCTGTCCCTTATATAACCTAGTATAGCTAACCTTTTGTTTAGCTTTTGCTCTTGCTATATAATAATTCTTTGCCTAAACTTATCCATAGTTTCTTATTTTCTATATCTTATAGCTAGATCCTTAAAGTCGTCTTGCTTCCTAATTTTAGTATTAACTTTTTAATCTTTAGGCTAAACACTGTATTTACCTAAAACTGCTATAATCCTTATTTATTGTGACGGGCTTGTACAAATGCTTCTGAACTAAAGCTTGTAGATTGCTACCATACAAGAATACTAAGCTAAGGAGAAGAAGAAGTCTGTTAGAGACTGGCAAGATATAAAGGGGTCGCCAAGGCGCTAGTAGTAAGTGAGCCAATGGCAATTTTCCATCCCGGGGATGGAAAATCCTAATTAGTTGGCAGGAGTTAGGGTCCACTAAGTATGGCAGGTAGCGTTGCCCTAGCACCGTCACATTACCCCCCCCTCCTAAAAAAGCCTGCCCTTAGGCGTTGTCCAAGCTCCTTATTATTATCTAAATTATTATAGTTATCCACCCCTTCTTCCTAGTATTTAATCCAGCTTTCTAATTGGCGTAGTGGTCTAGGGAGGTTAGGGTGGGCTAGGTAGAAGTCCCGTAGCTTATAGGGAGAGTACTTAAAATTAGATGTAGGGTACCATTCTAGATTTTCGTTGTGACCTACCTAGCTCGTATAGTATTTTAGGGTACCGCGGTTTTTCTTAACTGCTAAAATCTCTTTAACTTCCCATTCCTTATCCTCTGCAATCTGAATTGGCGGTGGGGGGTTGTTGTACTGTCTAGGCAATGGGTTGTCCGTGGCCTTCTACAGTCAGTCTAGAGAGAAGATAAGGTGGATCTTTATTAACTCTAGTAGCTTAACCTTAAAAGAGTGCCCTACCTTCTTAGGGATCTTATAGGGGCCAGCTATTTAGTGGTCTAGCTTATAGCTCGGCCTCTAGGTTTTCTAGTTCTTTGTTAACACCCATACCTTATCTCCTATATAGAAGTCTACCTCGCGACAATATTGGTTTACGTTAGCCTCTTTCTTCTCTTATACTTTTTTTATAATTGCTTGGGCAGTCTCCTAGGCTCCATACATTCTCTTAGCAAATGTCTGGGCCTCTTCGTAGCTAAGGCGTTCGCGGGCCGTTATAGGTCCTATAGGTCTATCCTAATTAAAGGATATTCGTGGCTTGTATCCATAGATTAACTTAAATGGCGACATTCCTATACTATTATAAGGGAGCGTAAGCTGTGCGTAGTCTATTATAGGTAGTAGTTCCAACCAGTTGTCCTAGTAGTAATTAATAAAGGGGCGAAGTCGTTGGTTAAGGTACTGGTTTATAATCTTGGTTTGGCTGTTAGTCTAAGGGTAGAATACGGTAGAGAGCTTAATCTTAATCCTAAGGATATGGCAGAATTTATCCTAGAAGTCCGATATAAATTAGGGTCTATAGTTAAAGATAATTAACTTAGGAGCGCTATGGATCCGATAAATGTTATTAACATATATATAGGCCATATCTTTTGCGGTTGTAGTCTTAAAGTAGGGGAGGAAAATGGCTTGCTTGCTTAGTTAGTTAACTACTATAAAGGCCATATTATAGCCATATTTGTTCTTTGGGAATGATTTAAAGTCTATTATAATATGCTGCTAAGGGCGTTTAGGAACTAGTAGTGGTTATAACCATCTAGGGGTTTAATCCCTAGGGGTATCTGCCCGTTTATAAGCATAACAATTCCTAATAAACCGTTCTATATTAGACAGGAGTCCTCGCCAGTAGTAGTAAGGCGCTAGTAGTTGGTGGGTCTTATTTTAACTAGAGTGCGCCGTAGAGACTTAACAGTAGGCTTTACAGATCAGCTCCATTTATAGGTTGTTAATGTTTGGAACTATAAGCCGTTCTTAGTATAAGAGCAGTCCGTCTTCTATTTCTAAATTAGGGTTTCCTTCCGTAGCTTAGTCGCGGAGGGCTTTTAGGGATTTAGCTATACGGTTCATAATTAAAATGCGGTTAATTAGTCCTATTAGTTTATCTAGGATCTCTCCTTCTATAGGCGCCAGCTTATTCTGTTTAGAGTTTAGTTCCTTAAGGATATATAGGTCGAGCTATTTGGGATGGAGGAGGGCACGTATCTAGTGCTAAGCCTTTAGCTCATCCTATAGTTCCACGTCCTGTTCTCTCTGGGTAAGGGCATTAGCTTTAGAATTTTGCCTACCGGGGCGGTATATGATCGTAAAAAAGAATTAGGAGAGTATTTTAGCCCACCTAGCCTATTGACTAGTAAGCTGCTTTATTATTATAAAATACTCAAAGGCTTTATAATTAGTATAGATTTTAATCTGAGAGTCTATGCTTCTAAGCTCTGCGCGCTACTGGGATAACAATTATATAATAGCCAGCATTTCCTTATTGTGTACCTCGTAGTTATACTTGGCTGGGGCCATTGTCTTCAAGAAAAACGCTATAGGGTACCACTTACCATCTAGGTGTAACTGTAAGAGAACTCCCACTACTACTCTATTAGAGGCGTCCATTTCCAGTATTAATTTAAGGTCTGGGTCATAGTGACAGAGAATTAGGGAGGAGGTAAGTCGGTCCTTTAACTCCTTAAAAGCTTCTGTACAATTATCGTTAAAAATAAAAGGCGTGTTGTTTTTTGTTAGTTGTATAAGAGGCTTAGCCATGACCCCATAGTTACGGATAAATTAATAGTAGAAGTTACAGAAGCCTAGAAAGGACTAGATGCCTTTTATAGTATAAGGGGGTTTCTAGTTGCGTATCGCCTTGACCTTCTTAGGGTTAACTTTAATTCCTTCTATACTAACGATAAACCTAAGGTACTTTGTTTGTTTTACTCCGAATTCGCATTTCTTAATGTTGACTTATAGGCCTGCATTCCGCAGCCTCTCTAGGACCTTTTTAACGTGAACTTGGTGCTTAAGTTCATTGTCTAAGTATATAAGAATGTCGTCTAGGTATGTCGTACAGAATTTGTTAAGGTAGTTAAAAAGAACATTATTTATATACCGTTGGTACGTGGCTGGCCCATTTATTAGTCCAAAAGGAAGAACTTTATATTTGTAAAAACTATAGTGGATATAGAACGTCGTTAGATCCTCTAATGCAGGGTCTATCCTAATTTGGTAAAAAGCTTGGCAGATATTAAGCTTAATAAAGATTTTGGCTTGGCTTAAATATATAAGGGTCTCGTTAATTAGGGGGAGAGGGTAACGATCTTTTTAAGTAATAGCGTTTAGTTTCTAATAGTTAATACAGAAGCGGAGGCCTTTATTAGGTTTCTTTATAAAGAGGATAGGGGAAGTAAAAGGAGCCTAACTTGGCTTAATAAACCCCTTATAGAGGTTATTAATTAAGTACTACTTAGTTACTTTTAGTTCCTCTATAGTTTGCTAGTAAAGGGGGCTGTAGCCTAGAGAGTTATTGGCCTCTAGTTAAATCTTATAATTATAGGTTTAGTAGGGGGGCAGTATATCTAAGGCTACTTTTAAGAACGCGTCTCTGTAGTCTAAGAGGTATATAGGGAGGAGGCGCTTAACTAACTCCTTATTAGTTTCCTCTACTAGCCCTTTTTCCTTCTTGTTAATAATCTGGTTGATTTTATATAAGCTGGTTATAAAGACCTCGTTGTCCTTTTGATATATATTAAAGTGGAAACCTATAGTGCTAATTGCCGCAATATCTACTATAGGGGGGTTATGTGGTAGTAGGGGTGTCCGCGGCCTTAGGGGCTTTTGGCGTATTAGCATTGTCTTTACTCCTTTTAGCTCTTATTATATCTTTTAAAGGTTATCCTCTAAGTCCTATTAGTATGTCCTCTTCCCCATTAGCCGGATCTCCGCAATTTGGAAGTTGTCTACATCACTGTCCGTTCTACTTCTGTAAGTAGAGTCCTCCTTAACTGCAGTCCTTTAGGGGAGTATCCTTATTAGTATGGATTTCTTACCGGCCTCGCAATAGGCATCTTCTTAAGCAAAAGCTAGGTTGCGGTCCCTAATATCCTACTAGTGGGTAGGATTGGCCTTCGCGACTAATATCTTACGGTTAGTACGGATCTCTCTAATAAAGGAGGGTAACTTTGGTCTACTCTCCAGCCAGATAAACTGTCTTTATTGAACGTTTAGCTAAATATCAAAGTAGGACATCTATTTTTGGCTAAGGATTATGTTATGGGACCCTAGGTCTAGGATATAAAAGGGGATACTAAACTAGCGTCGTCCATTAATAGCAATATATAGCTTTAAGACATGGGTAACTGGCTTACTAGCTTAGCCGTTATAGCCTTTTATTTAAACAGGCTTCTCTAGTTGGGTAGCATTTACATTTAAGAACTTAGCAACGTTATTTATATAAGTAGTGTTTATAAAGGCAAAGCCATTTGCTCTAGTGTTAATAAGGGCAGTTATATTAACTCTATATCCATTTTAAGATACTATATATGGAACTATAAAGTGTTTTCCACCCATTAGCTAACTTAGATTAATCTCTTTAAGATTAATAGGATACCCTAGGGGGGAGTCTTTTCCTAGGGTTCTTTTTTTCCTAACTTATTGGGCGTTTCTTCTTCCTCTATCTCCTTAATATTACCCATATCCTTTAGCTCTAGGTAGAACGTGGTAAAGTAACTATCCTTTCCACAATTAAAACACGTAACCGTGGTAGGGTTAATTAGGGTATTATAATAAGCATTAGTTAAAGGTATAGTACGTAATAGGTTAGGCAAGGTTCGCTAGTAGGCAGTTATAACCGCTTTTAGTATAAGGGCAGTTATAGTTTGTCTTCTAACGCCAGCTCCTATTAGTATAGTGGATAGGTTGTAGTTGCTACGGGACCTCTTTAGTTAATTAGAACGAGTATTAATTTATTTTAGTTCTAAATCTAGCAACAAACATTGGGCTGTAAGTCTTTAGTAGGTTGGTAGGTCGTCTAAGGCTACCACAATCTTCTCTTATAGTTGGACCATTAGCTTGTTATATAGGTCCAAACAATAGTTCTTAAGGGGGACCTAGCCTTCGCCTACTAGGTGTAAGAATTAAGTCTAGAACTTAGTAAAGAATTGGTTTAATTTTATTATTAGGCAATTATAGTTATAATAGGCATCCCGTACTTTATTTAGATTGATATAGATAGTAGCTAGGTGCTATATTATCTTATTAACAGATATAAACCAAATAGGTAACTCGTTCTTAAACTTGGCCTAAAGGTGTTACTAGGCGTCCCCAATGGTTCAACCAAAGAGGTAGAGCATTTTAGCTTCTTTAGAGGGGAAATAGTTATGGTTAACATAAAGCTTTCCTTGCACCTGAATTCTCCAGTTCTTAAAGGTTGGGTCTACGCCATCTAATAATAGTGGGGGGTTAGGGAGCTTAATGGACTTTAATTGCTTTGTTATTATATCCGTACTCTCTAGTGTATCGTATTTGGTAGAGTAAATGGATTAACTAAGGCTTTATAAAGGGGAGGCTGGGCTATTTTATAAGGCAGCAAGGCTTTCTAGGATCTCCTTTAGAGTCTCTTATATACTTTAGGCTTAAAGACGATCGACCTTCTAATTGGCTACAAGGGCACGAATCTGCTTATATACACCTATAACATCGTCATTATCTTTAATTTCTAATCCTAACTAGACCTCGTGTTCCTCTTAGGTAGAGGCAGGTCTTTTAAATAAGCTCGCTTTAGGTACTATCGTCGGCTTCCTAAGGTTTGTTAGAATTATATAATTCAGTTTTAATTCCGGGGTTCTTTTATAGGTGTAGGTTAAGTACAGTCTAGCCTATAAAGTGGGATATTGTTAGGGCCTTCTCAGGCGTAGTAGTGTGGGTTTTTTAATGTCTGAGTATAATACGTCGACGCGTCGTTGCAGACGAAGGTCTTTTTAGGGTGGGATATTATTAAGGCCTTCCCAGGCAATGTAGGGAGAGCTTAGTATAATATAACGGGCTTATATAAATGCTTCTAAACCAAAGCTTATAGATTGCTACCATACAAGAATACTAAGCTAAGGAGAAGAAGAAGTCTGTTAGAGACTAGCAAGATACAAATGGGTCGCCAAGGCGCTAGTAGTAAGCGAGCCAATGGCGATTTTCCATCCCGGGGATGGAAAATCCTAATTGGTTGGCAGGAGTTAGGGTCTACTAAGTATGGCAGGTGGCGTTGCCCCAGCACCGTCACATTTATTTCTTGAAATCTTGGCTTTTTAATAACATTCTTATTCGTTCCCTAAACTTGTGGTTCTTAAACTTGCGTCCTATACTTATTTATTTATTACTAAACTAAGTTGCTACTCTTTCCTATTAGTTCTTATTTATTATAGGCCTTTAAGCTAGCCTTATTACGTCCTATAAGTCTAGAGCCTTCCTTATCTCGTTTTAAGAATCTTAGACCTATAGCCTTTTGCCTTTTATAAGTGGTAAGCTAGCACTAGTAGTTGTCTACTTACTTAATTATCTTTAGATATTACTCCTTCCATCTTATAAAGTAATGGAAATTGTATCTAATGGTGTTATAATACCCGTTACTAATCTATATTCTATAGTAGTTTTAGTCTCTACTTCTATTATATTATTAAGGCGTAAGTGCTTCTAGTTAGCCTTATTTTCTTTCTTGTTACTATTAATTAATAAGTACTCTAACTTTATTATTATTGTTACTAATCTTTGTTTATATATTGCTTTAATATCTTAATCTAGCTTATAGAGTTAATTCTATTCTTTATCTAACTCTATAGTTCCTTTAAGTCCTCTTAACTCTAGCTCTTGCGGCTAATAGCTTGCGCCATACTTAGCATCTTTATAAATTTGGCATGCGTTATTATAATAAAACGCGAAGTGCTTAATTAAACACTCCTTGGTCCCGCGCAATATCCCTATATCTATAATATTATACTCTAACGACCTAGTGCCCTTTACCGCGTAGTTACTCTAACCACCTCTATAGTCTCTGGCAAAATAACCTTATTTTCCGTAATTTATGCAAGCTCTATCTTTAAACTATTTTTCTTATTATAGAGTCCGCTTAAATGTCTTTTACTGCTAAGATCCCTAGTTTGGCCTCTACTCCTTAGTTCTATAATTACTTAATCCTTAACCTCTAGGTTTCTATAGTTTTTTTTATCTATCTCTTAGATTCTTTAGTACCGCTTAGGTCTATTAGCTCTGCTCTATTCTATAGTTTTTAGCTCTATGTTTGCCAATATATACTCTATACCTTATATAACGATGGAACTCTATCTTGCCCTTTTTTAGCTTGTTCCCTTTAATAGATCCTATTATTAATCTTTATTGCTTAATCTATTAACTCCTTTAGAGTATCTATATCTTCTATTAGGATAATTGCGTCCTAGACTTTAGCCTTAAGTCCCTGTTTATACTATGCTATAAGCGCCTTATCGTTCCATTTAACCTGTATAGCTAGCGTTTAAAACTATATTATATACTCTATTACTAAGGTTCATTATACTAGGTTCTAAAGCTTTTATTTTGCTATAGTTATTGCCTCTAGGTCTCTAAATATCTGCGTTAACCGTTCTGCGAACCTATCCCAACTGGCAAATATATACCGTACATCTTAGTTAGTAGTTGTTATGCTATTAGCCTATATTTTGGTAAGATAAGGTTTAAACCACTTAAGTACTTATTCTATTAGGAACAATCCTACGTACGCCACTTAGTCTAACAATATTGCCAACTTTACTCCTTTTTGTATAACCTTAAAATGCATCTATATAAGGAACCCTTTAAGCTTTAACTTCTCTCCTAAGAACCATTTAATTAAAGGTAGCTTAACCTTTACTACTCCAATTCTATTAATGCATTCCTTAAGTATCCTATTATTGTTTTATAAGTGATTAACTATTTCCTATAACTAACCTCGCGTAACCACCTAAGAATCCGTATCTACTATACTGGTATCCCCTCCTAAGGTAGTAGCTGCTGTCAATAGCATTATAACTGGTGCTTTGGGTGGCATATTATTTGACTTTATTTAATACTATAACCTTAGTAGTAAATGTGTAACGGAACCTTATAGTAGGAACTATAGTGGGTCCTATTATTAGGCTAGGTATATAGGTATAAATAGGTTAACAACATAATAATAACTAGTAGAGTAGTTGCCTAATAGATTAACTCTAATTATATTCTGAGATTTACTATGAAGAGAGAACTATTTGGGTAGGGACTATAGTCCTTTAAATACACAACTATACGCCTAAGAAATCCCTTCGCTCTATGAGGTACGTATGCTCTATCTACTTCGTTATAGATTATATAGATTATACAGATTATATAGATTACACTATATAACCTTAGCTACCATTTCTTGTTATATAGTTCCACCGGATCCATCCTAGACCGTGCCTGTATTAACTAACTAGCTTCCGCCGACTCTTCCCCAAGTAGTTATAATATCGTACTTAAGCTGTCCGTAATACTATCTATATTGCCTATCTACTAATCTATAATATATAAAGCTCCCAACTTCTCTCTACTATGTGAGCCTTAATAGCTTTCCTTAACCAGCAAGCTCTTAATAAGGTGCGGCTAATAGTAATTTTAAAGACTTAAAGATTAAACTCATTAAATAGGAAGTCCTGTATTTTATTAATATAGGCAGTAGGTTAGTTTTTAAGAAAGTTAAGTAGCCTCTATTACCAGTAACGCGTTAGTAAAAACTTAACACTAAACAATATTAGACTTATAAGCTCTTAATAGGCTAGAAGCAGCCTTAGTCAACCTTATATAAGACTAGCTGGCGCGTATAGCTCGTTATAAAGGTTAAGGTTTAATTGTATCTTGTAAACAGTAGGACGGGACACATTAATAGCCTTCGCAATAGCTGATACCCCCTCACCAGCTTTAATTCTAACCCTAATTTAATATACAACCTCAGGTGCGAGCCTTCTGCCCATTTTAGGCAATAAGTAGTGGGTTAAATGCGTTACATCGCACCTCTTACAAATTTTGGTGGGGTGCGATGCTGGCTGTTAGTGGGCTTGGCGAGTGTAAACGAACTTTCGGAGGTGACTGTAAGTCTTATCGTTATCGGTCATTTAGCTCGTTCCGAGCACCCCAGGCTGCCTACATATGACTGGAAGCTCGCCAGACGAACTTCTGCGTTACTCCAGTCCTTATTGCAGAGCTTTAAAAGGCTATCTTTATTATACATAATTATCTTACGAGGTGCGTGGGAGTTCTAGGGGAAGGTTGACGCTCTCAAGACTCACCCGTTGCCTCCACCCCACCTTATACTTGCTAAAGCAGACCACTACCTCGTCCAAGGGAGCTTCAAGCTGCATCAATGTGCCTCAAAATCGGGTGATCTTTCTATGGTATCGGGCTCTGATTTTGTTGCGCTGATGCATCCAACCGCCAGTGTCTCACTACTGTCGTCCGCGTGAGCAAAGCACGAGGATACATTCCAAACTGAAGCCTGACAGCGCAGAGTGCAACTTAAGCATTTACGCTTCCGTATTCCAAGAAATGGACAACACAGAAAACACCATAATGCAGGTGGTTCCAGGCCGTTCGATAGGCTTCATAAGTACGTTCAAACCTTCTAGGTTTAGCTCATGTCCTCTTCTGCCATCGTAATTACTAACGTCCAGTTCACACCAGCTCTTGGATGCTCTCTCCATGAAATTTTGACCACAATAAAAGCCGAGGTCAAACTTTACCCAAGATTTCAACTTTACCATGATCAAGACCATCCTATTTCCTCCCCAGTCCACGTCGTATTACCTGAGAACGGGCTGCGTCTGCAGTTCGATGGTCCCGATCAACGACTCCGCCTCATCGAAGTACGAGACTTTGCGAAAGCGAAACTAGTCTACAAGGATGTTGAAGTATATAAGGCGCCGGAAGGTGTTGCGGAGATGATGGTGGGACCTAATGGACCCAAGTTTAGGCATATTTACGATAAGCTATTGGGACCTACGTATGGTGGTGAATACCTTCCCCCGACATTGAGAGATGGAAACGCGAAAGGAATATACAACCTCTCATACCCCGGGATCGCCTTCAACTTCCCTGTGCAGCATTCCGCATACTCCCCAAAGAAAGACTTCATATCGTTACTGTCGTCGTCAGCTACTGGACCAGCGACATCCATGGCAGTATTTAGCGGCGAATCATGGCAAAAAGCCCGAGGGACATTATTTACTGCAACTCCGCCAAATCCACGAACTCAAAGTCTTGCCGGGAAAGGTAAAGAAAGCGGACCAGATGAGATAGAGCTCGTCAAGATTCACGGCGAGGGTAGGATAGAACTCATCCGGCGGTCTAGCCCACCATTCTGGATAACACTAAGCGAAACAACTCCTCAGGATCTGATCATGGAACTTGGAGCACCGGATTCGACATACAGGAAAAACGACCATCGTCTGTCAATCCACAAGGAGCGCAGGGCTAGTGATGCATCGGATGTTTCCGGTGGGCTATCGAACGACACGCACGACGATGGCCTAGATTCCGATAATGGGTCGATTGTTGGGACGGACAATGAAGAAGAATGGGAAGACGATGAAGATGCGGCAACGGAAGCCAATGATCGCGAAGTTGCCGCCGCGGAGCATTTTTACAACTACTACCACCATGGATTCGACATTCTCATCTCCCAGCCCACCCAAATCTCTCCCGCCTCGCCTACATCCCAACGCCGCGAAGCAGACGAACACGAAGAGGGAGAACTCAGCGCACAACCACTGAACCATCTCACAGCCACCAAAATCGTCTTCCACGGAAACATCCCCGGCTCCTACCAATTCAACCGCCATCGCCGGAGCAGATGGACGCTCGAGCACGTCCCCTCCGCGCAATACAAAGAGCCACTCAACTCCGAGATGAGATTCGCCGATATTTCCGGCCGTCTGAAAGAAGTCTTCAAAAGCTACTATGACAGTGAAGAAGAAGAGCGACTCCAGCAACGTGGTATGGCTCTGAATAGGGGCTGGGGTGACAGCCCTGGGAGTTCTTGCGAACTTCTAGGCGGCTGGGAAGACGGTTCTGGTCCCAAGAGGAAGTTTGCGAACGCGTCTTCAGTAAATACAGATGCTGGAGACGGTAGTGTGGGGAACGTAGAACTTTTTGGGTTTCCGGGCATGATTTTCGAAGTCCTCAAGAATGGGGCGGTCAGCTGTTTGACAGTTTATTGAGGGTTGTTGTTTCATGTCTGGTGGTGAAGCGAAACGTTGAATGTGTTTCTCAAATATCCGCTTATTATTTGCGTCTAGATTTGGCATTTGGTATGGATGTGGGGATATTTTGGCTTTGCTCTGTGGCGTTTTTGAAGGCTTAGTGCTGCATCAAGGCCGGCGAAATGATATTCGCGCACGGGCTACACGCTAAAAAGGGACTTCACCAGCGCATTGGATACCTTATGTTATTTCTAAAGTAATTAGACGATAGAAAGGTGGTAAGGTTTGGCAGTGATTAAGAATCTAAAATCGCGACCATAAGCTCTCAGACCCTCCGCAGAAAACTCCGTTGGTTAATAAGGAGCAGTACGCCCGTGCACCGCACCAACAATCCACGGGTCTGATTGTTCCTTGCACATCCTTCCCGAATGATAACACCCAGAATCCGAGAAGTAGATTATGATGCTATCCCTTCCGCTGGTGTTATCGATAAAAGCTGGCCAATAGAAACTTATTGAAGCCTTCCAGCACCACAGAATTCAAGCTGCCGTTTCTAGCACCACATCCGCCTCCGTCTCCATGACGTCCGTCTCCCCTCTAATTACTCCATTACGTTACGCCGACCCTCTGCAAACGATGCTCACTCTCAAATTCTAGTCACCCCTCAAAACTATAGGCGTAAGACTTCGTTAGCTTCTCGAAAACAGCGTGTCCTATCTACCGACTCCGATTCCAACATTCACACCAACCCGGAGCTCGATATCACCTTTGCTATCACCAACGCCTCAGAAAACGAAGCACCAGACTCTGAAGCGGCCCCCATCCACGCTACGAATGCCTACACAGGCGCGACTAACAGCATTGGGTCTGTGCGTCGGCGGCGATGGTTCGTAACGCTAGACCGCGAAAACTCAGGGTTTGTGCAGCTCAAACACGGCCAGGACAAGGGAAGATGGGTTCGAAAAGTAAGACAAGATTTTGAGCCTTTCTTCGTGCTCGGCACTGAGGCCGAGCGGAGTGTTGTAACTGGGAGGCTAGCTCGAGAGGTGGAGAGTGATGAGGGGGTTGAAGGGTTTGTTGGGAGGGCGAATTGGGAGCCTGTTTTAAAGTAGTAATCTCAATCGAATTTTCCCTTTAACGACGATAGCTTCAAGCCTTCAATATGTAAGTGACTGTCGTCACCAGAAGTGCCACGCAGGGCTCCTTTAAAGTGACACTTTAGTGTCAACCTTGTGGGATTTGGTAGTTTTCCAGGTGATAATTGAATAGCGACAGAGTCGCATGTATTCGGTACTAACAAAAACGAAAGCGCCCAACATATGCATAGAAACCAGTAGGACCCAAATCTCAGGGGCAACCACATAAATATACAGATCAAGGAAATGGGAAAAAGAAAAAAGAAAAAAGAAAGAGAAAACGAATGACATGTCATCCGTGAAACCCCTTATCTACAATCGTGAATCCAAAATAGTCTCCTACCCTGATTTATCTAATCACCTCCTCTCCAGCAGAAGTATATGCATGGTGGCATACGCAAGAACAACGAATATACCGCCAAAGATGGCCAGGCCTATGCAGTCACGCCAAAGAGCCATAACATTGAAACCGAAGGAGCTGAGGATGGCGGAACCAGGAACTTCAATATCTAGGCCGTATTTGTGGTCCACGAGACTGAGATATTTGACTTCATTGACAATAAGACCTTCGAAGGCGTAGTGGAAGATCGAGAGCTAGAAGATAATTTTGTTAACAAATGCTCCATAGTATGTACATAACAGAAGGTCCAAGGAATGAAAAACGTAGTGTTCGTATTAGGGAGCCTGCTTACCGATTGCAACCACTTCGCAGCTACTGGAATACTCTCTTGATTCAGGAAGAAACCTGAGAAGAGCAAGCTAAACAGCATCACCAGTATGCCGATTAAGTTTGCTACCCCACTGTTTCTGAAAACGATTCCGATGAACAGGAATATCGCTGCCGCGGCAAGATTGAAGAGAACTAGGAAAAGTATAAATTTCAAAAATTGTGGCCATGCGGGAATTAGCCCGGTCATCGGATACACAATAGCACCCAAGATAATCGGTGGAATAAGCCGTAAGGGTACAATGTCGAAAAGCACCTTGGCCGCAAAGTACGATACCGGAGAGTAGTAGCCTTTGGCCCGTTCTCGAGTGAACAACAGACGCTCTGGTGCAAACACCGTCAAGATCGTCAAAGTGCTGAAACCGAAAAGGGCCAAAACGAAGAAGAACAGACCAAGTCGGTTCTGGAAGCCCTTGATGTCGTCTGTGAGACCGTAGAAGAGAAAGCCAAGGAAAACAGCAAGCACAATGGCGATAGCATAATGGGTCAGCATCAGCATTGGGTTCCTGTAGAGATTTCGCCACGTTCTCATTGAGAGAATGATGAACTGGCCACCCCAGCCAACTTTGCGGAAGCCTCTGACTTTGCCCGATGCAACGAAACCATTAGCTTCTTGTTCGCCATTGGGAGTTGCATTAGCTTCATTCGCATTGGTGATGGCATCATTGATATCTTCGTGTAGTTGACCAGCTACATCTGATGTCGCATACGCAGCAACAAGAGTATCGATATTTGTGCCAGTACCGCCATTTGCTGGTGGCGGCAGCTCATCGGGATCATCAAGGATCTGTGGCGGAGGGGCACCTTGTTGACGCGACAATTTTAGCCATTGTGCATTACTCTCCCGGTGACCAAGGAGTGATGCTTCATCGTCGGTCTTAGGGGTAATCGTACCATCTTGAGCACCGCTCTTTTTCCTTGTGAAGAGCTCTCTCTCCTGTTGTTGCCTGATTGATGTCCTTCTCTTGTGTTTGGGGCGGAGACTGGAGTTACTAGGGCTACCAGCTGTGTCTGGCCCAAAGCTCGTATTAGATATACTGGGAATAGATTTAATAGCGACTGCGCTGCTCGCGCTAGTCCGAAGCCCGTCTCTGGCGAACAAAGAGCTGTCTTCGTCGATAGGCTGGTGTACAGTGCCAGCGTGCATAGTCAAATCCACTAGATAGTCGGCAATATTGAAACCTGGGGGACAGGAGAATCCGATATTATTGAAGTAAGGTTGGCAGCTGGAGAATGGCCCTGAGTATACTGTCCTACCCTTTGCAAGGAGGATGAGCTGGTCAAAGAGAGCCACAATGTTTGATCTTGGCTGATGAATTGTGAAGATGACAGTCCTGTTGTAGTTCTTGACCAGGTTGACCAGACATTCCACGACGTTGAAGGCGTTGAAAGCATCTAGACCGCTCGTAGGCTCATCCAAGAAAAGAATACTTGGGCTTGTTACAAGCTCGCAGGCAATTCCAACTCTTCGCTTCTCGCCACCAGAGATACCACGTCCGCTGCCCTCTTCAGAGCCAATGGTTTGATGCCGGATATGGTAAATTCCTAGTTGTTTCTCCACATCTTCAACTTTCTGTTCCTTAGAGGCACGGCTCATCTCTTTAGGCAGGCGTAGCAAGGCTGAATCGAGGATCGTCTCGTGGACCGTAAGAGTGGGGAGCATGGTATCTTCCTGATCAACGAAACCAATCACACTCCTGAATTCATCATTAATGACTTTCTCCCCATTAAGGTAGAATTCGCCATTAACCATGCCACGTTTGTTCTTTCGAGCGAGAATGTCGAGGAATGTGGTTTTACCAGCACCTGATGCTCCCATGATAGCCAGTAACTCTCCCGGATGTACAGCGCCGGTAATGCCCGATAATATCCGCTTGCCATTCAACTGATAGGACACATTCTCAAAATATAAAGCCGCGGGTTTATGGTCCGCCAAAAGCTTCGCATTTTCATCTTCTTCATCGTCGGACAGATGAATGGGGCCCCACCTCCTCCTGGCAGCTCTTCTCGCCAAGTACCAGACAAGAAGGATGCAAGCGACTACAAAAAGCGCACATCCCGCAATGACTCCAGCAATCAAAGGCGTATTGATCTTCTTCACAGGCCTTTCATAGCCTGGAACTTCCGTTTGGTACAAACATTCGCCAGAGTGACAATCAAGGGTTATGCTCTTATCACCGAAAACACTGGAGATGAGATCATTCATAGCAGGCTCAGAGAATATGCTGCCATCCTCTTTGCTGCCACCCTCGGTGGATATCGATGAAAATTCGGCAGGGCCCTTGATCTCTTGGACTAAGAAATCTCCAATATCGATGGAGCCCTCCTCTCCACAGAGCATCCTGCCTGGTATACATTTGCACTTAATGTTTTCGCATTTGTACTTGGTAGTATTACGGTTGGATTCGGCGGTGGCACTCCATACGCAGGTATCTAAGGCACAGTAAAATGATTCCTTTTGATCCACCCAAACTAACGCTGTCAGCGGAGAAAATATGTAGTGGTGCATGGCTTGTCTTACATTGGAAATTACACTCCTCCGTGTCTTTCTGACAAGAGAACGTTGCTTGCGGTTTTTGCTCCTTGAGTTGATCCAAAATCTTTCGATTTGTGATGTCGCACATTTGGTAGTTTTCGTTGACCAAAAGTCCTTCTCGATAACATACTCCTCCCTTGCCCTCGGGCATCAAAGCATTACATGCTTTGTTGGTTTTGCATACATTACAGTTTATCCCCTCCCAGCCTTCTTTACACTCACAGTATCTGTCATTTCTCGGCATGCGATCTTTGCCATCCGCCAGCGAACCGCAAACAGGATCTGAGCAGTCCTCTCCTCCAAACCCAGGCGGACAGTTACACTTGCCATTTGCCTTACTACACGGAGCAAACTGATGGCAGGCGAAGTCTTCGAGATTGCAGTTGAAGCATGGAGGACATCCATCAGGTCGGTCATCGTAGAGGGAGAAGGGTGAGTCTAAGAGATCGACACTGGTATGATTGCGATGAGTCTTCTGAGCTCCAGAGGGCCATAATAGAGCTAGAGAGACCAGCAGAGAGGTGCCCCATTGTATGCAGCGCATCGCGTCGCTCCGTCAGTCGACGAAGCTTACTTCAGAGCTCGTATTGATGGGACAGGTTGGAGCTTCGCACACGAGGTGTAAGCGGGTAATAAGTCCAAATCTTCCTGAAGGACGATAATATTTGATGTCGATGTTGTCCAGAGTGGAGAGCAACGATAAGATGAACGCTGGGGGAGGCTGGAGACGGTGCAGCGAACTGCGGCGAGCCAAGACCGGATTAAATCCTTCGGCGGTGCTGCACTTCAAGCCGACGCGATATTGAGCAGTACGCACGTGTTGTCTGCGTTGAGACTCATACTGTCTAGTTACCCAGTAGTGATGTGGCTGTGGTGATGCGAAAGCTACATACTCAACCTTTCTAAACAGCTTCAAGCTTCTGACGTGTGGCTGGAAGCATCAAGCGTAAGACCGCGCCCTTCGGCTTAACTTGACACAAGGATTTTCTTCTACTTCCTCCTGCCCGAAAGTTTTTCAAGAAATCATACTTTCCCTTCAAACTTCAAGAAAGCCTCGGTAGGGCTACGGATTAATCCTGACCAACATGGTAAAAATCGAACCCTTTTCAGTAGAGTTGGTAAGAGAATATCTCTTCATCAATCAGACCATCTTTTTCATCTGTCTAGACTTAGCAACCTTTTTCTGAAGTGCCGTGCCTTTTTCTGGTCGTCTACCGGAGCTTATGGACCTGTAAGGAACGTCGACGGAAGACGCACGGAACTAGTTGAAGTCATTCAGGGATCTTATGTGCTTTCACCCCTTTTTGTTGCAATTACTGTTCTCAAAGTATTAATAGTAATCTCCAAAAATCTAATGGTAGAGACTACGTTGATGTTATGTTGGAAGACTAACAGTTTGAAGTGGATGGACAAGTACGAAACAGAGGCCAAATATAACATTGCCGAAACATGTTGCGCCTCCATATCAATACAGCAACTACAGACCCTATCCGATGATAAAACTGCAGAGGTTATTCAGCTTTCAAAGAAACTTACCTACGGAGCAATTCGGGGGTCTGAAGCACTTAGATCGAATCTTGCAAGGCTTTATTCGACCAAAGTCGGTACTCCGCTTCCAGCAGAGAATATACTCTCCACTCCCGGAGCCATTGCTGCCAATTATATATTTTTCTACTCACTTGTTGGGCCTGGCGACCATGTTATCTGCCATTACCCGACATATCAGGCCCTCTACGAGGTTCCAGCTTCCATCGGAGCAGAGGTAGATCTATGGCATGCGCGACCGGAGAAACAATGGGTTCCAGATCCCGATGAGCTCAAGGCCCTCATCAAGCCCAATACTAAGTTGATTGTCATTAAGTAGGACCCTTGCGAGCATTCATAAACTTAAATATCTTTTTTCCCGCGATATTATTGAAGACTCCGGAATTTATACTGATTCACCTATTTTAGCAATCCCAACAACCCCACTGGTGCAGTATTGAAGAAGTCCCTCCTCCAAAATATTATCGACATAGCCGCCGAGCATTCCATCATGATCCTCAGCGATGAAGTCTATCGGCCTATCTTCCACTCCATCACCCCTATGGACTCGGAGTTCCCTCCATCCATCTTATCCATGGGCTACGAGCACGCCACAGCCACAGGATCTCTGTCCAAGGCCTATGCTTTAGCTGGCATCCGCGTCGGTTGGATCGCGTCTCGTTCTGGTGACATCATTAAGAAACTTGCAGAAGCGCGGCACTATACGACTATATCAGTCAGCCAGCTAGATGAGCAGGTTGCTGCCTTCGCCCTTAGCCAAAATACGGTGCATAATCTGCTAGGTAAGAATATCCAGCTTGCTAAAAAGAACTTGGAGATTCTGGATAGATTTGTTATCAAGCATGACGATGTCTGCGAATGGGTGAAGCCTCTGGCTGGTACGACAGCTTTTGTTAAATTTCACAGGGAAGGATCTCCAATCAACGCTGTGGAATTCTGTAGGCAATTGCTGGAGAACACGGGGGTGATGTTCGTGCCTGGGGAAGAGTGCTTCGGGAAAGAGTTCAAAGGGTATGTGCGAATCGGCTTTGTCAATGACACTGAAATCATCCAAGAAGGGTTGGAGAAAGTCCGCCAATTTCTAAGGAAGGAGTTGGACGATCTGCCACTTGCCAAATAATACCTTATAGACACCAATCCTACACCATTCTTAAAATCGTGACCAAAACATATTTAGAAAATATCTCCATCCTATATCAGCTTCAAGCGGAATAAAATATTCAGATAATACGAACTGATATCTAATCCTTGGGAAGATCGAAATTTCTTCGATGAGCTACCAAGTGTTGAGCTATTTAGTTGAATAACATTAAGAGCGCCTGACGGCTGGCGCCATCAATGACTGCAATTCGGCAATGCAAGGCAACTCGTAATTCGTAAAATGTTCGGCTATGCGGAAAGCTTCTAATGCAGGTCCCTTTTTGTTGCCTTTGAATAACGTTTCTCATGATACTTTGATCAACAGCGGTCTGTTGCTGTAGCTAACTGTGTCTTCGGCGCTGGTCGGCCACCCCATCACAATGACAACCTCAACACATAGCCGGCCCACCGAAACTTCGCCGCTGCTCCCAAAGCCAGACCATCTCATTGAAATCCCGCCCCATCCTGTAGACCTAAGCGCAGGGCTTATCCCCGAAGGTGCGGACCAATACGAGAATGAGCAGCACAACGACGACGCGGAAGATGGCGGCGTCGTGGAGCGGCAGGTCTGTAATAATGGCCGGCTCAAGCAATATGAAGGTTTGCCAGAAGTAAGGAAGAAGATGAAGTACATTATACCTGCGGTTGCAATTGGAGTAAGTGGATTTACTGGAGAGCTTTGATGGACAGGATTAATTGGCCTCGCAGATATTTCTCTCAGCCGCCGACCAGACCATTATTGTATCAACCTATGGTACAATTGGTACAGAATTGAATGCTTTGAATAAGGCTTCCTGGATAGCTACATCGTACGTGCTTACCAAACCCTTATCAATGGTAGAAGAGGCATACTAACAGCATTAATCAGATATTTCTTGACGCTTACCTCATTCCAACCGCTCTACGGAAAACTTTCAGATATCTTTGGGCGAAAGCCATGCCTTCTATTTGCATACTCGGTGTTCGGCTTAGGTTGTCTCTTCTGTGGAATGGCAAAAAATATGAACCAGCTCATAGCAGCCCGCGCATTCGCAGGTGTTGGAGGAGGAGGGATGACCACTGTGGTGTCTATACTTATATCTGACATTGTGCCGTTGAGGGAAAGAGGGAAGTGGCAGGGCTACATGAATATCATATACGCGTTGGGAGCAGGCAGTGGGGCTCCTCTCGGCGGTGTTCTGGCAGACAGCATTGGATGGCGGTGGGCATTCAACGCGCAAGGTCCCCTTTGTCTAGCTGCCTTTATCGCTGTAACCGCTGTTCTCAAGCTCCCAAAGCAAGACCATAGCCATTGGAAAGATAAGCTGCTCAAGATCGACTTCCTCGGAGCTTTTATTCTTATATGTGCTGTCTTCGGCTTGTTGCTTGGTCTGGATCGAGGCAGCAATGTTGCTTGGCACAACAGGATCACTATTGCGGCCTTGGGTGCTTCTCTCCCTCTTTTTATTCTATTCGTCCTAGTGGAGATTTATATTGCGTCTCATCCCTTTGCCCCCGGTCATATCATCTTTGACCGGTCACTTTTCGCTTGTTATCTCTGCAACTTCTTTTCATTTGGTGGATGGCTAGCCACCATATTCTACATTCCCTTGTATTTTCAGGCGGTAGACGGTTGCTCAGCTTCCCAGGCCGGAATCCGGTTACTACCAGGAATTTTTGCCGCCGTTTCGGGCTCGCTTTTTGGAGGCATTTATATGCAAAAGACGGGGAAATATTACTGGATTACAATTATCGCCTATGCTAATTTAGTTGTTGGTATGATCGTCATCTTGTTATTTTCGGGCATCGTCATCAACTCCACATGGGGTATAGTCGTTGGGATGATAATTTGCGGCTTCTCAAATGGCATCGGGGTCACCACCACTCTCATCGGTCTTAGTAAGTCTGGCTCCAGGTTTTTATTTTCATTCCCAACTGACCAACATAGTCGCAAATGCCGATCATTCCGACCAAGCAGTTGCAACTGCCTGCTCGTATCTGTTCCGTTCTCTCGGCAGCGTCTTTGGCGTGTCTATCTCCGCTACATTCTTCAATCAAGCACTCCGCACGCACCTCAAGAGCAAGCTCAGTAGCGGGAAGGATGCCGCCAAGATCGCCGAACGCGTCAGGCAGAGCTTGTCATATATTAGGACACTAGAGCCAAGCGTGAGAGAGGTTGTCAGGGATTGCTATGGAAAGAGCACGAGGGCTGCTTTCGGTGTCAGTGTTATGTTGGTTGCGGGGTCAGCATTTTTTGCATGGTTCATTAGAGAGAAGAGGTTGAGTAGATAGACGGGTAAACCTCTGAGAAACTATCGGCTTATTAACTGAGCTGATCAAGTCCCGAAGCATATCATAATCTGTCACTAGCATTGGGAACTGTCGGGAATGAGGCAAGCTGCCGTCACGCCAGGCATGTTGCCGTCACGTGCTGACGTGGCCCTAGCGTGGTGAGGAACCTTAAGTTCCTCACCCCTTTCCTCATTCCTATCAAAAAGAAGAAGAACAATTATCATACTATCTACGAACCGTAGCTACGTGATATCCCCTTGTGTAACTAACACTGATTAGTGGTTAACTTCACTGTTATACCACAGAACAGCTAGGTATCACTAAGAAGAGACGAGCCACTATACCAGTGCTACTCGTGCTAGAGGAAGCTGTTTTTTAAGGTCAGAACTGGTCCTAAACCTTAAATAGAACTCTTCCACGAATCTAAGGATCTAAAGGCCAGAACTAGTCCTAAGCCTTTCCAAGATTATGGATTCTTGCGTCCATCACGCAGAATAACACGCTTTATAAGTCTTCGCAATTTAAGGCCAGAACTGGTCCTAAGCCCTATAACCGCAAATACACGTCACAAACGCGTACTAAATGACAAACGCGTACTAAACAACAAATACACATTACAAACGCGTACTAAATAATAATCCCTACACCAATAACACTTCCCTCCCTCCAAAAACATGGCTACGCCTACTTTAAATAACTAGAAAGACTTCTTACTACTAAGGGTAGCTAAGCACGTAAAACTTATTAATAAAGATTAGGACGAATTTGCCTTTAATATAATAACTTATACCATAAAATAAGTTAACGGCTTTCTTCTATACCATATTATATTCTACTAAAATAGATGCTATGCCGATTTACAACTATAGGAGTATTTTAGGGAGGATTTTATAGGATGGACTACTGATACCTAGGCACTTGGCAACGTTAATATTATTTAGGATTTTTAAGACTTCCTCTATAGAAATAGGGTATATATTACTAAGAATAGTAACCCAATTGCTAGTAATATTCAGGCCATTATTACTAGTATAGAAGAACCAATATGGACAGAAGCTAAAATTATATGTTAACTACAGAAACCTAAAAACAACCTATATTCTTTAGAAGGCAACTTTAATTTATATTAAAACCCCTAAAACACTAACCCCCTACCTAGAGCTACTCTCCCACCTAAAGGTGCCCTCCTACTTAGAGTTACTCCGCCTCTACTTCCTCCACTCTAGCTAACCAGTAAGCCTTTACTATAAGAAGTCACAAATCTAATAAAGGTATATTCGGACAAAGAAAAAAAGTTTAGAGGAGAACTATATAATATACTCAAAGCAAAACTATAGGTCTTCTATAACTGTTGCAACAAGGTTAGAATTTAACGCCATTAGTACCATTACGCTTTCTCTATTATGTTAAAGGGACAGGCAGCAACATTCTATTACAACCATATTATAGGTAAAAACTATAGCTTTAATATAATGCTTTAGCTTACTAGAGCTTACTTTAAGACTAACAAGAATTACTAACTTTATATATCTAAATAGCGGGAGACTATATTCTAGAGAGTTATTGCTTCTAACCCAACAAAGACTTATTTAGAGTGCCTTTAATTACTCTTTAATAAACTCTAGAAAATCCAATATAGCCTTACTAAAACTTACCAAAATAAGAATAGCCTAAGGGACTAGGTTATCTTAGCATGCCATAGCGTTCCTAAGTGCAACTTGGCGCTATACAAACCTATAAATACATTTAAAGGAGTATATACTAAGCTACGCTCTGCTATAGGTACTGCAATATAAACACAAAAATCTCAATAGTTCTATACCAAAAACCCTACCCAACTAAGTATTCCCGACCAATATAATTATAACTGGACTAATTAAATATATAGTAGCCGTGGTAGGGAATATAGAAGAAGGTATAATCAACATTAACTATAAAGCAACTATAGAGGTCCCGGTAGAGGTTCATTTTAAAATAATTACCAGAAGAAGTGCTATATTTGTAAGAAGCCAAATTACTAGTTAACTAGATATTCCCTTAATAAGCGAAAAGAGGTATATAACAAGTTCCGTTAAAGTGTAAAAAACGTTAAAAATTATAAGGTCACTATGGCCTACTTCTAAAGCTTCCTAGTTTAATATAAAGGCGTAGAAGATCTCAAGGGTAAGGTTAATAAGGTTAAACAGCTCCTTATAGATATAGAAATTAAGGACTACTCCCCTAACCAATACTTTACTAAGTATAGTGAGGTAGATAGCACACAAACTGTTACTATTCTTAATAATCAATCTACGCTCCATTCTATTACAAAATTAGATATCTTTAACAAGCCAAAGGAGAGTTCCGCGTTTTCCTTTAACAATAGATACTTGGCGTACATCTTCTATAGTATTATACTGGATACAGGAGCCGCAGGAGTATCTATAGTAGGAGAACCTCAAGTTTAAGCTCTTTAGCAGCTTAATAGCTCTATTTAGATTAACCAATTAATGGCAGGCCAACATACAATTCAATTTAGTAAAGGTACTATAATCTCTCTCAGCACAATTAGGGTCCAAACCCCCTTAGGATATATTACTTTCCATATTATTCCTACAAACACTCCGTTTCTATTTTGCATTAAAGATATAGATAAGTTAGGCATTAGGCTTAACAACCTTAAGAATATACTTATTTAGGGAGACAATTAGGTGCCTATTATACACAAGTAGGGTTACCCCTAGTTGCTCCTTTATTAACTAAAAAAGAGTATTGCTTAAAGCCACTTAACTAAGTTAAAATTACGCCAACTACACCGTCATTTTAGCCACCCATCCGTTTATTAATTGCTTAGGGTTCTTTAGTAAGCAGGCCATAAAGTCAAGGTTAAGGCAATTAAGTATCTTATAAAGTACTACTATTACTACTAAATAAACCAGAAGTCCCCTAGCCGATTTAAGTTCACCCTTAAAGATAACTACAACTTTAACTTCTGTATTATTATTAACGTTATATATCTTAGCGGCAAGCTAGTACTCTAAGTTATTAACTTCTTAACCTCCTTCCAAGCCGCACAATTCTTAAAGGATATATTAGCTAGGAACATATAGGATACCCTTTAGTTATACTAAATTAATATCTACCTAGGACCCCCTAATTAAATCATCTATAACACAGAAAAGAACTTCTTATCTACAGAGTTTCAATAACAGATAAAGGCAATAGCAATTAAGGTCAAGGAAGTCCCTATTAAGGCACATAATAGTATTAGAAAAGTAGAGCAATATTACACGCTATTACGCCGCGTATATAAGATTATCTCTTTAGAACTAGAGAATACTAGTAAAGAACTTACCTTATAAATAGCTGTTAAAGCTATTAACAATTCTACTAGCCTAGATAGACTCATACCTATATTACTAGTCTTTGGCACCTACCCTCAAATAACTAACAATTCTCCACTATCTCCCTCCGTTATATAATAAGCTAAGGCTATTTATAAGGCAATAAAGGAGGTATAACGTCTCTACGCTATACACTAAGTCAACAACATACTAGGAATAAGAAATAGCCTAAATACCTTAACTACGCTTAATCTGCCACTCCAGTCTAAGGTACGCATATAGCGTAAAAAGGGAGGATAGTTAGGCCCACATTAACTTATTATAATTAATGGCTAAATTTATACTATTTAGATACCTTACAGACCCACTTAATTCCGTTTAACTGTTATTAAGCCTTACTATAAAGATAACAGTTTTAAGCCTTTACAGGATGCCCTAAAAGATGCCCTAGAGGAGAACTACAATTAACATACTCTAGAAGGCGACTATAATCCCAATATAATATTAGTAGATGCGCCATAACCATAACGCAGTAGAGGTCGCCTAAAGGGATTACAAAATTGCTAACATCTTGTTAATTTTAAAGAGCAATTTATTACCACCATTAAAAATAGAGTCAAGTTATTAATAGCCTTTATAACAGCTAAGGAGAAGGATAACTTTAAACTCGCAAAACAGCTCTAAAAGGAAGGTTGTATTATAACTTTAGGAGCTCCTTTCCAAGCATCTAACAAGTAGGAGATTAAGGGTCTTATTATAAGAGAAGTCTTTAAATTTAAAAAGTATAACCCTACTAAGTTTAATAGAGTTCGCATCTTTAAGTTAAGAATAGTTAATAAAATTAAGGGTAAAGCTACTAACGCCCCATTTAAGAAATTAAGGCTTATTATCCAAGGCTACAACAATAATAGCAAGGAGGTAATTCTTATATAGTCTCCCACAATTTAACAAGCTAGTTAGTAAGTTATTATTATACTAGCTCCCTCCTTAATAAAGAATAGAATAGCGGTTTATTTATAAGATATTACTTAAGCCTACACCCAATTAGAGACACACCTTTAGCGCTTAATATTAGCATACCTTCCAGAGCAAATTCGCCACCAGTATCCTAAAAATACGATCATGGTTATGCTTAAGCTATTATATAGGATCGCAGAGGCAGGAACTTACTAATAGGCTACCTATAACAAGCACCATAAAGAGAAGCTTTTAATAACTACTTCTATATTCAATCCCTGCTTCCTTATCACAACTACGGGAACTCTATTTAGAATTATTGGCATATAAACTAACAATACAATTATCTTAGGAGACGACCAATTCTTAGCTCTTAAAGAAGACAAGCTAGTAAAGGCAAATCTTATAGCAAAGCTAAAGGAAAAGCTTAGTTCAACAACACTATTACTCTTTAATAGATACATCCTCTCCCTAAACAAGGATTCTATTATTCTATACTAGAAGGGTTAAGGCAAGAAGATTAACGTTATTAACGCTAATTCTCTAAAGCAAGGATATGTAGAGCAACACGCTTATAGAGCTTATATTGCTTCTATCTATTAACCTAAGGCTTTATTTAATCTCTTTATTACCGCCTAACACCAGGAACCAACTAAGGACAACATTCTTACCCTAAATAAACGCCTTTTCTGGCAAATAAACCATCTTAACCAGGGCCTATACTACATGCCTATTAATCTTCCCACCGCCAAGCTCTTTATATTTATCAATAGATTATTTATAAATAATAAAGATTTTAGCTCCTAGCTAGGATATAAGATTATTATTACAAACAAGTTTACTAGAGAGAATAACTTCATAATCTATAGCAACCTTATCTATTAAAGCTTAACTAAAAGCAAGCGCGTTACCCAAAGTGTTTTAGCGTCAGAGATATATAAAATAGTTGGCGGAGTTAATATAGCAATTGCAATTGGAACTACCCTAAAGATAATTATAGATTAACTTAAACTTCCTATTATCCCTATAATCATATACACCAATTTATACTCCCTCTATAAGTACTTAGTTAAGCTTAGTACTATAAAAAAGAAGTGCCTTATAATCAATATTATAGTACTTCATTAATCCTACAAACGGCAAGAACTCTTTAAAATTTAATAGATTAACAGTTAAAATAACCCAGCAGATATAATAATAAAGGCAAACCCAAACAAGACTTTAGAAACGTTTATTAATATAAACACTCTATATATATAAGTTAAAGGTTAGGTTAAAAGGGAGTAGGAGTATAACATTCTGTAAACCCTAACTTAAACTAGCCAATTAGGATTTTCTATCCCTAGGATAGAAAATCGCTATTAGCTCACTTACTACTAGCGCCTTAGCGGCCCACCCATCTTTGCGTTATCTGCCAACTGCCACATTGTCGCATATTATCGCATATTATTTAGTATTGTCGCATATTATTTAGTATTATCGCATATTATTTGGTATTATTATACACTGTCTGGTATTATCGCATCCTATCTGTTTGTATATATATAGATAGCAACCACAAAAAGAAGAGTTGCCAGTATCGGGAATAAGGCAAGCTGCCGTCACGCCAGGCATGTTACCGTCACGTACTAACGTGGCCCTAGCGTAGTAAGAAACCTTAAGTTCCTCACCCCTTTCCTCATTCCTATCAAAAAGAAGAAGAATAATTATCATACTATCTACGAACCGTAGCTACGTGATATCCCCTTATGTAACCAACAGGAACCATTATCTAAGATCTTCTTATTAGAAACCTTTAAACTCTTTGCGTATTCGCTTTATTTTATTCACCAGTTCACCTTTAAGATTTTAGGGTACATTTAGTTACAAGTTCAGATCAGAATAAGGGCTTCAGAATGGAGTTAATCTAGAGCTCCAATCTAATTCTAAGGCGACTGTTCGGTTGAATTCCAGTTTAACTTAACTTCAGCCACAAATTTTTAATGTTCCTCTAACCGCCCAAAAAACACGCTAAAGTTACTAAAAAGTTGGCAACTTTACCGTATACGGCTTCTGAACTGAAGGTCTTGGCATTAGTTTAATCTGGAGGTATAGATGCGACTCGCATGCGGGCCACGTGCTTCGCACGTGACCCAGGAACCTCTTCCACACCTCGCACCGAGATGCCCCTTTTCCTCAAGGATTCGTCTCGCGGTTCTTCGGAACTTATCAATATATCTCATCATTTCATCAATTAGACTCCCCGTCTACCTCGCGCCCCACAGATAAGGAGACTAGCTAACCCTGGGCGAGATAATTGGGGCTAAGGACTAAAACCACTCTTCGTTACTCCGCAAGGCATTGTCATGATTTGTAAGGGTTATTAGGTCATCCGACCTAGGCCATCCGACAAAGCTCTGCGAAAGTAACCTCCGCCTGCGTCTCCCTTGTGTCGTCTGAGCGAAGTTTATGGCGGTTCAACGTTCGCGTGAGTGAAGTCCGTGGCTTCATGGTTGGGGTCCTCCAAAGCTTTTCAAGTTACCTCTTGCCACTCAGGTCGTGCTACAAACAAGGCATTCCCTCACCTCAGTAACTCAATTGCGTGCACTTCTGAATAATCGCCTCCGATCACTTTCGCCTATTGTAGTGCATCCATTGTCATTCGCAACAGATCCAATGACTATGGGGTGCTATATGCATGTTATGTCACCACGAGCTAGATTAACTCAAGCCATGCGCTCGCATTAAGCCTCGCACGCAACCGCTATCCAATGCCATTTCTCGGAGTTAGTTATATCAGCTCGGAGCGCGCTGACAAAGAATCTAATCAAGCCATGCGTCCGCATTGAACCTCGCATGCAACCGCTACCTAATGCCATTTCTCGGAGTTAGTTCTATCAGCCCGGAGCGTGCTGGCAAAGGATTAAAGATCCTTTCGATTCTCGAGTTCTTTAGGTGTCTTCATTCAAGCCACCCCCTTACTTCTGAAATTGCGTATTCGTTAATATCAGCATCCATCACATATATTCCAAGCCAAAGGCACAATGCCTCAGGTCAAGATCGGCGATTACCTCTTCCAGAGGCTTCATCAGTTGGGCATCCGGACCGTGTTTGGTGTTCCAGGGGGTAAGAAACACGGCACTGACGTGAAGCTCTCCATTGCTTATTGGAATCGTAGACTACGAGCTTGCATTGCTGGACCTTGTGACTGACAATGGCTTGGACTGGAAAGGCAACCCTAATGAACTTATAGCATCGTATGCGGCTGATGGCTATGCTCGAATCACTGGTGCAGCAGCCTTCATCACGACATTCGGGCCTGGCGAGCTCTCTGCATACTGCGGTATGGCTGGCCATTACTGCGAGTTCGTCCCTGTTTGTCACATTGTTGGATACCCTGGGGTGCCAGCACAAAAGGCGCACATGATTATGCATCACTCTTTAGGAACCGGAGAATTTGAGTGTGTTATCTGTTGTCTTGAAAGCTCTCTAAATGCACGCTGATATCTTCTATAGTATGTATGAGAAGATGGCTGCCCAGATTACTGCAGCTACTCTTGTTTTGAAAAATCAAGCCACAGCTGCCGAGGATATTGACCGCATCCTTACCACGATGATGGTCGAAAGCCGTCCGGTCTATGTCGGGCTGTCGGTAGATGTTGGCTACCTGGAGGTCGATAATGCACGACTGAAGATACCCCTCTCAACAGAACTGCCACCAAACGATAAATCCCTTGAGGCAGATGCTGTTGCTGAGCTTAGGGGCATGTTAGAGAAGGCGAGCCACCCGATAATTATTGTTGACGGAAGTAAGTGCTGATTGCCTACCCCGACACGCGTTGTCTAACAGCCAGAAGACACGGTTCGCAACAACCTTGTCGTGGAAGTTGCGGAATTCACCAAGCACACTGGAATCGCAACTTTTACCACAGCAATGGGTAAAGGATCTGTCGACGAGGATACGCCAACATTTGGCGGTGTTTACAGCGGCGCCGGATCGTTCCCAGGAGTAAAGAAAGCTGTTGAGAGCTCAGACTTGATCTTCTGGTTTGGCCGCTATGGCGTAAGATCTTCGTGAAAGTGTCTTCAATTGACAGATTGCTGACTAGCGGATAGAGTGATTTTAATACGTAAGTCAATCCTGTTTCTCGCTCAGCATATATTTGAGCTTTTCATTGAAATGGGATGACCGACTTCAACAGCGGAGAATTCACCATGGATGTCAATGAGGACGCAGTTGTAGAATTCCAAAGATTCTTCGTTAAGGTAAGCCATCCACTATTTTACGTACAAATTTCGCTGACACCTGTAGGTTCACGGGCAAAGGCAGGGGTCCCAATAATCATTAAGTTAGTTATCTAAATTACAATTATTTAGATTATCTGATAATTATAATCGAAATCGAAGACTCGATTAGTTATATAGATTATATAGATTATATAAATATATATAAGGGAGTAGGTGGAGGAGGAAGTTGTAATATAGCGCGACAGTTATCAGCAGCTATATCCATGCATGCGCCAAGAGGCCAAAATTTCGCTGTAGCCCCTAGTAAAATCTGCCTGACGCGTAATACTCGCTTACAGCGCGCGATAAGCGCTCTGCGCACGTCTGGTCGTATTGCTTACTTTTTGTCAACACCAAGCTTCTATTCTCAACATTAATACTAGCCATGACTCCGCCACCGTCCCCCCGTACCCGTGGCCAAAAGAGACAGCGAGAAGAAGAAGTAGACGAAGTTTCCGCCCTTAGCGAGCACGATTTGCGCGAGTTTGATGACGTGACGGCAGCCTATAAGGACCCTCATCACCAAATTGGAATTCCTTAACTAAAACAGAAGAGAGAGCGCGAGGACAAAGTTCTCTGGTTGTACGCCCTTGATAACCCTCCAAAAGGTTAACTAGAATGTGGTAATTCAAACTAGGAGCTTTTCTACTGCAAGCGCTGCCAAAAACAGTGTTTAAGCCTTACATTTGCTTGCGCCTACCTGAAGAATAAACACGGTATAAAAATCCCCCTTAAGGCGTCAAAAGTTGATAAAGCAACAAAGTCTACTATTGGCGCCTTATTTAATAAACAGAAGGAGACAACTACTAGTAAAACAGACTCCAAAGCTAACAAGATTCTGCGAGATTTGGTAAATAAGACCGACTTTATAAACGCCCTTTATTACCTTATAGTTACACGCAATCTTCCTTATACAATTATTAAGTGGCTAGAGTTTAGAGCCTTTCTCTATATTTGCAATTATATAGTTAACGACCTCCTCTACAAATCTGCCAGCTTGGTGCCTTTACTTATTGGCAAGATGTTCGTAATTCACAGGGATTTAGTAAAGAAAAGACTTAAGAAGGTAATATTAAAAGTCCATTTTACAACTGACTGTTGGACGGCTCCAAATAAGTCAGCTTTCCAGGTAGTAACTGCTCACTTTGTTGATGAAGCTGGCCATCTTTTAAAGGCAACGCTTGCTCTGCGGGAGTATAAGGAGTCTCACGGTGGTGAGGAGTAGGCAGAGGTACTGATTAAGGTGTTAGAAGAATTTGATATTAAGGAAAGCCAGATTGGCTATATAACAGGTACGCTTTTATTAATTAATCTAGATCTCTATCTAATTCTAGCGGCAAATAGGTGATAATTACGGCAGTAATAATAAGCTTTGCCGTTTAATCTAAAAGCACTTCCCCTCCTAGTCGGCTACTCAACACCAAATTTGATGTATGGGCCATATAATTAACCTTGCTGTTTAAGCCTTCCTTTTCCACAAAGATAAAGAAGCCGTTGAGGTTGCAATCCAGGCAGCCAAACAACTCTAACGAGAAGAGCAACTGGCAAATATCCGTTCGGAACATGAGTACAATTAAGACGAAGCTACGCAGGTCAAATGGCGAGAAATAGGAGCCCTTGGCAAAATCCATAACATTGCCGTATGGTTAAGGCGTTTAATAGAGCGATATTAAGCCTTCCTAGCGCTTGCTAAGAAGACGCTTTCTTGTAATAATAATACAAGGTGGAACTCGTGGCTTACTATGCTGGAGTCAGCCATTAAGCTTAAAACCGCTATTTGCGTCTTTATTAACAAAAACTGGGACTCTATGCAGAAGAATAACCTTAGCTGTGATAAATGGGACACCGTCTATAAGACTATTGCTATCTTGGGGCCTTTTAAGGATATAACGAAGTCCTTAGAAGGTGACTTAATGACTTTAGATAAGGTTCTGCGGAGCATAGATTTCCTTATTAAATACGTTAAAAGCAAGCAGGAGGAACATGCTGCTGATATAAACCTCTCGGCGTCGCTTTTAACTATATGGTTTGCTTTTGATAAGTATTATAAGCTAATTAATAAGACTCCTGCCTATGCCTCTATGCTTCTTCTTAATCTAACGCTTTGAAAGAGATATCTAGATGATCACTGGTAGGCGTTAGAGGAGCGAGATCCAGGTACAATTGAGTAAGCAATTAAGGCAGCACGGAGCCTTTGGAAGAAAGAGTATAAATATAAGCTAGTTAACGGTAAGTAAGTTCAGCAAACTGATCTAGATCTTATTAAGAACGCATATAAGAGGTGGAAGTATAAAAAGCAGCTAGAGCGAACCTCTACTAATAATGAATTTGAGCGCTTTATTACAGTAAGTCAAACCTCCCTTTTGCACACCTTCCTACTATTTACAATAATTGACGTTACTGGCTTTTAGCAGGTAACTCCTCTGACTTTAATTGCCAACTCCTCACTTAGCTAGTGGCTCGAGCCTTCGCAACGAAAACTCTAGCCAAGGCTCTTACGTATGGCTATTGATATCCTCTCTATACCTGCTATGTCGGCCAAATCTGAGCGAGTTTTTTCTGGTGCACGTCAAACAATATCATGGCAACGCTCAAGGCTTGGAGCGGAGGTAGTGGAACAAACGGAGTGCTTAAAGAGCTGGATTCGTCAGGTAGTAAAGGCAGGTAGCTTTATAACAATTAACGTAGCCGCTGAGGTATTGGATATTGAAGGACTGGATAAGGTAGAGGGCAATACGGTTGATAACCCAATTGAGTTGCCAGAGGATGAATGGGAGTATAACTGACACCAGAAGTCTATCACCGACTTCCTCTTTTAGATATCTAGCAGGCGCGGTGGCAATTGGCAGTAAGTAGAGACTTCCGCAGGCTTTTATCCTGTACTTAAGCGCTCCTACTGACTTCTCCTTAGTGTATTAGGTAATCGTTATATAATAGTTATAATCTATATAATATAATCGAAATCGAAGGCCTCAATTATCAGATAATTGAAATCTAGGTGTCGATTATGATTACATCGATTATTGGGATCCCTGGGCAAAGGATTGCTCTGAAGTTTAAATATGTAAGTCTAAGCTATCCTATATAACTTAAAACGGCATCTGATTAGTTATCCCCAGCTCCTCGGGGCTTTGGTCGAAAGCATTAGGCAATCTCCGTTACAGAAAATCGTGAAGGCAAGCATCACTTGGCCTCCATACGAAAATAACCCGGCGGCCACTGGAAAACTTACCCAAGACTATCTTTGGCTTGTAAGTCATTGTAAACTACACTTCAAAGAACCAGACTAATTTTCGACTTCAGGCACTCGAGAAATTCATTAAAACAGGTGATTGCGTTATCACCGAGACAGGTACCTCAGCCTACGGCATCGTCGAAACGCGCTTCCCACCTGGCGTGCTGCAATTCAACCAGACAGTCTACGGTAGCATTGGCTACGCGACCGGTGCAGCCGTTGGTACGTTCCAGGCCATCAAGGAGACCGGCAAGTACAAGAGGGGCATCTTGATCACTGGCGAGGGCTCCTTACAACTCACTGTGCAGGCGTTTGCGGATTTGCTGCGACATAGCTTGAATCCAGTTATGTCAGTTTGACTCCTGTCCAATTTGGTGCTCCTAGATGTAGCTAACATGAAATGTAGCTTCGTTCTGAATAATGACGGATACACCGTCGAGCGTCTGATCCATGGTTTGCACGCTCACTACAACAAGGTCCCCATTTGGGATTATGGTGGGCTTGCCAAAGTGTTTGGTCCCAGCCTCCCGTCCAAGTACCACGGACCGGTCAAGACTTGCGAACAGCTTGCATCGCTCCTTGCTAGCCCGAATTTCGGTAAAGGTGACGTCTTCGAGGTAGGAAGTTGCAACACTTTTCGTTTATGGAGATAATCGCTGCTGACATGCAAAACAGTTGGTTGAAGTGGTTCTTGACGCAACGGATGCTCCGTTGAATGTTCGCCTGTGTGGCGCTGCCATCGATGAGTTCAACAAGAAAAAGCAGGTGTGATGGTAATGGTGATCAATTGGTGCCAATGAGATGTTCTACGACTGGAGACGAGAAGAAGCTCCTAGGAAATTCGTAGCAGGCACAAGTTGAATTTACGGACTTCCGTTCAACCAGCATAACAAAATGATCTGAATTTGGATGCAAACAAAGCCTGACAGTTAATGGTGCAGAGTACTTTGAAGTGATTCTAACATGCCCTCGAAATGACAGTAGCAGCAAATCTTAAGGTTGGAATTGGCGCCAAGGATCTTAGATCTCCAGTTCTTGCGTTCCTTCCGTCCTTGACTCTTTTAGTTCCTGCTCCTGCAGAACGGGAGAACGCGCACTAGACTAGCCTTGGATTTATGGTGATTGCGTCACGTTATCTTCATGCACAAAGACATGAACGTTCGCATTAGCAGCTGCTCGGATCTTGAAGGAACTGCCTAGCAATAGGACCAAAATACGGTTTTAGCTTGTCAATCTCCACGTTAAATAGTTCAGTGTGCTCGTACGCATAATGCATTTGTTCGAATATCACTGCGTTCCCTCTTTGGCGCAATTCAGGACAATTTCTCACCTCTACACTTCCCAGCCGAGGACATAATAAGCAGTGATCTTGTTGGATTGGAGTGGAGTGGATTTAGCTCCCAAATCCACTCCATACGCCAAAAAGCTGGTGGAGCTCCAGGACTCCAATGCAGCTCCAAATCAAATATATACTATAAATAGTAAGTCCTTATCTTCTACCTCAATCGCCTTAATATCCTCAATACCTCAAAGGCAGCATCATCGTCGCTATCTTTCTTATTATCCAAATCTAGCTCAATTAGGTCACTTAGCTCCGCCAAAGTATCCTCCTCTACTGCTACTGCCACTGCTTTCTTTTAGCTGTAGATTCTTACCCTATAGCATCTCTTTAATTCCGGTGGTTAGCGCAGCCACTCCCACACGGCCTTTTTGTAGGGGAAATTTTAATATTTTTGCTGTTTAGGGGAAAGTTAACAAAACACGCTAACCACGGGATGCGCTAGGATGCTATAAGCTATATTAGTACGTACATCTCTTTCTATGCTTTAGCTTCTTTATTAAGGCGTTACAATAAATGTTGTTTTAACCCTGCAGCTTTGTATCATCAGTCTTTAGATTAATTAATTCTAGGTGAGAATAACTTTATTAGAGCATAGAGCTGGTTAAACCAATAGATATTATTCTATTCTAGAGGGAGCTAAATACAACACCGCGATAGTAAGTGTAGATGTAGATGAGTAATAGCATAAGCGACGGCAGCAGGAGAGTGAGCAGGCGTCCTAGATTCTATGGCTAATATACTACTTACCAGACGAGTCAGCAATAGATCCGTAGAGCTGCCGATTGGATTTGTATCAAGCACTAACTCCTTAGCGCTCTATTCCTCCTCAGCCTCACTTCAAATTAGGTATAGATCTGGAGCTCCAAGAGCCAAATCAACCTCAGATCCACTCCAATCCACCAATCAGAAGCTCCAATCCAAATCCACATCAAGCCTCAATCCAACCAGGAGCTCCAAATAGACCCCGCTCCAACAAGATCACTGATAATAAGTAAGCATCCTCTTGTCCTCGTCCAATATTTTACCCGTTCCATTGGCTACTCTGACTTCTTCCCGTCGGAATCATTGCTGTCAATGCATAACCCCACCTGCCGCCGGTCAGGTCGCCGCCTGGAGCGAGGTAGCAGTCTGTAAACGTTTTGTGCATTGACTGCTCAAATCCATTTGTGAATCGTGGGGCATTGGGCGCTAGATTTAGGATTGCCTTACATATCTTTAGCTTACACTAGTGCTTCAGAGCTGAAAAGGGAACGTAGGAGCTAAGATTATCAAAGGGTTTGCACATACAAATTTCGCAGGCTAGAGATTCCAAGGCTTTGATTACCTCGTCATCCCTTGTCTGAAGTTGAAGCTATGATGACGGGCAACCTTCCGCGAATTTCTCCAGCTCAATCTTGGACTCGGTGCTGGTTCGGAAGTTTGGGTCTCAGGCCGTTCTTACGTTTCAGTAGCCGTCAACATAGGGGTCCTCAACAATAAATAGAGGACTGATAGTCCTAATGCAAGCGTACCTATATACTAGCACATCTAATCATCCTTCGGTCTCGGAAACCCCTCGTTAGGCATCACGTAGCCAAAACACTAGATCTTGACCGATCCTCTTTTGTCCACCGGAAATCTCAGGTCAGGAAGGAAGGACTCGTGTGTAGATTGATCTATGAAGAAAAGAAGCGGACAGGATCCGGAGAGTAACTCTTGGCAGTAACTTTACTGTCCAAATCTTCTGCCAAGTTTCATTCTGCCGGCGCAAAATTAGTGGCTTAGAGCTTACAGTCAAACCTCCTTAATACGATATGGGGTATATAACGATATCCTCTGCATTACGATCTATACCCCTTGATCAAGCCTTTTTTGGTGTAATATTATGATAACCTGACTTTTGACAATATCGGTATAACCAGTAGAGAATTTGTATGAGAGAGGGCCCTATTTAGCCCGAAAGGTAGATATCCTAAGCCTTTTTAGGTATTAAGCTCCTCTTTTTCCTACTTATTCACCTAACACGTGACTCTTGATATAACAATACCATTGGTATTACGATACGCTCGGCCGAACAAACGGTATCGTACTAAAGAGATTTGACTGTATTTATTAGAGTCGTAGCTTAATTTAGCACGGCCTACCCCCAGAGGCACCTCTGAGCCTCCTTTACGCCTCTACGCCTCTGCGCCTTTATATCTCCACGTCTTTCAGATCTTTGTGTCTGCGTTTATGTCTCTACACCTCTGTACCTAACCCCCCATAAGACGTGCAAAGAGACGCATAAGAAGACGCAAGGAGACACGGGCATAGACACGGGCAGAGACACGAACGAGTAGACGCACGAGCAGAGCTACGAGCAGAGCTACGAGCAGAGCCACAACCAGAGCCCCCATTTGTTGCTTACACCTTCCTCATGTATAGTTTGAATAGATAGAATCTGCCTCATCTTCTCCTAATCTGCATCAGATAGACAAAAGGCCACGAGGAAGCCGTCGAGCTACTTCTGGGTGGGAGTGCTGACGTCAACGCGCAAGGTGGATATTACGGCAATGCGCTGCAGGCGGCATTGGTTAGAAGGCTAAGAGGCCATGAGAGAATTGCCGAGCTATGTACTGGTCGCCTCCAGGTGAAGGCAAGGATTGTTCATTGCTTCACTGAATCTGATGGTCTGCTGGTACCATGGATTGATTCGTATCTACTCGGAGGTTCCTCCAGTGCCTATGCTTTGCTTTGATTTTCGTCATTGCTACCGTGAACGCGGGCACCCAAGTTTTGCTTTGCGTTATGAACACCGCTCTTCTCGTTACTGTTCTCTTCGTTGGCCACCTCTGGCAAGGAAAGAGAAGGATAACAGAGAAGGACAAAGAAGGATGATGGGGGAGGGACGACGAGAGGGTGACTGGTTGGGCAGAAATCTGATTTTTCAGTACCTTCGTATGAATACAAGCGATGACGAAAGTTTGTCCTTTGCGGTCGACACCAGTGTCCTACAGAAGGAAGAGCATGGCAGGGCATTCGGTGGTTGTGATCTAGTTTAGCAAGCCAATCCTTCAGATTGGATCCTTGCAAGACATCCAAAATATGAAAGCTCTCATCAAATGATTTCCAGAGCGGCGGTTTGGTAAAAAGTGCCGCAACATAGGCTGGGAGGATATCTCCGACTTTACAACTATTATAATCCGACTGTAGAGTGTATCAGAAGGAATCGAAATGCAACCCTTCCCAGTCCCACAACCCATCTAGGACCCCCAGCTCTATCTCCGAAGTTGCACCACTTTTTCCAAAAGTCTCATTCCACATCTCCCCTTCTACCTCGATAATACCTCGTGTTTCATCGCTCCAAACGGGCTCGGCGGCAGGGAGATTGGCGGTCGTGTTGTCGTCGAGTTCAGATCCGCCTATCTCCAACAAAACCCTTCCGCCGCTGTCCACGTTGCTTCTCCTATCCCCACGCGGTCTCGTACTAACATTAGCCAGCGGTATTACCAACTCTCCAGACCTGCTTGCTGCCTCCAAAGTCTCCCTCTCTTCTGGCAGCAGGTCCAAACGAGACACGAGCCTCGTGAGGATGCTCCACGTCGTGTCGCCCATCTTCGTTAACCCGAGCAAGCGGTTTGAGATCTGCAAGGCGCACCCGATTGCTTCAATGACCTCTCGTCGCCGCAGTATCACCGCACGCTCGTTGTCATGCAGCAGCGCCGAGCAAAGCAGTGCTGCAGTATCAAAGGGACAGAATGACACCATGAAGTACTTGACTTTGTCGGGGAAGCAAAGGGCAAAGAAATCGGTGCTCGCAGACATGAGACTCAGAGCCGTGTCGATGGCACAGGCGACTAGGCGGCGCGTTTCTGCTTCCTCTTCTTCGTTGTTGCTGCGAGAGGCTTGAGTGACGGCACAATGGCTATTGGGAGAGGTGAGGTAGGGCCGGAGAAACATGAGAAGTGTCATGTACCCTACGCAGTGCAATTTCAGGCGCTGGAACACAAGACGCGGGTGTTCTGCGTCCCAGCGTGTGTCGGTGTTGTGGACATTGAAAACGCGCGGGAGCGATGCCATCCAGTTCTCCACGAATGCAAGCTTGGCGGAAAGGCTGGGGCTGCTTGTAACAGCAAGATTGGATAGCTGCGTCGCAAGTTGATTCTCAAGGATCTTCGCGACAACCAGAGAAGGGATGTTGGCACTTGTGGCTGGCTGGTCGAGACGGGCATTGGGGAGCGAGACGGACGAGCCACTTTGGATGATGGGTGGCTGGCTGAATACGGCGGACATAAAGCTAAGAGTGCATGATTAGCATAAGGATCAAATTTAGACAGCCGAGGCCTCTATTGGGGATAGATATAACACTGTATACTGCATTACACACCTATCCCACGTATATAGGGCACACCACACCCTTCTTCTCATCTCCCCTTCCAACGCGCTCATCTCCTGGGATGTATCATCTATATGCATACCTTCATGATTAAACACTGCTGTTAGCTGCGGCAGTTTTTACCTTCCCCCACGACGCAAACCGTGGAGTCAACGGAATACGCACCGGTTTCCTGCGCCTCTCTTACCGCAGCGGCCAAGGCGTGCCAGGACTTGACAAACTCGGCCTCGGCCTTCAACTATGTGGCCCCAAGGAACAGCTGCTGCACCTGCGCCAGACCGCCCTCGCCAGGCGGGACGAAATTGCTCAGCGTCTACGCGGCGGTCTGGTAGCGGGTGCCGAAGCCTTCGGCCGAGTCCCCGAGTTCGGATTCCAGCGAGACGAGGAGCGGCGGTGGGAGGAACTGTGCTGAGTTGGCGCACATGCGCAGGACCAGGCAGGTGAATGCGATGGTGGGCATGCTTAGTAGCTGTTGTGGTCGGCGCCGCTGCGACCACCACTCCACGTAGGACTCCATGAAGGATGGCTGGTGCAAGATGCCGTAGTGGTAGTTCACGTTCTCGAAGAAGCCTTGGATCAGGGAGTCCGTGTATGGTCGTGGAGGAACAGCGTGGAGAGCTTGATGGACCTGTTCCGGTACCTGTGTTGGTGGGTGGTACATCGACCGGTAGACGCTCTAGAAGAAATGTTATGAGCTACTGATGGCGGGGCGCGAAACAATGAGGGAACATGGAAGAGTAAGCGCCGGAGAGCTAATGGCCTGGAAGAATATCAGGTTTAAGGTATCCTAGAACTTTCAAGGCGCTGGCCGCATCAGGCTCTGGCTGCTGGTTGATAACATCCTGTTGCTCAGACTCAGAGGTATATTCATTGATGCTGCCAATCTTTTTCTTCTTCGGCGGTCTAAGCATTACAGCATTACATTAGCGACAGGTGTACACCGAGGGGCGAAAGCTTCCAGTTTAGTTATGGTAACTCACGGCTCATCGTTCCTAGTTGAATGTGAATCTCCGAATTGGCACGAATGAGCCGCCCTTCATGTCTGACAGTGGTTGCATGGCCACAGCCGATCGCACTTCTGCTTGCGGCGCTTGCACTCTGTGCATGAAGCCGTCTTCCGGCCTCGGCGGGGCTCAGTTGAGGGTCCCATCTGGCGTTCTGGGTCACTCTTGTATTAAGGTACGGGCAACATCCGATAATTTACACTTCTGCCGTGATGTTGCGGGAAATGTGCCTCACCCTGGTCTTTGTCACCACCCTTCTCTTCGGCGATCTGGGTCCTTAGTATAGGCTTGGCACCGCTAGCCAGAGCCCACATACGATCGGGAAAACCGTTTGTGGTCAGGAAAATTACAATGAGGAATAAACCACAGAGAGATGAAGTGTGTGTGTGTGTAGGACAGAGACAGAGACATAAATAGTGGTCGAGTCCCGTAATGTAAGACAGCCGGTCATCTTCGTCTTCTATCACAGTCAGTAAAGCTTAACACAGAACAACTTCACTCGAACATGGCCTCCACAAAGCCCGTCTGGTTCATCACAGGCGCTAACTCTGGGTTTGGCCTGCTCCTCACCCAGCTCCTTCTCTCGCATGGCCATACCGTAATTGCCACAGCGCGCAGCGCCTCCAAATTTCCCTAATCGCTGAAAGATGACCCCAAGGCGGACCTCGTCGAGATCGAAATCGCAGGGCGAGCCTCTACTATCACCGCCGCCGTCGATGCCGCCGTGACTAGGCACGGGCGCATCGACGTCCTCGTCAACAACGCCGGCTTCGGGCTCATGGGGGCCCTGGAGGAAGTCACCGAGGCGGACGCCCGGTACCAGTTCGACGTCAACTTCTTTGGGCTGCCCAACTTCACCAAGGCCGTGCTGCCTCACATGCGGGCGCAGAACTCCGGCGTCATTGTCCATATGTCCAGCGGTGCTGGCATCTTGGCAGGCCAAGGCGCCCCCGTCTATGCCGCCAGCAAGTTCGCCGTCGAGGGCTTGGCCGAAGGCCTCGCGAACGAGGTCAAGCCGTTCGGCATCCGAGTCCACCTGATCGAGCCGGGGATCTCCAGGACCAACTTCTTGGGCCAGGCCGCGCAGGGCAAACAGGTTGGGCAGAAGATTGAGGGCTATTTGAACATCGGTGGCATCCTCGGCAGTATGCACGGAATGCAGCCTGGGGACCCGGAGAAGGGCGTGCAGCGCATCTTCGAGGTGGTCATGGGCACGGATATGGGGGAGGGAATGGAGTGGGATTTGAGGGTTCCGCTTGGGTTAGATTGTTTCGGCATGTTCGAGGCGAAGGCTAAGAGTTTAAGCGCGACTTTGGAGAAGATGAATAACATTGCACTAAGTACGGACTTCGTGGTTTAACAAAGAGCCGTTTCCAGAATTAATAGGAGGGCAGAAATGGGGTAGCGCTCTTTTCTTTTGGTCAACAACTATGTCTATTGGTCTATTGTGGTCTGTGCGCGAACACCGGGATCAAGACTACGCTCTATATAGAATTCAACCATTGACTCAACTTGCCTGTAGTATCTGCAAGACACCATTCTGCAGGAACGATGCCTGCCGGCAGCCTCATATTGAGCGACTTAACCCCAAAGGATAAGCTTGCATAAAGATTTTATATAAGAATTGAGTAATATCAAAGGTTTCAAATATCTGAGCACGGCTATCGAATAGGCCGGTGCTTATCGATAAGCTACGGACCTAAATCGACGGGTTAAGGGATAAAACTATTCTAATAATAAGGAAGGTAAGGAGTAATAAAAGAGCTGATCCCTTGCAACGTCAAATCGGGTCCTTAGGTTATCGATAATTGATAATTAAATTCTATATTGACATACGTGTTGTTTTGAAAACGGTGTTCCTGCACGGATCACTTGCTCTAAGGACCCTGACGTTGCAAGGGATAGGGCAGCGGTAGTTAAAGGAACACCCCCTAATTAATACGCGGACCCCACTGGTTGAGTTTAGTTCCTGATCAAGTTAGAATATCAACGTAAATTTAAGTTGTTTGCATCTGCATTAGTGCGCGACCTCTGTTTGCGTTAATACATCGACTCGTCGCAAGCTATTAGTATCTAAACAGAATACCGGCGTGCGCAGGCGAGCGCGGGCGTGCTCGTAGAGGTAGTTCGTAAACATTGAGTAGAGGTAGCAGCACCCAAATAAGTTCACGCGGCGCCTCACACAATCAAGGTGTCACAGTCATAAGAGTTATATTTTAATAATTTAATTTTCGCGATGCAGATGCAAATAACTTAAAGACACGTGATATTCTAACTTAATCAGGAAGGAACTAAACTTAATCAGTGCGAGGCGACAAGCTCCGCACCAGACAAACCTGACTGGCGAGTTGTCAGGCACTGCTGTGCGGAACAATATATATATGAGAGCCAGCCAATAGGATCAATAGGATCAAGGCTCCGTGACCACACGCGTACTTTTGATTCTGATGTTCGCGCACAGACCACCTTCTCGTAGGGTTCTATTGTGCTGAGGGATAAAAAAAGCCCTCTTTGCTTAATCCTTAATCCTTAATCGTGGTAGCGCGTATACTATTATATCTACTATATAAGATAGTACCAACTAACCGCGTATAGATTAATATTACAATGAATATAATAAAAAAAAAGACATCACATCGGCACTTCGGGAGATGGATTTCGGCCTCTATTTTTATGGAGATAATGGTCCAAGCTTCTCGCTGGCGAGCTGGTTGCCCTTTTCAGTCAAGCGTCAGCATCCCTGCTCTAACCTCATCTATGTCCGCGCGTATCCTTATGGACTCTACGTCATCGAAATTTGGAAAAGAAGTAGGTATGTCAGCCAGAACCCAGATCGAGTTTGGGTTGTACGGCCAGGGTCACAAGTCATTCAATTCCTCAAATTCGCTGAAGCAGCAGTTGTCTTGGCTGACGACTTCCTCGATACACCTAACCAAGCCGTATCAGCCATATTAGCCATACCAGCCACATTAGCCATATCATCGAGAATGGTATTTTGTGGAAAGCCGAGCAAGGGCTGTGCCTCATGTCGTGCTAAAAAGACAAAGGTGCGTTGCAACGTACAGCTATCCTTCTTAGGATTTCGCGGGCACCCAGGCATCCCGGTAAACTCCCTATGAGCCATCTGACCTGTCCAGTGCGATCAATCTCTTCCATCTTGCTCCCAATGCATAAGGGTTGGCAGGATATGTCCTGGATATCGTAATGAGCAAACGCTCATGTTTAGAGACGAGACCAGGAAGGTCGTCCGAAAGGCCAAGGCCAAAGAAATGGAACGCAACGCATCTCCAGAAGAGGATACCCTAACCAAACCATCGCAGCCTTGCTCCGATAGGAGTCCTAAGGTTTATTCTCCACAAGGAGACATAGAGCTTGTTATGCGTAATCCTTCTCCTCCAATTGAAGACTGCGCTATTTCATTCTTCTTCCACCACGACGCATCAGCGCCACGTTCCTTTTCTAGAGGGTTTCTTGACATCTTGCCGGCTATCTATCGGAAGGAACTAAATTCACGCGGCCCATTACCCGAGATTATCACTGCCATTAGCTTAGCGGGTATCTCAAACCTCCAAGGGGCTCCAGATGTCATGATTGCAGCGAGAATGAAGCATACTGCGGCACTCCGTGTTGTGAATGCTGCCCTGCAGGATCCTGCAAGTGCAAAGGCAGATTCGACCTTGATGACAGTAATGCTGCTAGGACTATTCGAAGTACTCACCTTTTCCACCCTTACCGTGTTTACAACGCTAACGTGAGATAGAACATCACATGCTCCACCCCGCAGTCTCTGCAGGCATGGGCTAAGCATGTTAGTGGAGCGACAACGCTTGCTCAGATTCGTGGGCATAGTCAATTTCAGTATGATCTTGGCCGCCGCATGTTCGCTTATCTTCGAAATCAGATTGCAAGCTCCTCCGATTGCTACCTTTATCATTGGCCACCTACTAATCATATGCCAGTTGATTGATTGCATCCAAAGACGCAAGGCTGTGCCGCAAGCCATATCGGATTGGTCTCAAACCGCTTATAATCTCCAGAATGAAGACGAGGCTATTGAACAACAATTATTCAATATCATGGCTCGACTTTGTAACGTCCGCCATCTCATTCACATCCAAGCAGGTGGAAGCCCCGAAACGGTGGCGTTAGCCTTTTCCATCGACGCGGACCTAGAGGCTTGGGCCGCAAGCCTTCCATCAAAATATTCGTACAAAACCATAGCGGTGCAGCAAGGTCCTCATGGTACATTCGGTTACGATCGCCATGTCTACCCAAACTTCCCAATAGCCGGCGCATGGAACGCTTGGCGCTCCGCACGTATTTTAACGACGGAGGCGGTCATCGCGTGTTATGGCGAGAGACAAACGTCCACCCCAGAATATATTAGGTGTAAACTTCTCCAAAACAAGATGTCTAACGATATATGCGCTAGCGTTTCCTTTTATTTTGAAGGCACTGATAATTTTCGGGATGCACCATATGCTCTGAAAGTTTCTGCAGGCGTGTCACTTCTCTGGTCATTGTATGTGGTGGCCATAGCACATCACCATACCGACGCACGAAATGTGTGGATAATAAAGCAGCTCGAGGAGATTGGGGGAGTTTGGGGGATTCGCCAGGCTATGGTGCTTGCGAATTTGGTGAAGAGGAACCGGGAGATCACACTATGGGATCGTGAAATGTCTAATCGTCTGGACCTGGAAGATGAAAACGAGGACGAGTGGTAGATTGAGCTCACTCCTTCATCTAGGACAACTAGCTCTAATTATATTACTCCCGATTACATTAATTATAGTGATAGTTTTATGTCCAAAAAATTCTTCCAATGAATCATTAAACTCGTTCAGAACATTACCAAACCCTCAAGAAGTACTGACTCGTAGGCTCTAGACAACGACCAGACTACCCTGGAGAGATCTTCTTTCCTTTAAGTCTAATTATCCATTTGCCCCTCCCTGAATTTCGGCGTTGTAAGGCCAACAATCGTATACGCAATAACTACCAAAAATTCCTCCACTACTGCCATTAACACCCTGGCGGCAACATTTCCCCCGAAAATTGCAAGCACGCCGAACAATACTCGAGCCCCCAGTAACGGCAAGGCAGCTAACACAACTATAAAAATCCGCCGCTCTCCTGGAACAATGTGGTTGAAATCTCGTGCCGTCAGGATGGTGATGAGAAAAAGGGCGGCATACACAACCACAAAGAGGATTATGCCCGCTTTGAGCAGGGACTTCCCTGAGCGCTGGTCGGACAGTTCTGCGGATGCAAGATCCGTCCCACCAATGATGCAGAGGATGAGGGCGATGGTGCAGGGAAGATAGAGGAGTTGAATGACCTGACCTCGGCGGGAAGATGCGGGGCGTTTTTGGTAAGACGTTTGCTTAGTTGCGCGACGACGCTAAAGGCGAGGAGGGGAATCTGGAATCTGGAATCGGTTGATACGTGTGTGGGAGTTTCATCAATTATCCGCTTCAATAACCCCAGGCTTGCAAGCAGCAGCTATCCCCACCAATTGTAAAATGGCACTCCACTCGACATCGGTACTGTTGTGCGGGTTCTTTACTGCTGCAGTTTCGCAGCCTGAGCCGATAATGCGAACGGTGGCTAGTATGGCGAGGAATATCCAGCCGAGCTGTTGTGGAAACTGTGGCGGATGACAACTACTGTGCTAGCGAACAAGACGGGTACGTAGATAGCTAGTTGGGCAATGGCCAGGGATTCGTCTGAGGGGAGCGTGCCGATTTTTGGTGGAACGAGTGTAGATTTTCCTGAATTATTCGGAAAGTGTGAAGCCCCTTTGCAATAGCTGGATTGAAAAGCGACCGGTGTCTCCGTGTTAGATTAGAGCTGCAAAGATAATGTGAACACTGGCGGTAGGTCTGCGTGGAGGAATGAAAACATTATGGGCGTACGCATCGTCTTTATAAGAGAAATAAGATGACTAAATTCCAACATAGATGGTTGAGTTTTAAAGTCATCACAGACGACCCTTCCGCTTGAGAAATGCTTGCGAAAGTGCTTGCAAATTTGTTGAACTATATTGACCATGAAAACGCTGACAAAATAGAGAGACACCGCCTCGGGGTTGAAACTACAGATAGAGGATTCAACATCCTTAAACTGTGTAGCCTGTCCGATGTCCTCCAGGGTTGGTGATCCTTCTTGGCGAGGTGGTTGCCGAATTTGGCATGCTTTTCGTTCGATAACCGCTAGCGCACCTCTTGTGAGTCTATAAAAGCTAAAGCAGTGAGGTGAGAGGTCCACCACGTGGGACGTCGAGTGCAGCAAAGTAAGTTGTACAAGCCAAAGGCCTTACAGTATATGCTCTTATAAATTTCAGGATGTTAAAACTAAGCTTCCTTAGAAGAAGATGGTTCTGCTTCAGCAGCAGAAGGTTGTTCTTCGTTAATCTAAGGGCTAAAGGAGATGAGCCAGGTCGCTTTCTGTCATTACCAAAGTATCCGTGAGCTCTCAAGAAGGTGAGGGGAAAGGCTGAATTATGCTCGACGCGCCTTATATAATATAACCACAGCTACAGCAACTTTTGCGCGTAAAGATAAGCTTTCAAATAACAGTGGCAACCAGACCAATAATCCCACAAAGGTGAAACTAGCAAATATCCGAGTTTGAGGTCGGTGATAATGGGATGCAAAGGTGTAAAGACTATATACCAAAATTTCAGTTAACCGAGCAGCAAGATAAGCACCGATGGTGGTGCGCATAGGGGATTTTCTTCATCGACGAGTGTCACATTGTTTCCGCAGATAACGGGAGGTGCCATGGTCCACAGAATTAGGACACGCTGAGAGAGGTCGTCATTGCAGCGGCTGTTCATCAGCTGTTTAAGTATACTCCAAATGTGCCTGTGAAGAGTTGGGACGCGCTCTATCCAAGGGGTGGGCTGGGGCTAATACCGTGCTGGAGTGAATATAAGAATGCGTTTGGCTAGTAAGTAGCCATAATTTCACTTTTATTGCATTGGTAGATAGGCTTTGAAGCAGAACAAATGCATAGGGGGCTTTACAGCACTGGAACTCCTCAAATTTTATGCTAGCTGTGCAGCCGGGAGAACAAATGGGAGATTTTTTTAGCTCTTCCGGCATACTCAATTCGTCAGCGAGGAACCACTTCGGCATCTTTCATACTCTAACGGGCTTAGTATAGGGTCCAAGTAGTCTGTCCGGGACCACTCTTCTTCCCACCCCATCAAGCCTCTATGCATCAATTCCACTTGATAACTGTACTGAAAAATACGCACAGTTGCAACATCTAAACCGGTCAGTTGGGCCACAAAATTCAAGAGACGAAACTTACAGAGCGAATTGAGGAAGAGCTCAAATCGTCCGGCCTGTCTTTCACCCTAGGACGTTTCAGCCAGGCAGGTATCAAGACAAATGACATAAGCTAGCTGAGAGGTAGAGACACAGAATTGTACGAGTGATCTGTTTTATTCAAGGTGGCTCTAAGAGCCCTAATATACATAAGGAAAATAACCCTAGTTCGACCTTCGGTGTCCGTAGTCGTTCGGTGTCCGTAGTCG
>Ga0307507_10001579_pt1 | contig 50418 bp, 37 predicted proteins | sample 7_EM_MG_FD_207223 | JGI IMG/M metagenome (GOLD analysis project Ga0307507, IMG submission 207223) | Populus trichocarpa ectomycorrhiza microbial communities from riparian zone in the Pacific Northwest, United States - 7_EM | ecosystem: Host-associated > Plants > Roots > Unclassified | place... | reverse complement strand
TACAAAAAATTAATTGTTTTAGAATTTAAAGTATTTAGTAAATAAATAATATTATATAATATTTAAGGTGTATATGCTTAGCATATGCTCAGTATATACTATTGTATAGCCTACCTATAGAATAGTGAGCATATACGCTGCATATGCTAAGTATATACTATTATATAGCCTACCTAGAATAGTAGGCATATACGCTGCATATGCTAAGTATATACTACAGTATAGTCTGCCTATAGAATAGTAAGCATATACGCTACATATGCTAAGTATATACTACAGTATAGTCTGCCTATAGAATAGTAAGCATATACGCTACATATGCTAAGTATATACTACAGTATAGTCTGCCTATAGAATAGTAAGCATATACGCTACATATGCTAAGTATATACTATAGTATAGCCTGTCTATAGAATAGTAAGTATATACGCTGCATATGCTAAGTATATACTATAGTATAGCCTACCTTATAGAATAGTAAGTATATTATAAGAGTATATATATTGGGTCCCGCCGTGGGTACGATATATTCGCGACAACTACTATCTTTTTAGCTGTATAGTAATGTAAGGTGGGTGTTACAATGACAATGTATTACATGCAAACGCTAGATAAACAAGCATTAGATTTATAGAATTGATAGCTACATACGGCTATTATAGAGGCTTAAGAGGATTGCTAGAGAGTTTAACAAGAATACAGCTGCGGGCGAACCTATATAGGGGCAATTTGGGCGGATAAACTATCTGCCAAGCGATATTAAATAAGGAAAGGAAAGCTACGTGTCTAGCGTAGCGAGTGTCGCGGGCAGTCCCGTGACAGTGGGACACGTTATATATATACTTACTATTCTATAAGGTAGGCTATACTATAGTATATACTTAGCATATGCAGCGTATATACTTACTATTCTATAGGCAGGCTATACTATAGTATATACTTAGCATATGTAGCGTATATGCTTACTATTCTATAGGCAGACTATACTGTAGTATATACTTAGCATATGCAGCGTATATGCCTACTATTCTAGGTAGGCTATACTATAGTATATACGGGGAATATACTTATACTAGTAAGCCGTTTAACTACCGCGATATATTCCTGTTTACTTTATGCTAGTATATGCATATGCTTAGTATATGCACTGCATATTTAGTGCATGCGGTCGCTTAGGTAAATTGTGGCTACCGATGCGCGTTCTGTATGGGTAAAAGTTAAGTACCGCCGACCTTTTTCCGGCGTTCCATCGGTGACCACGCTCAGCTGTACCCCGGCCTTTGCGTCTATCATAGCTGCCACAGCCTTATCTATACCCACTTTATCCGTAGGAGCAATCAGTGCAGTACTAGCCGTTGTTATAACTGTTATATTCGCCGTAATTAAGCTCCTGCTGAGGGTAGTTATTAAAGTAGAATTGCTGTGCCTTATAAGAGCGAATAGTGGTACTAATCGCAGATCTTAAGTTATCTGATTTTCTAGTAATCTTGCTATAATAGGAGCTACTAGCACAATCTTTAAGCGTAACCGAAAATGCACTGTAGTATTAAATTAGTAGATACTAGGGAACTGAAGACAAAGGTTGTTGCGGAGGTTGTTGCGGAGATTGCTGCGGAGATTGCTATGGAGATTGCTGCGGAGGTTGCTATGGAGGTTCTTGTCAAGCTTGCTATTAGTGGGTTAGGATATTATTTACAGATCTAGCTTATTGTGCCAGTTGTCTAGTCGCGGTAGGGGTTAGAGGAAACGTCTCGGCGCTTAAGTTAAACGAGGTTAAGAATCTCTAGTGGGACGGAGCTTAAGGCATAGGTTAAGATACGGCAGCCTAAGGAACTTAAGGCTAAGGAACTTGAGGTGTTTAATAGCCTAAGGTTATCTATAGTGGTTCTTATGGAGCTTGCTGCTAAGATTACTGCGGAGATTCTTGCGGAGGTTGCTACGGAGGTTAAAGCGTCTCTAGTAGTGCAGCGATTGGGACAACTGGTGGTGCAGCAGTTGGAATAGCTAGTGGAATTGGCGGAGCAGCTAGTAGTTAGGCTAGAGATGCTTATGTAGCTAGTAGGGGACTATAGAAAGGTGCTAATTATAGCTGTTTGTTATTGGGATTCTATTAAGAGTTAAACTTCTTTATAGTGCATATTTGGTGCTTAATCTCTTATGAAGTCCATTTATGCTCTTCCTTTATATTAAGAACCTGCTCCTAAATGTTATCTCTAATAATGCCCCCATCTATAGGGACAAATACTCCATTCTTCTAAAGGAAGTCTTAAAAATCCTAAATAATATTAACATTGCTAAGTACCTAGGTATCAATGGTCCATCCTATAAAATCCTCCCTAAAATATTCCCACAGTTGTACATCGGCGTAGTGTCTACTTTGGTAAAATAGAATATGGTATAGAAGAAATCCATTAACTTATTTTGCGGTACAAGTTATTATGTTAAAGGTAGAGGTAAATTCGTCCCAGTTTTTGTTAATAAGTTTCGCGTACATAGCTACCCCTAGTGGTAAGGAGTCTCTCTAGTTATTTAGAGTAATCGTAGCCATGTTTTCAGAGGAAGGGAAGTGTTATTAGTGTAGGGATTGCCGTTTGGTACGCGTTCGTGACGTGTATTTGCGATTATGGGGCTTAGGACCAGTTCTGGCCTTAAATCGCGAAGACTTGTAAAGCGTGTTATTCTGCATGATGGACGCAAGAATCTATAATCTGGGAAAGGCTTAGGACCAGTTCTGGCCTTTAGATCCTTAGATTCGTGGAAGAGTTCTATTTAAGGTTTAGGACCAGTTCTAACCTTAAAAGATAGCTTCCTCTAGTACGAGTAGCACTGGTACAGTGGCTTGTCTCTTCTTAATGGAAACCTTGCTGTTCTGTGGTATAACAGTGAAGTTAACTACTAATTAGTGTTGGTTTTATAAGGTAATATCACGTAGCTGCAGGTTGTAGCTAGTATGATGTTGGTTGTTCTATTCTTTTCTTCTGATAAGGAAGGGCGAGGAGCTTAAGGCTCCTCGCCACGCTAGTGTCGCGGCGACACGTGACCACGTAATCACACGTGATATATTCCCGACATAAAGTATTACCTTAATACACGTATTATTTGACTTAGTATTATTAGCTATAAAATATCCAATATTACCGCTAATCCCGTAGTCCTTGAATATCTTAAGGAGTATAGCCGCTATATTTTTACTGCTGTGTTTACTAATGACTTTATAAAGGCCTAATACTGTTAGCGACTCAGTCAATCGAGGCACGAGCATGGCATAAGGGACGCGCAAGCCTGTATAATTGGTAGTCTATAAACGAGGATCCAAAGCTAGAGAAAGGAAGGGAGAAGAATAGCAGCGCCATACGAAGTTTTATGCGGTCCTCTAGTCACATGGACTTACATAACTCGGCGTCTACCATAACGTCTACTATAATCCACCGTTTTCCACTAGCGCCGTAATATTACCCCCCCCTCCGAAAAAGCCTGCCCTTAGGCTTTATATGTCCGTATTATGTCTGTGGGGTGTTCTTATCTGTATACTTAACAGGTAGCTTATTATCTTCGCTATACTAGCACTCTATCCACTTATCTAGATACTTTAGGGGTCCTAGCTTGTTAGGGTATTAGTTATAGAATTCTTTAAGCTTTTAGGGGCAATCTATAAAGTTCTAGGCGGGGTACCAGGTTGGGTCTGGATTGTAACCTTTTTATTAGATATGGTATTTTAGCGTTCCTTATACTAGTTTATAGGCTAGTATTTTATTAACTTCCTATTTATCGTCGCCATTAACTTAAATTGGTAGTGGAGGCTTATTCTTTTGTCTAGGTAGTGGGTTATTTATAGCTTTCCATAGCTTATCTGGTAAGAAAACAGGGTGGACTTTAATTAAGTCTAGGAGTTTAACCTTATATAAGTTGCCTTTTTTATTAAGGATTTTATACGGTCCTGCCATCTTATAGTCTAGCTTATAGCTAGGCTGTTCTGTTTTCTAGTTCTTTGTTATAACCTAGACCTTATCGCCTATAGTAAAGTCGGGCTTACGCCTGTGCTTATTTACCTACTGTTTTATTAATTTTTGGGCCTTCTCTAGGTTCTTATAAGCTACTGTCTATACTTCTTCTAAGCTTCTAGTATACTGCTGTGCTTCCTTATAAGATAGTTTTTTGCGTATAGTCTGTGGTCCTTCTGGTCTCTTCTAGTTAAAGCTTATATAGGGTAAATATCCTATTTCTAGCTAAATAGGTGTAAACCCTGTAGAGTTATAGGGTAGGGTTGTCTGGGTGTAGTCTATTATAGGTAGTAGTCCGCTCTAGTTGTTCTAAAAGTAGTTAATAAAGGGCCGGAGTCTTTAATCCAAGTATTAATTTACAATCTCCGTCTAACCATCTGTCTGGGGGTGGTATACTATAAAGAGCTTTAGCCTAATACCTAGGATCTGGGTGAACTCGTTCTAAAAGGCCGATATAAACTACAGCCTGTAGTTAGATACGATAGTATCTAGTAGTCTATAAATTTGGTAGATATAGTAGATATACAGTTAGGCCGCCTCTTTAGCATTAATATTCTTATAATAGGGGATTAAGAACGGGCGCTTGCTAAAGCGGTTAACTAGGATTATAACTATATTATATCTGTTGCGGTCCGTAGGTAACTTATAGAAGTCTATAGAGATATACTGCTAGGGGCGTTCTAGTATTGGGAGTGGCTTTAATAGCCCTAGGGTTTTGTCTTGTGGAATTATAAACCTATAGCAGTTATCGCAGTTTTATATATAGCGGTTAATATCTGTAACTATTCTAGGCTAGTAGTAGCGGTTGCTAATAATTCTATAGGTCTTATTTTTTCTAGGGTGGGCCGTAGAGACCTAAGTATATGCTTTGGTAATAAGCCAAGTCCATAAATTCTGTTCCTCTACCACTACTAGCTATTCCTGGTGCTTAAGTAGTCCGTTTTTAAGGGACTATGGGCTAGTAGCATCCTTTACCTTTTTGTGGCACTCCTATAGAGAAGGGGCCGTACGGTTTGCCTGCAGTAGTTTATTAATAAGGTTAAGTTCTGTGGAGTTAATAGGGTATATCTTAGCGTCTAAAGGGTCCGTATTTAGTTCTGCCTATATTTAGGGGTTAAGGTGCTCTAGTTGTAGTAGTGCTTAGGTCTATAATAAGATTTTCACAGCCGCCTAGTTACCTAGGTCCTGTTCACACCTTATAAAAGCATCCGCATAGTTTGTAGCGCCTAGTCTATACATAATTAAGAAGTTAAACTAAGATAGGATATCCGCCTAGCGTGCCTAGCGGGCCGTAAGGGCCTTAGTTGTTATAAAGTATTCTAAGGCCTTATAATCTAAAACTACCTTAATGGGCTTAGGGGTCCCCTCTAGCTATATACACCAGTACTGAAAGCTAGAGATAATAGCCAGCATTTCTTTGTTATGGATATAGTAGTTTAGCTTAGTATCTATTATAGTCTTTAAATAGTATATAATAGGGTGCCATTCTCCATCTAGTTGCTTCTGGGGAAAAACACCGGCTATTACACCGTTTAAGGCATTAGTTTTTAGCATTAAGGGCCATTCTAAGTTAAAGTAGGTAAGTAGGGGAGCTAATACCAGCCGCTTTTTAAGCTCATTAAAGGCCTGCATATATATGGCGTTAAAGTGGAATGGCTGGTCTTTCCTAGTAAGGCGGTTAAGAGGCTAGGCGATCCTACTATAGTTCTTAATAAAGTGTTAGTAGAAGTTATAGAAACCTAAAAATAATTATACCCCCTTTATAGTCTATGGGGTTGTCCACTAGTTAATTACAGCCATTTTCTCTAGGTTGGCCTTAATTCCGTCTATACTAATAATAAAACCTAGGTACTTTATACACTTAACACTAAATTCTAACTTCTTAATATTGGCCTGGAGACCAGCCTTATAGAGCCATTATAGAACTTTATAGACATGCTCCTTGTGTTCCAGCTTATTCTTAGAGTAAATTATAATATTATCTAGGTAGGCCGTACAGAAGTTATTAAGGTAGTTAAAGAGTACATCATTTATATACCGCTGGTATGTAGCTGGTCCGTTAGTTAGTCTAAAAGGGAGTACCTTATATTTGTATGTTCCGTAATAGGTTTAAAATATAGTAAGCTCCTTAGACCTAAGGTCTATCCTAATTTAATAGAAGGCCTGGTGGATATTAAGCTTTATAAAAACCCTAGCTCTACTTATTCGGGTAAGAGTTTTATTAAGTAAGGGTAGTGGATAGCGGTTCTTGCGGGTTATATTATTTAGCTTATAGTAGTTAATACAGAAGCGCAGTCCTCTATTTAGTTTTTTAGCAAAGAGAATAGGTAAGTTAAAAGGGGCTTAGCTAGGCTTAATAAAGCCCTTATTAAGGTTGTTAATAAGGTACTGCTTTATAGCCTATAATTTAGCAATAGACTGTAGGTAGAGAGGGCTAAAGCTAAGGGTGCTTCCCTTGCCTTAATTAATCTCAATCTTGTAGTTATACGGTTGGTGAGGCGGAAGTATATCTAATACTACCTTGGAGAATACGTCCTTAAATTTCTAGTATTAATTAGGCAGTTTTTGTTTTACTAGTTCCTTATCTATAAGCTTGCTTTCCTGTCCGCTAAGCTTACTTTCCTTTCCCTTAAGTATTTAATTAATTTCATATAGGCTAGTTATAAAGGCAATAGTATTAGGCTGAACTAAGTTCTGGTAGAATCCTATAGCGCTAATATAGCAGATATTAACTGGTGGGAGGTTTATAGGTTTCTTTACAGACGCTTATTAGGCCGTATCTTGCGGTATAGGGTGTATAGTCTTCCTTAGCTTATATTCCATTTTCTATAAGTTATCCTTCCTGTCTATTAGCTTAGTATGGCGTCTAATATCCCTAGTTTTCCTTTAGGGCTATATAGGGCCTAGGTTCTCTATGGGGGGCTTAGCTAGGTCACTACTAACTTCCTAGGTCTCTAGTGCGGATAGCGTAATATATATAGTTTAGGGGCGGCGTAGTATACAGATCTATTAAGGATTAAGACGTATATCCTTCTTAAAGGCCTAGTCTCTGCGCATAGTATTAGCCTAGTAAATAGTATTAATCTAGGGCCATATAAGGTTTTTTATTATAATGCTGATTTCTTTTATAAAGGAAGGGGTTAGGGGTAGGGTTTTAGGCTAGATAAGCCGTCTATTCCATATATCGAGCTATAAGCCTAAATAGGCTAGCTATTTTCTCCCTATAATTATATCGTGGCTCCTAAGGTCCGTAATAAGAAAGGGGATGTTATACTACCTTTATCTATTAATGCGGAGGTAAATCCGCAAGATAGTCATAATAGGTAGCCCTATTTATCCATTATACCCGCGAATAGGAATTAGTTTGGGCAGTTCTTTAAAGGGTGCATTTAAAAAGTTAGCCAGCTTTATGGCACACTAAGTATCTATTAAGGCAAAGGCATTTGCTTTAGAGTTAGCTAAAGTAGAGATTAAAACTTAATATCTATTACGGAATAAGGTATAAGGGATAGTGCAGCTTTTTCTACTAACTAGCCGACCTAGATTAATATATAATATATTAATCCCTTTTAACCCTAAAGAGGAGTCTTCCTCTAGGGTTCCTCTTTTTCTAACTCTATACTATCCTCCTAAATTAACAGAACCTTGCCCGTTTTTGCCTTTGTCTAGCAATTCTTTGCAAAGTAGTCTTTCTAGCCGTATAAGAAGCAAGCTCCTTAATTGCTAAGGGCCTATTTATAGGGGTCGTTATACGTGGGCTAAGTGTGCACCGGACCCATAGTAGGACTAGCTGTATGGCTAGCTGCTAAATTAACGGCGGGCTGTATGGCTGGTGCCGTAGGAGTTATAGATTGTGCTAGGGTGTTATAGGCCGTTTATAAAGTGCTTATAGTCTAGTTTAGAGAGTTTCTAGCTTTATACCGCTTAGATTATACCTTAATTTAATAGAAGCCTTAGTTAATAGCTAGGCAGTAGTCTATAAGTACCTTTAGCGTCTATATAGTAGTAAAAACTGGTAGTACGGCGCGCTGTAGGTCTAGGGTAAGCTTGTTAAAGAGGTCTAGTATTAGGTCTTTATAGGGAATTTGGGCTTAGCCGGCTAGGTACAAAAAGCGGGTCTAAAAGGCTAAAAAGGTCTCCATTATCTTTATGTTAAGAGCTTTATAATTAAGGCGGGCGTTTTATATCTTAAAGGGGTCCTTATAAATGGAAGATAGGTAGTTAACTATCTCTTCTTTAGAGAGGAAGGGGTCTGCCAAGTCCTAGGCGTATTGCAGACATAGATACGTCTATATGTCCCCACTAGTACGGCCAAAGACATAGGCCATTTTAGCTTAGGTAGTAGGGAAGTAGTCTATATTAACTTTAAGCTTGTCTTGCAGTTAAAGCTTCTAATTATTAAATATAGGATTAGTTCCGTCTGTAAGCAATAGGGGGTCTGCAACCTTTGCGGACTGCAATAATGCTAATACTGTATATTAGGATAGGGTCTTAAGGACTATAGTAAGTCTCTAGGTGTCTAATAACTCCTTACTAGGTATAGGGGTGTCTTTAGTTTTAAGTAGCTCTTAAAGCCGTTTAATTTCGGCATTAGCTGCTACAAGCTCTTCCTAGGGGGTTAAGACGGCGACTATTTTACTATTAGAGGTATTTATAGGTCCTACAGCGGCTTTGCCGGCTGCTGTATTTCTTAGTATGGTAGTAGGGGTATTAGGTAATTTCCGGTATTTGTTTATTTTCTAGGGGTTCTAGTCCATATGTATCCTATTCTTAGGTTTTACGTTCTGTTTATATTCTTTTAGTTTTTAGGGGTTTGTTCTGTCCTTATAGTCCTGGTAATGTCCTTAGGGTCCTGTTCTGTGTCCTTTATAGATATATTTAAGTTCCTTCTTAGGAAGAAAGAGTAGTTAAGCTTTAGATAATATTAGCAACTTAGTTAATTAAGGCATAAGCACGGCATAAGGGACGCGCAAGCCTATATAATTGGTAGTCTATAAACGAGGATCCAAAGCTAGAGAAAGGAAGGGAGAAGAATAGCAGCGCCGTGTGAAGTTTTATGCGGTCCTCTAGTCACGTGGACTTACGTGACTTGGCGTCTACCATAACGTCTACCATAATCCACCGTTTTCCACCAGCGCCGTAACACCCAATACTATATAGCGACGTTTGCTGGTTTTACTAATAAAATAGGCAATTACACTAAGGACTCTAAACGCATTTGGTAACATCTAAAGATTAAATAATATTAAAATCGCACTGCGCGCGCCTCTAAGCTCCTTTCTTAATTTATCCTTCTTTATCTTAAATGCCTTTATAACCTACCTATAAATTATACTTGCGGCCTTTAGCAATAACTTTTTAAGCCTGGGGTATATAAAGAAGAGTAGTTAATGGAAGTAAAGGTTCTTAAATTGGAAGAAGGTAATATAGCAATAAATAATCTATTGCACAAGCAGCTGCTTAAAAGTGTTAAAATTGCGACTCTAAATCAGCGATCTCTTGGTAGGATAATCCTTAATTATTAGCTAATCCTAGGCAGAATTGCTCTGCTTTTTTAATAGGCCCATGGTCTTGTGTATATTATAATTCTTAATTAGGTAAGCTAACGCAGTAGATCTTCCAGTTAACACAATAGGAAGCTCCTGTGGCTTATTAAACTTTTTATAAAGATAACAGAAGTAGTATATTGTTAAGCCGTCGCTTTCCTTTATTTGTAGATCCTCACCCCAAAGCCATATTGGTGACGTACGTCTCTTTATATGCTTTGGTTTCTTTATTAAGGCGTTATAATAAATATAATTTCAACCCTGTAGCTTAAGCTTGAGTACCTCCTTTATATCGTCGGCCTTTGGATTAATTAATTTTGGGGTAAGGATAACTTTGTTAGAGTATAGAGCTGGTTAAGCCGATAGATATTATTCTATTTTAGAGGGAGCCAAATATAATACTATAATGGTAATTATAGATGGATGAGCAACAGTAGAAGCGATAGTAGTAGTAGGAGAGTGAGCGGGCGTCCGCTAATACCCTACTTACTAGACAACGAGTTAGCAATAGATCTATTAGAGTTGCTAATTGGTGTACTGACTCCTTAGCGCTCTATTCCTCCTTAGCCTTAGTTTGAATTAGGTATAGATCTGGAGCTCTAAGAGCTAAATTAATCTTAGATCTACTCTAATCTACTAATTAGAAGGCCCAATCTAAATCTATATTAAGCCTTAATCCAACCAGGAGCTCTAAATAGACCCCGCTCCAACAAGATTACTGGTTAGTCGGCGGTTGGTTTCTGAAGATTTTTGAATATGAAAGAAACTTACCGTTAGGGATATCAGCAATCAAAGCATAAAAAAAAAAGGCCCAGCTCAATGGATCTAATAGCGCCTCCTTCAACTGATAAAATTTCCAGTGCTTATTGCCCACGCCTTGCTGGTTTACTCGGATTCGCTCAATGGCCAGAAGACGATCCTCTTTGCTTAGCCACCGCGCGTTCATCTGATTGTCCGGCATCACGAACAGGAATATTACCCCCATGCACATAGTAAGGATTCCGGTGACTAGGAACACGATTTTCCACGGCTCAATAGTAGAGCCATGCCTAGCAGTGCCCTTAGCAATGCCGTATGCTACTAGACCGCCAAAGATCTACAGCAGTCAGTTTAGTACCGAGTGGAGAAGTACACGAATAGGGAATAAAAGAGCGTAAATAGAACTACGTGACCTCTGTCGTGGGCCCTTCCTGCGCAAAACCATTAAAGCTGAACCAGATGCCAGTTCGGGTTCCTTGTTCCTTCTTGGTATACCATTGGGAGGTGAAAAGAGCGAAGCCAGGAGTTACCGCAGCCTCGAAAACGCCAAGGAAGAATCGAACTGCAATTGCTCCGGAATAGCTCTCGACGGCCGCAAAGCATGATAATACAAGGCCCCACATGATGATATTGAATGCAGCTAGAGTTACTTCAGTATCCTTCGGCATACCCGAATGGTGTTCAGGAATACATACAGTACTTCCCAAGCGGCAGTCTTTGTAAAAGTCGGTTGGTTGGGTATTCCCACACTAGATAGCCGAAATAAAACATACTTGATAGTTGTATTAGTTTCGTTCATGAAAAGATGCGTGAATATTCAAGGGCGTCGTATATGATGGCTGGCGATGCCGAAACTCATCTGGAAGCTGCGATTGGGTAAGACTGTTGGTGGAATTACTTCTACAAAAATAGGGGATGTGAATGGGTGCGAAACACCGATATAGGGGTTGGCGGTTGAGGCTATTTCGTAAGGCGATAATGAGAGGGTAGAGACGATGTCAGACATTTCCACACACCTTCCCAACCACGAATACTGTGAGCCTGACAAATCAATCCCGCTCGTCATTTTATTATCAGTATGCGGCTTCTTAATACCCATAACCGATGCATAGCTTAGCGTCGTCTTATCAAGGTAATTCAACCCATATACCACACAAAGAATCTACAACACCGATTAACACAGTTCAATACTCCCAAAACTAACCATGATGCCAGAAAACCCCATACTCTGAAATGATATTACTCACCGGCATCAGATGCATATCAATCTTCCTCAGGAGCCGCTTATTCGTCGCCTCGTCGATTTCAATCACCGTTCCTTCATAGCCCGCAAAGGCCTTCAACGCCGCATCGGCATCGTGTGAGTGCTTCAAAATCTTCTCTGGCACCACACTTCCACTGCGGATTGCATCTTGTGAGATGCCTGGAATAGGTTCTTTCTCATCGCGGAGGGCTCTGCTCTTTTCTGGTGACGTGCCCATTGCGGCAGGACTGGATCGCGAAGTGCTGTATTAAAATATTCAAGCAACATAGAAATTTTGCTACGTTGTCGTAAAAAGTATTAGCACAATTGGACTGGTATTTGTTGTAATCATCACCAACGCCGCTGGCGTCGACGTTGAGATAAAGTCTTAGGTGCTCCAGTGACAAAGAATGGTTCTAGGCCCCCCATATTTGGGTCGTAGTCATGTGTGACGGCATATCAACGCGGAACGTAAATGTTATCATCGGCAGCAAGGGTCGTTGTTGTACAATCGCAGTGCAGCCCTTGGACGCTATCCCCGTTGTCGAGTGGGTGGAGGATGGGCAAGGGAACTTTCCCAACTAGGCAGGTAAAACACATGCGCTTGCCTTGCTGCTGGGTTATAGGCGTATTGAACATACGCAATTGGGGAGGTATTAAGGTTAAAAGCGGCGTCGAAATGCATTCCGGTTAAACCGTGTTTCTCTGCAAAGGTCACCCTTATTATTCCCGGCTCGCTGATTTGAAATAGCCTCACCAAGTTTATCCCTTAACCGTTCGACGTCCATCGAGTATGTGGGCCGTGCGGAACACCAGAATCAGAAGTACGCGTGTAGCCTATATAGTTTAATACAATACCATCAACTATGGCTTCTAATTGTACTCATAAGACAGTAAACACTAGAAGAGGCGCCAAGGACGCATTTTGGGTGTAAAATATGTCAGATTCCGTTCTGCAGAAAGGACGAGTGTTAGATACCTCATATTAAGCGACTAAACTCTAAGAAATAAGCTATATAGATTGTTTTATATGATATATAGTGGATATTCACCAGTCTCATATTCCTGAGCACGGTGATTTGATCCTATTGATCTGATTGGCTAATTCCTTATCGATAACCGATGGACGCAACTCGGCGGGTTAAGGGATACGGAGGATCCAAGACATGTGCTGCGGTTCTCACTTCTCATTTTTAGGTATGCATTATGCTCACTGATACTATATTTGGTGTCATTTACTACGAAGATAGAAGAAACTCTGCGAGGCATTTCAGGGTGTCTATGAGAGACGATACGTGCAGTGGAATTGAACTACTGAAGAACAGGAAGGCCAACACCTACGACGCAAACATGGGTATCATCGCACATGCAAAACGCCTAATTCATGCCATCTTCAAACCAAGGGCCGTTAGACGATCAAAAACATTCCGACCTCTAGACACGCGTGGGGCACTAGGTTCGCCATGCAATGATTTGGTGCTTTTCTCGTCATCCTCTGGCTCAGGCTCAGGTATATCCAATCGATACCGTCGGACACTGCCAAGATCCGAATTGTCTTTTGAATCGTAGAACGGCTGCGAAAGAGATCCTGAACACCACCTCGGGGTGACTTTTCTCAAAAATCTGCGGACGCCTCTATGCGACCTATCAATCTCAGCATACTCCCGGCGTCGCGTGCTCGGGGAAGTCCAGTGAATGATCGTATCCGGTAACTCATGGTAGACGGTGATTTCATCACTATCTTTGGGCGAGTTTGTCATGCTGACAACCGTTGCAGGCTCCATCACGGAAGGCGGGGTTAGTGCTGAGGGTTCATCCGGCAGGTGTGATGAGGGGTCCAGATCTACCGTTCCGGACCGGGAAGTATAGGACTCGGGAACACCCGCGGCTGACACGTTCCGGAAGAGACTACAACTTCGGTAATGCAGGGCGAAAACATCATCTACGTCGCAGCTGGAAATTGGCATGGTTTGCGAAGTTATAATCCTCCGCGGAGGAGCTGGACGAGTCATGTCAGAAGCAGCAGGTGCTCTGCGGGAAGATTGTTTCGAGCTTTGTCTTGACCCCCGAGGCCTAGACGCCGACTCTCCGGAGGATGAGCTGACTGATGCGCGCCGAGCACCTGGTCTTCTCCGGTCCTGGGATTGAGACTTTTGCTTCACAGCCCCTTCCTCGGTTGGAAGATCCACTAACGGACAGTGAGATGCCTTGTTTGTTCTTGCTATCAAGGATCTGCTTCGACGCGTTATGGTAGAGCTCGATGTACCATCATGGAGGATTTGGTGCTCTCTTTTATCAACTAGTTTCAGTGGCTGATGCTCGTCAAAGCCACTGTCGGTCCTGCACATGGCCTGCCCATGAGAGGGAGGCCTGCCCGGAAGACGAGATGTGAGTTCCTGAGAAGCGGGCGCAGCCATATTATGTCCTTCGCTATCGTAGCATTGCTTTCTTCAATAAATAGTTAGTATTATTTTAGGCAAGACACTGGGCCAGGTCTTACAAAGTAATATGAAATCAAAGAATGATTATGTATGAAGTGAGAAGGATTAGTGTGTCGAAATAAGTGTTTGCTGAGGGCTAGCGGGAGTCTTAAGTTCGAACCAGTTGCGTTTTAAAGCAGATGGCAAATCGGCACAAACATTGGCGCCAAGACGTACGATAGGAAATGGTCGACGGTACGCAATCGAGAGATGGTGGCGGGAAGGATGATCTTGAGTCTTCCTAACGGTCAAGTGGTGGTGCTAGTAATAGTTCGAATGTTGTTTGGATGGCTTCGACGCACGATTAAACTGGGGGGCGGGTGGCTTGCCCCCGTTGAGTTCACCGCTCCACTTGTTGAATTTTAGTATGGTCTTAGAGTGGATTTTAGGTCTTTCTACAAACGACGTGAAAAGACAGGAAACAAGCATAAATAAATGTATCGGAAAAGAGGATCTTGGGATGATTCAGAGCAGAGCATGAGGCTATGCCGAGGGGGGGGGTGTTTGAGATATGATGTCTTCTTTCACATGTCAGACAGCCATGTCTCTCTAGTTGGGCGTCTTGTGACAAACAGCAGCGAAGACAGCAAAACGGTCCTGGTTGAGGATGTATGGCTTCATGAGGGGCATCGAATAGCGTGTCAGTTAAGACTCTTCACCGCCAACAGGCACAGGAAGGCCCGAAATGGGGGCTGTAACCGACATCGGCGAGTGGGATGAGGGTCCACAGGGTAACCCGAACATGTTCAAGCAGCCTCATCCAAAAGGGTCCTCGCATGGGCCAAACCTGGCCAATCCCAGAGGCGCATGGTCATGGTGCGTTGGTGACAGCTGAGAGATGTTTTGGAATAGACATGAAGGTTTTTCCTCGGCCTAAGTGCTCCTCTCAGAGTCCAGACCATTGCATGCATGAAGCAGCTTCGTGCCTATTAAATGGGATTATTGGAGCGAAAAACATGCTCAAAGGTCAGTAAGGGTGGTGAGCAGAGAGATTGGGAAGCAAGCAGGTACAGCACACACTTACCCGCGGCAATGCACAGAGATGCGCCAAGATCTCGATGCAAGCCCGCGGAAACAAAAGCGTGAAACATCGAGTGAATGACAACATCACGAGACATGGGTAGGCAACTTTGAGCTGTGTGCTGTTTAACACCCAAAGAGTTGTTTTAGGAGCCTTCAGCATCCAACAAGCCTCATTCAAGAAGTCATTCGATCTTGTCCTCTATCAGACCGCTATTCTACTTTCAGAGTTAATTATCCAAAGCCACCCGGTCCCCCAACTTTATTGGATTTCATGGTAGAACGACAGTATCTGTTTACCTACTTCCTCAAAGGCCTCGACACAATGCCAGTGTCCCACGCCCTTTAAGATCTCCATCTTCTTCTCACCCGTACCCATCATTTGTTCAAACATTTTCTCGCATCCCTCAAGCGGTGCCGATTTGTCCTCCTCGCCCGCCAGTATCAGAATCGGAACGGCAATCTTGGCGTAATTTGGAGGCTTCGCATTCGCAATGACGCGACAATTTGAAATATAACCCGCAGGATTTTGTGCAAGGAGAAGCTCACGGATGAAGGCTCTTGCAGTTGGTGATGCTTTCTTACCCGTTGCCGCCGCCGGGATCGTATTCGCCATTGGCTCCATGCCCTCCTTCTCGACCACCTGTATTCTCTTCTCGAGTATCTCCGCTATACTATCGCTAGGATACACGGGCCCTATCATTATGGCGGCCACCACGCGGTCGTTCCGCTCGGCTGCTAGATTCGCTGCTACAATACTTTGGGTAGTGGTCAGTACTTATTCGTGCTTTGGAGCCACTGAAAGGTTGAGCTTATACCCTCCCATACTATGACCGACAACCACGGCTTTTGGCACATTCAATGCGTCCATTAAGCCAATGACGTCATTTGAAAGGCTCTCAATGCTCTGCTCAATTTGAGTGTAGGGCGAGCGACCAGCGCCTGTGGTGTCGAAAGTGATGCATCGGAAATGGTGGCGTGTGAGTCCTGCAACTATTGCACCATAGTAGTTTTGGGAGGATCCAAGTCCATGGGTGAGTATGAAAGTTTCACGGACAGCATCATCTCCCGGTTTGCTATTCGTGTAGTGCAATCTCTTGTACCCGAGTTGCAGGAATGGCATGGTTTCAAAGGGTGAGATTGGTCCTCAGAGGTTAGAGTAAATAGGGAACCTGTGATCTTTCAAGACCCAGTGACTGCTATCGAGAGAAATATCAAAGGCTTCAAGGTGGAGTGCGGGGAAACTTCGGATGATGCACCATTTTACCCTTGTTCTGTGGCGTCATTCATGGAGAGATTAGATATAGTCCCTAGTTTGACTTGAATAATGACGAGTGAGTATATGCTTGTGGCTGGACAAGCTTTGGATGTGTGTTTTCCGTTTTCTATCATTAGTTTGCATTTCAAGCTTGCAAACTGACCTCCGCAAACACCCATGATAGCAAACGTAGTAGCCGGGAGTCCTACTATGATGAGCTCTCTCAAGGTTCGAACAAACGAAGGAGCCTTTGCATCACGGTGCAATTAGACAGCAATTCATTATCCTCTTGAGAAATAACGTGTTCTAGAGTTTCGCGATCTCTAACCGGATCATACCTAACTCTTGTTGAGAACAATGCCTAAAGACCCGCTCAGAATTGCTAGATCCTACTATTAATTAGTAGTCGATAGGTATATAATTATCTTTTTCTAACTTTTGGCTATCTTGAACAACGGGCTAGTCCCCCAGCGAATAATATGAACGCCATAAACGAGGTCGTCGGAACAACTGCCACGTTGTCGGTGCTGGGTGGACTCGATACAGAGGAGTTGCAGATAAGACTCGTGTTTGGTCACTCTCACGGTGTTTGGTGTTCAATCAAGGATGTGGTTTTGATACACGGTTAACTACCTTGAATCAAGAGCTGCAATGAAGTATGGAATGCTTGGCAAGGACACGGTATCTTCTGAAACACTCGCAATGGGATATTCAAATTCTCTGCGTGATTGCGAGGCAGAGTAGACTTGCAACATTTCAAATGCATGTAGAAACATAGGATTGACATTTGCGCTTCTCCTAATGGTGTCCAGGATATCCCCAGGGGCTCTTGCGTAGAAATAAACTTGAGGACTTCGGATAACATTCTTCCGTGAGTGTGACAATGTACAATCAATAATCCGGCGATACAATCTCAAAAAGTAAAACGTCAAATGATAGAATAAAAGACATAGGGTATGCAATATTGTTCTCCCTTCATCTAGCCATCGCCGAAGAACGCCCCCTTTAATCAGCATAATGAGATCAGATCCAACTCATAAACAGGAGAGCCATTAGGTTCCATTTCACAAATAAAAACACAATCTAGAAAGAGCATTAACTTACTCCACATCGTGTTAAGGTCGCACTAGCTTATTGAGGCGACATAGTCTCATCACCAGGAGCTCTTTCGACACCCTTGTTGAACCATCCCATCACCCAGCTTCCCCGGTTTGCCTTATTTCGTGAGCGCACAGCTTCTTCGGCCTCCTCGGTCTCCTGTACTAGTCGCAGAGGGCGCATTTTGTTGCCCGTCATCACGCCTCCTGGGCGGTCAAACGAGCTCGCCACGCTGCGTGGCGGTGATGGCGTGTCAATGTTGGCGTTGCTGTCGGAGTTGCTGATACTGTCGACCGTACTATTGCTCGCTGGTGGCCTTGAGTCATCGCTACTTGCGCGTGGAATACCTCCTGACGGAATCCGTGCAGCAGCAGCAGAGTTGGGGCCGAAAAAGGAGTTTCGTGGAGAAACGATTCCGGGGCTGATTTGACCTGGTACAGAAGCTGCTGGAGGTGGCGCGCGGTACATATTGTTCACTACAGCTGCAGCCGCTGTGTTCCATTCTGAATTGCTGCGGCGGTGACCGTAGCTCCCGCTACTCATTCTATGACTCTGCGAGCGCTGAAGTGGAATGCTAGGCGCTGTTGCTGGGTCTTCAGTGACTGTGCTGGTCGCAACTGGAGGTGGCATGTGGCTTGCTGGTCGCGGCCGTGCTCGATTGCTGCCAATGGCAACAGATTTGGCACGAGCGAGGAGGGATGGAGCCGCGTTCTCTTTTGGTGGAGGGGGCGGTGGGAGATCTTTGTCTGTGTTAAGGGGACGAGTAGGTACAGCAGCCTCCAAATCAGTCTTGTCGAGAATGCTTTCAAAACCTTGGTGCTGGAGGAGACGCTCAATGATCTTGTTAATGTAAAGCGTCAGAGCTTTGTTCTGATCCTTCATATTATTAAGTTCTGCTTCAAGACGGCGAACATTCTCGCCTTCTGCACCCTCAGCAGATTCAAGTTCATCTGCTAGGCTGGTAGAAGGACCATTGCGGGAAGGCACTCTATCTTCCGAATTCGACGTGCCCCGCATGAAGTCTCCCCGAGCAAAATCGCCGTTCAGAGTCTTCTCGGAGAGGAGGAGCTGAAAGCTTTCATTGTCTTCCATTAGACGAGCATTGGTCATCCGAGTTTCAAGGAGTACTCGCTCTAGCTCCTGCATACGTCCACCACCCATGTTCTCCATTTCGACAAGCTTGATCTGGTGCTCGGCGAGTTCGAGCCGCAGTGATTCAATGATCTTGTCTTTTTGATGTATCAATTTAGAGTTGTTCTTCGAATTACTTCGCTGGATTGAGGTAGGCGGAGCAAATTGGCCACCGTTCTCAAGGTGTGCGGAAGAATTACTAGGAGAGTTTCTTCGGAAGCTCGCTGTAAAGGGTTAGTAACAGGCCCAATGGCCCTAGAAATATCAAAATCAGGAAGTGAGGAGTGCATACATGTTCTCGAAAGTCGCCCTTCTTCTCCATCACCGGCTCGAATATCCTTCATTGCGAGCGTCTCCTTTAGCCGCTGGATAGTTTCCTGCAGCATCTCCTCCCTTAGCTGTGCTTCCCCCTTCTCTTTCATTGATGCAGCCCGCTCCGCCTCGTAAATGGTCTCTAACTCCCGCTGTTGCCGTACGCTTTCTCTCTTTTCATTTTCCAAACCCTCTACCCGTTCCTCTTCTTCGTGTACCCTTTCTTCCAGCCTCGCCTGCTCCTTCAGCGCATCGTCCATCCGCGAGTGAAGAACCTCGATCTGCATTTGATACTCCTCTGACACTGTTTCAGCTTTCTGTAGGCGCTCCTTCAGCTCGTGAATGAGCGCGGTCATCTCCTCACGAGCCTCTTCATCCGCGCCGTCCTGCACCGCGGTAGATGAGCTCTGGCTCAGCCCAGAAGGCGTACCAGGTTTCTTAACCGATGCTCTGGCTGAGACAGGCGTGCCGTTTGTGCTCCTAATAGACCTTGTCCTTGCGACGCCATTCGACGATGGTGTAGTTGTGGATGTTCGTGATGGGCTCCGATTTGTAACCCCTGGCGACGAAGGAGGATTGACAGAGGCATTGCGGCCAGTTGAGCCAGGCGGCGGCGGTTTCTTTGTTGCACCGGTAGACATATCAACGAGTTCAGGAGCGTTGGCGATGGTGAAATTTCTGGAGTTCAGAGCTTTGCGGTTGAAACTTGAAAGACGTTGCGCGTTGGCAACGGCTCGGTGCTAAGAATAGAAAAGTAAAAGGCCCCTTGGGACTACGGCTTAGTAGGGTAGTCGGGTGGCTGAGGAGCTCGGTAGGATACCGGTCAGCACTTGATAGAAAACACCAGATAGCTGTAGACGCGCGAAGAAGGTGGTAGTGAGGAGTAGATATACGCGAGTCGTGTCCTCTGGATAACAGTATGGAATGGATTTTGTGCTGCGCGTTTCGCATGCTTTCACTGACGAGTTTTAACCCTGTGTAGCTTCTACCGACAAAAGCCTCGCGGAGAGCCGTTGGACAAATGTCCGGCACGCCATCACTCAATAACTGAGCTTTCTATCATCGATTGAATAATGTCCGAGGGAGTCTCATTCATATCCTGACTGCCTGGACAATCGTCTGACCATCCGCTTCAAATTCGCCCTACAACATGCGGTTCTGGCTCTGCCGTTTATTTCTCGCTGTCCCGACGCTTGCACCACACTTCCAACCAATCATCATAACCTTTCGTCTCCCAGCAACGTCGCACTTACCGCCTCTTTCACCCTCCCTCTAGGACAACGCACTAAAGTATGTAGCAAGATACAAGGGGGTACCACGAACGGGTCAGACGCCCTCCCTGCTAGTATGTTTTCAAAATAAGCGAGCCCTTGCAAAATGGTTAGGCTGTATTATTCTGCCAGCATACTAGCAGGGAGGGCGTCTGACCCGTTTGTGGTACCCCCTTATAGTAAGTTATATAAGTTATATATTTATAAGCTTATATTTAAGAATTTATTTAATATCTTTAATAGTAGTAAAGTTATATTAGGTAAAAGTTAGTGGATTTGATTCGGCTTAACGGACGCATTGACGTTTTGCCGACCTGAATCAGGTTGCCTCGCCATCTATGCGGACTAAACATATACTAACACTTCAACTATGCTCGAGGGCAACTTCAACTAGTGTTCCGTCTGTGTCATGTTGAGTAGAACGCAAGCTGCTGGACCTCTGCTCCACTCTTTCAGCACGCGAAGCCGCATCGCTGCTTTTATACTCGCTCTCATTTCATATTGCACTTTGGTTCTTCTTCTTGGCCTGGGAGTTCATTCCAAGTCCAGGGCCAGTGCAGCGCTCATTGTTCGACTTCAGATTAACACCAACTTCTGCAAGTAGGTTCCGCACCAGCTGCAGATGGGAAGAGGCAGACTCTGACTCAGTTACCTACCCCTTGGACTCAGTCACCTACCCCCTTGTTTCTATTGCCACCCCCGTCCCCATTTTCCTATATATTGCCTATCTATTTCTCATGTATATTAGAGGCTCTAGAGCCACCTTCAATCGACAGTCCTCATTCTTTGATATTCCGATCGACACGTTTGGTTGCACTGGCTGCAAGAAGAATCTTAATAAAGGCGTGCTGCTAATTGCCTATTTGGAGCCATATTGATGAGAGGGAAAAGCTTTGGAACACCACGATCTGGTACAGATATCACGACTTTGGTGGGCAAGGGGCAATTAGAACAGCTTCAAATTCAAGGTGGGCAAGATCCTCGGGCCCTCTGCGGCCACTACACCGCTTCCTGCTAGCTCTACATGCTAATTTAGCTGCAGGTGCCCGACTCACCTTTGCTACATCATTAATCACACGCTCGTTTTCTTTTTCTGTTTGGTAAACAACAACGCATGATGGAGGGTGAAAAGGCTATGCAGCCGCCAACGCAACAATCTTTAGATGAGCATAAGTGCGGAAGAAACAATTCTGGAATAAGCAAGTCCGACATTTCAGATGTTATATGCATTTTGCACCCGTCATCTCCCGCAGCTTTTCGTATTGTTCGGTTTATGGCACAGCGGAACCCGCAACATGTCTTACGGAACAGTGATTCTTCATTACTTGACGACGATAAGACACCTCTTAATGGGCGGGAAACGACAATGATCCGTTAAAATAACCAGTTGGATGAGGAGAGTAACGCACAGAGTCTTGCGCTAAGGTTTTCCTCTAGAACAATAAATCAGGACCTGGGCTTTATCTTTGGCCGAAATACCAACCTATCCGACATTATTATAGCGCCTAACTCAGCCAGGCATGTTAGCAATACCCATTTTCGCATTTACCTCGGCGACAACGGCGTCCTTATGCTAGAAGATATATCAACTAATGGGACCCTGGTTGATCATGTTAATCTCAGAGGCAAATTAGGTATGAGTCTTTCCACGCGGATACTCTGCTCAGGTTCCACTATTGAGATTTTTCGCTCAAAACAGGATGAGCATGTTAAGTTTAGTGTTCACCTACCATCTCATAAGGAGCATGAAGAGGAATACCGTCGCAATTACAACGCCTATCTAGGAAGATCCGGGTTTGCAATACGAGATTATGCTGCCAAAAGCAGCATTATAGGCTCGAACGGAAAGCAATTCAGGGGAGTAATTGATGCCGGACCTTCCTCAAAGAAAGCGCTCCTTAGGAGCGTGTCCAATCCGCATGGCATGCACTGGAATGGCGGGTGGAGATACAACGTGGTTGGACTACTTAAAAAAGGCGCGTTTGCAACTGTGTACATGCTTGCCACTATAAAGGGCGGTCAACTTCTAGTCGCTAAGGAGCTCGATAAGAAACGCCTTATGAAGAATAGACAGACGGACCACCGTCTAGATAATAAGATGCGAATTATGCGGACCCTCCAGCATCCAAATATCATACAGAATATTGATTACCAGGACATAGGCAGTCATATTTACATCATTACGGAGTATATTCATTACGGTGATTTACAAGACTACCTATCTAGCTATGGTCCGCTTCCTAAAAAGCTCGCGAGATCTATAGCAAAGCAAGTCCTTAATGCTTTGGTATATCTACATCAAAAGAAGATTATACATCGGAATATTAAACCGGAGAGTATTCTGATTGCTAGTGTGGAACCGTTTGTTGTCAAGTTAACTAATTTCGGCTTATCAATAATTGTTAAGAATAATGATACCTTTCTCAAGACCTTTTGCGGGACGTTATTGTACTGCGCCCCAGAAGTATTCCCCTACTACCGCGCACCATTATTGAATTTCCACTCTTGCAGCCAATTAGTGGATATCTGGTCTTTCGCTGCGGTACTCTGGTATGCATTGTGCTGCGAGCCACCATTCGAAGGCGTGGCAGATTATAACGAGCAAGGCATGTTTGAGAAAGTAATGGGAACTCAACTTGACCCCACACGGCTTAAAGAACAGGGAGTTTCGGAGGAAGCATGTGGCCTTTTGATAGCCATGCTGAACGTTGACCCTGCTCAACGTCTGACAGAGCAACAATGCCTGGAGCATCCTTGGCTAGTGGATGACGAGATGATACTTGATTTCAACAATGAGGATGAGAGCGAAGACGCAGGTGACGAAACTGAAGATGCAGGCGGTGAGAGCGAAGATGCAAGCGGTGAGACTGAAGATGCAAGCGAAGAGACTGAAGATGTAGGCGATGAGAGCGAAGAACCTAGGTTGAACCTAAAAACGACAGTCAGTCAAGATCCAATGCAAATCGCATCCTTGTGTGGATGGCAAATTGGACGAGATAGATTCCCCGAAACAATTGAGGGCAACGAGACTGTCCTTATTACTAGTAAGCGAGGAGTTCTCGGCCATGGGCGAGTTGGAGTTGTTGAAAAAGTTAGATGCCAGCAACCAGGATTTCTCTACCTTGTCAGAAAGAGAATAAATATTTCATGCGGTTCCACATATCAGACGACAAGAGCCATCGAAGCCATTAATCGCGAAATCCGGACACTGCGAAACCTAGGCCACCTACACATTATTAAGATTATAGGCAGTTACCAAGAGAAAATAGCCTCCCGCCACTTTTATTTTCTTTTAATGTTCCCTGTCGGAAATAATGATTTGGAAGGATTCCTCATGGCCGCCGCAGAAGTCATCCGCCAGGGAACTCCGCCAAAAGCATTGCAATACTCACGCTGGCTTAGAAAATGGTTTGGTTGTCTGGCTTCCGCACTAGCCTACATGCATAGTCAAGGTGTCCATCACGAGGACATCAAACCACGGAATATCGTTCATCGCCGCGAGGAAATCTATTTTACGGACTTCAGTTCCGCGAGGGAGGTAGATCTGGCAAGTCAAGTCACGTCAACAGAAAGCCCTGCTCTCGCAACTAGGATATATGCCGCATCGGATGTTTTTCCAGATGAACACGGCAACAATTCCAGACATGGCTCTAAATCTGACGTCTTTTCGCTTGGGACGGTGTTCATCGAGATGCTCACGGTCCTCGATGGGAAGAATATTGGCTCTCTTCGTGAGGGTTTGCCAGCCAAATCTCCATATCACAAGATTACCCATACCTTTGATGACTGGTTTGCTTCGAAGGTCAGCACGCACATGTATACAAAGTGCGTCAAGCCAATGCTAGCGCCGGAGAGACAGGATCGACCGACTGCAACGGAGGTTGTGGATTGTATCCGGGGCTCCCAGCCTTGGCGTGCGCATGCGTGCCCGTGTCAGAATATGACGAGTTTTTCCTCATAGTTTGCCACGCTTTTACTGCCACTTTCAATGTCAAGGCTAAAATTTGTGCACGAAACTTAAATCGGAAGAACACCATGTAAGGACCATACATTAGGTCCTACCGTGATGCCAAATATTCGCTGACGATTCCGTGCAGTGATCTATTTGGACCGGCGTGGCGTGGACCTGAGGTCAAATCCACTCCAATGCACCATACCTAGATAGGAATAATAGTAGCCTATGTAGGCTAGCCGGCCATTTTGGATCCAATTAATTGGCGTGGGTGTTTGCGACGGTCCAAATAGATCACTGATTCCTTGAAAGCAATCTCACACGGTGCTTTTATCAATATTCAGCATTGATTATTCAGTATTGATTAGTGAATATTGAATGTTTCAATATCAATATCAATACAGCCTTATACTGATATTGAAAGTAGGCCCCCCCCCGCGGGGTCTAGTAGAGCTTCAAAATAGCTGCTCTCTCGCGACTGCTCTCTCACTGCTATCGTCACCTTCGCGATCCTTGGCATGGTGTAGTAGATGTCGGCTGCTCTCCAGATCCTGCCAAGGGCTCCGAAGCCTCCTGTACTACATCCGTCGCCATAAGCCTACCTCTGGCGGTGATATTACTTAGTAGCCAGCTCTTCGAGCACTCCGTACGTTCAATATTGGTACTCCCTAGGATCGCGGGCAAGCTCCCACGTAGAAGTAGCTAACTGGCACCCTTTACGAGGCGATTTTGGGGTAGTGTGTTTAGTGTAGAGTCGTTTGATGCGTCGTCGCCGGCAGAGTGGGTAAACCGATCAGAATCAGGTTCAGAAATAGGATAGGATATATCATCGTCCTCAATTACGTCGGTAGATGAGGGAGGCATGGCGTTGATAAAAGGTAGAGTGTCCCCGCCGGGGGGGGAGCGTGAGCTCTTTGGGGGGGGAGGTGCAAAATTGACGACGTTGAGCGCGATGACTTGCAAGATCTAATTTGATGCTTGGTAATTTCTACTTTCTATGGGTTAACCTAACAAATTTGAAATGCGCACGTATTGTAAGGAGGCCCGACAGTTATTTACTGATACATTTTACCACCTCAACTCTAAAAATATCTTTCAATATTGAACATATCGTATTGAAATATTGATATTGATGTTCAGTATTGAATATTGAATATTCAGTAATCAATATTCGAGAACTGCTAAGCTCTTCGATGATCTTGTCCGCTTCCTGAAGAGTGAATGGCCAGCTCAAAGTGCGGGTGCCAAATCGGCTCATTGCCTTGTATCCTTTTCCGATCTTCATTTTCTCTTCCACAGAGCTCATCTGTGCAACGCAAGCATGGACGCCTTCCAGCAATTTCTGAGAAACCTTGAGCCGCGCTCCATTCTAGCCGCCGAGTAGTCGATTGACTTCGTCGAAAGTGTTCCGCAGTTGGTCGACCTGTTGCTTAAGGCGAGTGACTTCTGACTTCGCGTTTGTGACTTCTCGAGAGTATCGTACGCAAAGCAAGGCGATCTTAGCTGATAGCTCAGTCACGGCGGTGACGCCGGCAGTGTCGGTCGAGGCGCAGAGCTCGATGCGCTGAAGCATAAACAAGGATTATCAGAAGGTGGCGCTCGTCGGCCTTGGTGGCATCGGCAAGACATAAATAGCGCTGGATTTCTCATACTTCCTTAAGGAAAACTGCCCGAATTTCTCTATATTTTAGATGCTAGTTCTTAGTGTAGAGACGTTCGAGCAAGCGTGCATTGAGGTGGCAAGAGCATTAGGAATACACCAGGGCCAGGACAGTACAGAGGACATGAAGAAGCTGGTCCAGCAACGGCTGAGTGCAAAGACAGCGGGCAAATGGTTGCTGATTGTCGATAATGCCGATGATATGTCCCTCATCTACGGAGATGGACAAGCAGAAGGCATATCGGATTTCTTACCGGAAAGCGACAACAGGCTGACCCTATTCACGACTCGACACTATGAAGTAGCGCAATCTCTAGTAGGCAGCGACGTGATTGAGATTGCGAAGATAGAGGGAGAGGAGGCAATTGACCTGCTGAAGAAGTTGTTAGTCAAGATAAGCCCTCCCTTCAACGATGCGCTTGTGACGAACCTACTTCGAATGGAAGGCAGTTCCGCATTCAATCTTGCCTGTAGTCCAGTCAGAAGCACGGATGGCGAGTGCTATCGGCATGTTCTGTTCATACTCGTTTCTAGAGAGAGAGACGATGGCAAGATGCTCGACATGTATAGGCCGGTTCACTTAGCGACCAGGATATGGATTATACAGAATGATCGTGAAACGCAGACGAGAGGGGAAGTCAGACACCTTTCAGAAATCTTCCCGTCTGATAACTAACGTAGGTAACGGGGTTTTGACCGCTCCCTGGGTTATGACCGTTTTAGAACACCAAAATTCGCCAAAATGCTAATTCAGTAGTAAATAACTAGTAAAAGCCATTATAAATCTTCGCATCGTTGGTAAGAAGTATTGAAGCCATAAATACATATAATAGAGTCTATATAAAGTCGATTTTTGGTGTTTTACAGTTCAAATGGCCACTGAGTTGACCCCAAATGTCCTCATCCGAGGACTCTTCGTCGCTTGAATTACTCATATCGTCCTCCTGCCCTTCCTGCGGGTCCTCTAGTAGAGCAGCTTCTTCTACTACCTTCTTGGCGGCCTCCTGAAGTTGCTTAACAAGAGCCGCAGCCGTAGCGGCGGCAGCAGAGGAGTCTTCTGCCCGCTTCTTAAGCTCATCCGCAGTTAACTGTTTCAACGTTGCATAATTAGCTGCTATATTAGCCGCTAATTAAGCTTCTCCGGTATGCTTTCTACAAGCTATATTAACGGCGGTAAGGGAGTCCTTCTGCGCCTTCTTAGCCACATTTCCTGCCTCCCCTACCTCCCTATAGTGAACCTTAGCTAGCTCCTTTGCCTCAGCAACCCTTTTCCAGGCTACCTTTCTAACCTTAACTTGCTCCTTAGCAAGCTCTATTGCCACCTAATAACCCTCCCTAAGCTGTTTCCTAGTAAGCTTAGCTTGCTCTTTGGCCTTCTAAACGGCCTCTTTAGTAGTAGTAAGCTCCCTTATTGCTTCCAAAGTAAGAACTGATTTAGTAGAGAGTATGTTCCGTTTACGCTTCTTCTTAGCCTTCCTCTCCTTAGTGTGTTGTTAAAGATCATTGTTTTTAACTTATATAAGCTTAAGGCCTTCCTCCAAGGACTATAGGTATTGCATTAACTTTAAGACGACTGCCTCCGTTGCCTGTGGCGTAGTTTCCGGATGAAGGATCGTATGCGTGTACCGAGCTCGAGCATGCTCGTTGTCTGGTAGGGGAGGATGCATAGGGGAGGATAGGATCGTTGCCTCTACATGAGGTGGAGGCGTGGATGGCTCAATAGATGTAGGCTGTTAGAGCAGCGCGCGAGGGCTCAATTCGGGTTGAAGGAAAGGAGGCCTGCAGCCTCAAAGGCGCTCTTGATCAACTCTGAAGTGTATATTTGCGGCCGAATCTCACCAAGTATGCGTAGAAAGTAGTCTCTATTAATACCAGTAATACTGCAAGCCGCAAATTCATTAACTTTAGATAAATATAGCCGCTTAAGAACTAAAAATATAACCAAATCTAGTGGCCGTAGGAGGTGGGTTAAATGCGGGGGGAGGCAGATTAGTATAATCTTCTTTAACCAGCAGAACTTAACAAACTCAATATTAATATGGCTACTGTGGCCATCCATATTCCATACATCGGCGTCGTTAATATTATACTGGGTTTTGGCCCTAGAGTGGTTGGTAAAGAACCTCTTAACTAGAGCAGGATTATTTCCAGCAATAGCACGTTCTAAGCCAATTAATTATATATAGTAAGTTCGAAGCTCTTCCTGGCATTTTAGAAAAGATTATATCTAATTTTTACCTAGTGGCGTAAATTTTGTAATAGCGAGGGAGGTTAGAGTTTTCCCGCCAAAGGATAAGGGAGGTAATCGTCCGAATTGTATAGAATTAACATGGAAACCTAGCTTTAGCAAGATATATACAGTGTCGAACAATTGCCGCCTCCCAAGCGGGAGTTATACGGTATTGGTTAGTGTGGGCGACTTGGTGAGATTGATGTTTACCCCGGAGTCGTTTTCGAAAAGTAGTGGGAGGAACTCCGTGAGCAGTCGCGCAGGCTTGGGGGCTGTGATATAAGCAGCCTGCTCGCCAGGCAGTAAGGGCAGCTTGCATACGATCTTCTGCATCTAGTGCTTGAGGCCAGCGAGGCATGGTGGTGGTGTATTTCGTGGAGTTCAGGCGTGGAAGTAGTTAGCCGAGAAAGTCGATTGTTTACTCCTGGAGCGGCAGTATACTTCTTTAGGTAATAAGCTAGCTATAAGAAGAAAGCGGTCTGTTAGCGCGGTCATAACCCAGGGAGCGGTCAAAACCCCGTTACCTACGTTATACGAATCGTCAGACCTGGCAGGAATATCTGCCGCATGTGGCACGTATAGACAAAGACGATCTGGGCGAAGACAGAGGAAAAGAGCGAGCTACGTCTGAAGGTTGGCTTGTGCTTATATATCGATGGTAGGATCAGGTAAGCTGTTCTATGGCTGCAGGAATCCTGTTGAATTGAGGCTATGGAGCTAAAACTCTGTGTATTGCTTATTTTCTATATAGGTGGTTGAAGAGATTTCGAGGAACTTCAACCGACGGTCAAAGTTGTCTGATTAGTCAGATTCCTGCCAAGAGATGTCTCCCACAAGTCTCATCACGTGATATCGTTGCGGGCTTGTTTTCCAACACCCTCCCTCAAGCTCTGTCAACGATACCGCTATATACACTGTATATAAGGGTGTAGGGTTGCTTAATAAGGGTTGCTGGAGTTCCTTTTATGAAACGTCTTTTAAAATTTTGGCAGCACCTCCCCATAGGTGTTCTATATTGTCTATAGAGCTCTAGAGGCCCTGTAGCCTCGCCCTATGTCTCTCCTAAAGTATATCCATCCTTCCTACCAGTATGAGCCCTCCCTGATGTCGCGGCCGTTGGATTCGTGGTAGGTTCAGGTGGCAGGTTCGAGTAGTAGGTTTGAGTGGTAGGTTAGTAGATCAAGGTTAAGTTCTATTGCTCGTTTTAAGGCCTTAAGGCGTCGTTTAGCGCACTCTCTAAGGATCTACTAATTATGTACTAATTTCCTATTAAGGCCTAGTATAGTTAATCGAGTTTCTACACCATCTGAAGGTGTTTAAGGAAGGCGTAGAACTAAGGACCTATAAGAGGCTTAGTAAGGCCGTCGGCCGCTATATTAATTAAAGCAATATATATAAGGTCAATTCTGTTACTATTTATCTTATCTCTTACGTAGTAAAACTGGATGTTGATGTGCTTCATTTAATTATACTAAACTGGATTTTCGGCCAACACTTTTATAGCTTGGTTATTGGTTTTAATTAAGATTCTAGTAAACTATTCGCTCTGGTCTAGTATACCTAGTTTAGTAAGTAAAAGTTAAAGCCATATAGCCTCTTTTACTGTAGCTATTAGAGCCGTGTACTCTAATTAATATATTAATAGTAAAACGGTAGCTTATAGCTTTAATTTCCATGAAATTAGTCCTCTGTTTAATATAAATATAAGGCCTAATATAGAGCGTCTTATAGTTTTGTCTTGTCCCTAATTGGCATTACTAAAGCTAATTGGTGTAAGGTCTAGGTTCTTATCGCCTTTATAGGTAATTTCTCTATTAAGTAAGCCGGCTAGGTATTAAAGGATAAGTCTTACGGCCGTTATATGGGTAGAGGTAGGATTATGGGCGAAACGGCTTACTGTTAATACTGTAAAGGCGATATCTGGCCTTATTTCTATTATAAGAAATATAACTAAACCAACTATGCTCTGGTATCTTCTAATATTGTCCTTGCTAGTAGTTTCTTAATTAGCTATAAGCTTAATTAAGTGCTTTATAGGTACTAGTAAGGTGTTAGCCTTTTACAATCCAAAACGTTTAAAAGCTTTAATAAGGTAGGCTTGCTGTAAGAGTATAATCTTCTTCTTTATTTAATCTCTTATAACTGTTATGCCTAAGTAAAAGCTTATTAGCCCAAGATCTATTATTTAGAAGGCTGCCTTAAGCTCTACTTTTACCTAATTAACTACCGCTATATCTTTATAGATAATTTTAGTGTTATTAACGTAGGTAGAAATAATTAAACCTTTCTATTCTTTACTAGTGGCGAATATACTGTAATCTGTATATAGATAGTAAAGTCTAAGTTTTTCTAGTAGAAACTTTAAAAGCGTCTTATACTAAATTTAAGGTAACTGTTTTAGTCCGTAGAGGGCCTTTTTAAGGTAGTAGACTTTACCAGCTTCTTTATAGCCTTTTAGCATAATAACGTAGAGTTCTTAATTAATTGGTCTATAGAGAAAGGCGGTTTTAATATCTATCTATTTAATTTTAAGGTTATAGTAGGCAGTAATCGCGAATAGAGCCCTAAAAGCCATAGGTTTTACTACCGCAGTAAAGGTCTAGTTATAGTCGATACTATACTGCTGTAGATATCCCTTGACAACCCATCTAGCTTTATAGTAGAGGACTTTACCGTCCTTTCCCTTTTTAACTTTGAACACCCATTTACCAGCAAGAGGCTTATAAAAAGGCTTAAGGGAGGCGAGGTTAATAAGCTCCCACGTCTAGTTTTTAATTAGAGACCCTACCTTCTTTATTATTGCTTTTATCCATTCTTTACTGTTTGGGCCGTTGATTGATTGGTTATACGTATAAGGCTTATCTTCGTTAATTAAGGTAGTAGATGTGTACGTTTTAAGATTGGTAAGCCAGTATATTAAATATAGCCGGCTAGTAGAGCTATAGGATTGACCGCATCGCAATCGTTTAAGTGAGGGTTTTAAGGTATAGATTATAGAGAAAAGGTAGATAGAAGGGCTATTAGTTTATTACCTATTTTGTTATCCTAGTTGCTTAGTAGCTTATTAATATTATTAGCCCATTAGTTAAGGCTTTAGTCTGTACCTATAAGGCTTATAAGGAAGGCAGTAGGGTCGCTTAGTAGGTTAATTCTTAACGTCTAGCGGCCTAATTAAGTAGTGGTCGTAGTGAGGTTTTTGGGCAGAGACTTAAGCCTATAGGGTAAACTATCGCGACCTTCCTTTTAATTAATTCTTTATTATCTTTTTCTTAATAGAGGCTTTAGCTAAGGAGTAATAGTGTCTTCCCTCCCTTGCTTATTAGACGAGTCTATAGATTCTTCTATAAATATAGTGGTAGTCTTTAAACTAATATTACCTTTATAGATTTTAACGTCTTTAAGCCACTTGATCTTCTGTTTATCTGGTAGCCAAACACAATAGATTATCTTGCTGTTATAGCTAATTAGAATACCCTTTTTTGCTTATAAAGCAAACCTAGCTAATTTCACGCGATCTTCTTTAGCTATAAGGGAATAGATGGTAGATCCTAGAGTCTTTAGGTAGTATACTAAGGGAGGTTTACCCTTAAGCTTTTTATAAGGTGATATGCCATTAAGAGCTCTTATAGGGCGTCTATTTTTGATATATATAGCTATAAGAAGTATATCAGGCCATAGAAAGTCTGGTATATTACCTACAAAAATTATTAAGCGGGTAATCTTAGTAGAGGTTCGCTGCAAGCGCTCTACTACTCCACTCTCTTCTTAAGCGTATAAGGCGGCAGGTTTAAATTCTATACCTAGATCATCTATCTAGGTAGTTGCTTTCTTGCTATAAAGCTCCGCTTTATAGTTGGTACAAATTCTAGCAATTTTAAGGTCGAATTTGGTGTGGATCTAGTTGTAGTACCTCTATAGAGTATTAAGCCACTCGTCCTTTATATAGATAGTATAGATTGTAGTGAACCTCGTATAGTTGTTAGTAAAAGATACGTAGTATCTTTCGCCTTTAAAGCTAATGGGGGTAATAGGCCCCACTAGATCCGTGTGGATAAATTAAAACAGCCATATAGCTTGTTTTTAGGGTGTTCTATTATACCTCTTTTAGGCTTTAGATTAAGCGTAAGGCTTATAGTATTTATCGCTAATGTTATTAAACTTAATACTAAGTTTATTTAGGTAGTATCTAAGGTTGCTATAGTTAAGGTGGCCAAACCAGTAATGCTAAATAGGTAGACTTTTATCATTTTTAATGGTATAGAGGACCGATTTTAACTGGTAGTCATACTACTAAATTAGGTAGAGTTGTTAAATTTTAGGCGCGTATCCTATTACCTTATTATTATATTTAAGTTCGTGAGTCTTATTGTTAAAGAAGATGCCTATTTCCTTAAGCCAGCTTTTAGATAGTAGGTTCGCTGGTAAATGTGGTATATAAAGAACATTATATAGAGTAAGCGTACTTCCGTGGCTTTTATTAGGTAGTGCGGTTTATATAGAGACAGATCCTTTACCTTCTAATTAAGCTTTATAGGGACCAACTGTACCTAATAAGGTGTCATTATTAACATAGTTAAAAAGAAGTTCACGGTTATTGCAGTAGTGGACAGTAGCGGCGGTATTATAGACAAAGTTGTGCCTACTTAGTTAAGCTTATATAACCGCTACTACAAGCTCTTGTTATGGATTTGCGTCAAGCTTAGCTTAACTAGAGTGTTTATTAAGCTAGATAGGCGCTTAAGTCCTTTACTTCTTCCTTAAGCGGATCCTATTACCAATTTCTTTTAAAGTATTATCTGGCTTCCTCTCCTAGCAGTCTTCTTTATAGTGCGTAGTTCTGTTGTATCTTACGTAGTTAGGGTGTTTGCATATCCTAACTAGCGCTATTTTTCTCTTTATAGGCCCTCTATCGTTTGATTATACTACTAGTGTAGTAAAGACTTCCTAATTAAGCTCACTGTTAAAGATAATGAGTTCCTTGCCTAAGGCTTATAGGTTAGTGTTTTCCCGCGTCTAATTTATTTATTTTGTTGTTTTAAACTAAGCGTAGCTAGTAGAGTTGACCCTATATAGGAGGGCCGCTTGGGCGAGGACTTCATAGTTAATAGGTTAGTTTATTTTAATAAGATAATTAAGGTTTAATATAATATAGGAGATAAATTTCTTTACGTTCTTAAAGTTTTAAACGCGTTTAGTAAAGAAGGTAGCTATAATATTAGTAACAGCTGCTGGATTAAGATCCTTAAAGTGTTCTTTTAACGCTTTTTATTTTTTAAGCGCCTATCTGGTGTTTAATATAAATGGCTTATAGATATCGCTAACGCTCTGGTTAATAAAACTGGCTGTATAGGCTAGCTATTCCTTATATTTCTCCCGTTCCTTTACCAAGTTAGCTGGTTTAATTTTTAGCTGTTTACTAGTAAAGCCTAAGTCCACCCATTTCTCCTTAATTGATTTGAGTGTAGGAAGAGGTTATAGTGGATTGTTAAGGACCCACTTAATGTTCTTAAATTGGAGGTGGTTTTATATATTAATACTAAATATCAACCAGTCTTCCCGTCTAGCGAGCTTTCGAATAGAGACTTAGGCGGTACGTTTGTCGCTTATATTGGCGGGGCTTTATGTTATAGGTAGTTTATAGTAGGTAGTCTGTAGGCCTTGTTAAGACAACGTTGTTAAATTGGTTTCCTTTTATAAGGAGTATTTATGTAGTATAGGTTTTAACTTAGTATATTCCTTAGCTAGTATAGGCAGTTCCAATAAGCTTCTTCTAATCTACTACTAATACGGTTATTATAGAGCTTTGTTCTCGAAACTCTATTATTCTATTTTAATGATAGTAAGGTTGTCTACTGAATAAAAGGTCCTCCTAAGCCTTTAGTGCCGCAGTTTAATCATAGACTATATTAGGCTCGTCCTCAATAGAATCCTCTTGTGTATTTAGCGTAGAGTCCGTAGTTAGCAGCTACATAGCTGCTTATTGTAGGTTTTTTGGCATTATAAGTCAGGTAAACGTTCACCAACTTTTTACACCTATATGGTGATATTGCGATGGCAAATATTGTAACAATAATAAAGCAATTAGATTTAGCCTATTAGGCGCAAACCCGGGCTTATAACCTGTTAAATTAAGGCTATAGAGCTAAAACTCTGTGTATTGCTTATTTTCTATATAGGTGGTTAAAGAGATTTCGAGGAACTTCGACCGACGGTCGAAGTTGTCTGATTGGTCAGATTCCTGCCAAGAGATGTCTCCTACAAGTCTCATCACGTGATATCGTTGCGGGCTTGTTTTCCAACAAATCCTGTAGATGGAGAGAAAGATATCTCGCAGAGGACCATCCCTCACGACTGGCGTCGCACAGATCTCCTTGGATGCATTGTATAGATCTAAGAATAAGACTCGGTATCAATGCACAGATGGCGATACGCAGACGAAGCACTCTTTGTTTGTCTCGTAGCCACTGGCGCCAAAAGTTTGGTTCTGCTTTGTGGAACGCGCGCTCGAATACGATACGCCGTTTGCGCTAGAAATCGAACTTGTCGATGTCGATCTTCCGCCGAAGCTGACGCCAGCAGCACGCACAAAGATGAAGTTGATATTTGCGAGCCAACGATTTGTACCACTGCGCCCGCGCCATGTCCGACCGAGGAAATGATAATCTACATGGCAACCGCCCGTCCCTCTCGAAGAAGGGCCATCACTTCCTTCCCACACCTGGAGTTGCCTTCTGCAGCTCTCACTACCTCTTCCGTGATCTTGACTTGGGTCCCTCGCTGCTCAAGAAGAAGTGCCATTACCTCCTTTCCGTTCCAGTAATTACCCGCTGCGGCCTCTATCACCTCTTTCGTGATCTCAATGTCCCCTCCTCGCTGCTCAAATAGAAGGGCCAGTGCTTCTCTTTCATACCAGGAATTCCCTGCCGCTGCCTGGACCACCTCTTCTGTGATCGCAACGTCTTGCCCGCTGCTCAAGCACAAAGGCCATGTTTCTACTCTGGGACTTCCCTGCTGCGGCCCGAACCACTTCTTTCGTGACCTTGACCTCATCCCTCCGTTGCATAAAGAGAAGCGCCATTACCTCACTTCCGCATCCAGAGTTCGCTGCAGCAGCCTTGACTACCTCTTCTGTGATGTTGAATTGGTCCCCTCGGCGCTCAAGAATGAGGGCCATGACCTCCAGGCCGCTCTCATCGTTCCCTGCCGCGGCTTTGACTACCCCTTCCGTGATCTTAACATCCCCTTGTTGGTCAAGGAGAATAGCTACCACTGTCGCATTAAACGAGTTTGCGACCTGTGTGACAAATGATTATGTAATCTCGGCGGTCATTGCTCCGTGTTTAAGGAGGAGGGCCAGTACTTCATTTCTAATGTTGTCTCCATCCTCGAAGTTCTCTGCCGCGGCCCCTGCTACTTTTTCCGTGACCCTAATATCGCTCCCACGTTGCTGGAGAAGCAGGGCCACTACTTTTGCGTCAAATGATCCCACAATCTCCACGACCAATTGTTCTGTGGTCTCGGCGTTGACCGCTCGGTGCTGAAGGAGAAGGGTCATCACTTTGTTCCTCCACCGGTGGCTAAATGACGCCGCCTTCACGACCTCTTCCGTGACTTTGATTTGATCTCCTCGTTGCTCAAGAAGAGTATTGTTAATTCCTTTGTACAGCCGTAGTTCCTTACTACGGGCCTACGGCCTTCATTATCTTTTCAGTGATCTTAAACTCGTCCCTTGCTCGCTCGAGGAGGGCTATCAGGTTATCCATGTTTAGAGTTCCTTGCCGCAGCCTCTATTATTTCTTCCGTGATTTTAACGCGTCGATGCTCAAGAAGAAGGGCCATTGCCTCTGTTTGAATGCTGTTGTTCCGTGCTGCGGCCTTGAGTATCTCCTCCGTGACATAGATCCTGTCCCCTCGTTCCTTAAGAAAGAGACCCATTACTTTTCCTCCACTGAGGATGTTACTTGCAGCTACCTGAACCACCTCTTCTGTAACTTCGACCTCGTCTCCTCGCTGCTCGAGAAGAAGGGCCTTAACTTCTTTTGAACAATCGTAGTTTGCTGCTGCAGCCTTCAGTACTCCTTCCGTAATCTTGACCTCGTCCCTTCGTTGCTCAAATAGAAGGCTCATTAATTCTCTTCCGTTCTGGGAGTTCCCTGCCGCAGCCTGCACCACTCCTTCTGTGACCTGGAATTCGTGCCCTCGCTGTCCAAGAAGGAGAGCCATCAGCTTGCACCCACTCCCCCGGTTTCCTGCCGCGGCCTTCACTACCTCTTCTGTAACTCCGACCTCGTCACCTCGTTGCTCAAGCAGGAGGGTCATCACTGCTCCTCCAGACCCGGAATTTGCTGCTGCGACCCTCAGCACCTCCTCAGTGATCTTGACCTCGTCCCCTCGTTGCTTAAGTAAATGGGCCAGTACTTCTCGTCCATACCAGTAATTCCCTGCCGCAGCCTTCAGTACCTCTTCTGTGACTTGAACTTTCCCCCCTTGTCGTTGGAGGAGAATAGCCATAGCTGTCGCGTCAAATGACTTTGCGACCTGTGCGAGAAGTGATTCTGCGATCTCAACGCTCACTGCTCGGTGCTTGAGAAGAAGGGCCATCGCTGCCTCTCCGCACTGGCGGTTGGAGTTTTTCGCTGCGGCTCTCACGACTTGCTCTGTGACCCTGACCTCGCCACCTCGCTGCTTGAGAAGGAGGGCTATCACCTTTTCTCCGCTGTTGTAGTTTGCTGCTGCGGCTAGAATTACTCCTTCTGTAATCTTGACTTCGTCTGCTCGTCGCTCAAGAAGAAGGGCCACTACTGCCTTTCCGCTCTTAGAGTTTCCTGCTGCAGCCTTCATCACCGCTTCTGTGATCTTGATCTCGTCCCCTCGCTGGTTAAGGAGAAGGGCCATCACTTCTCTTCCAGAGCACTCGTTTCCCGCTGCCGCCTTCATCACCTCTTCTGTGACCCGGACTTCGTCCCCTCGCTGCTGAAGGAGGACAGTCATTACCTCTTTTGCACTCCGGTAGTTTCCTGCTGCAGCCTTGACCACCCCTTCTGTAACCTTGACCTCGTCCCCTCGATTCTCGAGAAGATAGGCTAGCACCTTGTCGCCATCATCGAAATTCTCCGCTACTGCTTTAACGAATTCTTCCGTGACCTTAAGCTCATCCGCTCTTTGCTCAAGCAGAAGCATTGTGAGTTTTGCTCCACATTCACAGTTCTCGCGCATGGCCCAAAGTACACTTTCTGTGATCTTGACCTCGTCACCTCGTTGCTCAAGGAGAAGGGCCATGATCTCTTTTGCACAGTGGTGGTTGCCTGCTGCGGCCATCACTACCTCTCCTGTGATCTTGATCTCATCTCCTCGCTGTTTCAGAAGGAGAGCCATCACCTCGCCTCCACTGTTCCAGTTCTGTGCTGCGACTAGCACTACCTCTTCTGTGACATTAACCTCGCTCCCTCGTCGCTCAAGGAGTAGGGCAGTTACTGCGGCTGCGCTGTAGTAGTTTTTTACCGCAGCTTTCACCACCCGTTCCGTGACCTTGACCTCGTCCCACCGTTGTTCAAGTAGGAGGTTCATCACTTCTCTTCCCCTCCGGGAATTTTCTGCAGCGGCCTTTGTCACTTCTCCCGTGATCCTAATATCTTCTCCCCACTGCCCAAGAAGGCTAGCTACCACTCTCGCATCAAACGAATTTGCAATCTGTGCGACAAATGATTCTGTGATCTCGACGGTCCTTGCCCGGCGCTCAAGAAGGAGGGCCATAATATCGCTTCCAGCCGTAGGGTTCCGTGATGCTTCTTCAACTACTTTGTCTGTGATCATAACCTCATCGCATCGTTCCTTGAGAAGCAGGGCTATCAATTTGCTTCCACTGCCCCAGTTCCCTGCTGCCGCCGCCACTACGTCTTGCGTGATCTTAATCTCGTCGCCTCGTTGCTCGAGAAGAAGGGCCATCAACTCTGGTCCGCTCTGAAATTTCCATGCTGCCGCCTCTACTACCTCGTTTGTAATCTTGATCTCATCCCCTCGTTGTTCAAAGAGGAGTGCCATCACTTTATCACCGCACTGGGAATTCCCTACTGCTGCTCCAAGTATGCCTTCCGTGATCTTGACCTCACTCCCCCGCAGCCCAAGAAGAAGAGCCATCACTTCATCGCCATTCTTGCTGCCGGCTGCTGCTGTCACCACCGCCTCTGTGACATTGATCTCGTCCCCTCCTCGCTCAAGAAGAACAACTAAGGTCTCGCAGCTTGCGTAGGTGGCGCACACTTCTAGTATCCCTTTGCCGCCATCATTTTCCATTTTGGCCCAGGGGATTCGGTCCGTATATGAAATATCCAATATTTCGGGGAAATCGAAACATCCTGCCACGAAATAAATCGAGGCCGATCCAGCTCCGCAATCGTTTAGCTTTCTCTCCAGATTCCAGTCTCTATCGTCTCTGCGGTCGTCTGTATCCAAAATGGCTTCGAGCTTCGCCTGCCACTGGGCAAAAGATGAGTTTTGACCGGCCCTATGTGAGAGAAAAGCCCGAAATTTGTCCTTCAGTCTACCTTCAGTTTTCCTGAGAGCAGCGAGTTGACAATGCTTTGGCCAATAAAAGATAGAATAGCTTCTAAAACTGTCCGAAAGGAGTGAATCTAACGTCGAAAAGTGTCCGCATTTCGATGTGAAAACCTCTGCAGAAATTTTGCTTTTCGACATTAGAGCCAAAAGGCAAATCTCGGCCGCCACAGAATTGGTAGAGGCTTGTGAATATTCGCATTGGCTTTCCAAGAATTCCCTGACCGACAGATGAGCGAAGCGGAACGTGTCCAACTGAAGATCGAATACCACGAAATTGTTACATATGTCTAGTACCTGATCCTTTGCCACTTGCACCACGCCTCTGTCAGGAATGACTGAGATGGCTGAAAGAAATTCGTCAGATTCCATCGTTCTCTGAGCACACAATAACCAACTAAGAGTGTTGCTGAAAATGGCCCTTTCAACCTCGGAAGGTCGCTTGGACGCCTGTTCATAGAGTTGGACATAGAGCGTCTCCAAGGACGGTGGAAGTTTTCCCAAGCACTCGCGGACTTCTGCATCTATCGAAAAGGAGCATAGATACTGCAGCTGCAGGCTCGCCCAGCGAAACCTAGTATTAGTAAGCGAAGATTTACTTTCGAAACACGTGTCGAAGCCTCACATTCCTGTAGCCCCCTCTGTAACTTTTTGGACTATGAGATCTTCCATGTCGGCCTTGGATTTGCTGTGGCGTAACAACCTTCCCTTTTGAATCAGCTCCTTGCAGGTGATTCTGACAAAGTTGGCAATGTCTTTGCTGTTACTCTCTGAGCTGATTTGCAGGTTTGGATACTGTCCAAGGCGAAAGACGATGTCTTGATCGTTGCGGCTTGATATGAAGATTCTCACCGGGCTGGTCGACTCTTGAAGGATGAATTCGAATGCATTGAGGAGGTCACTTCTTTTTTCTGGGTCGCACTCATCAAGGGCGTCTATCACTATGATCGCCTGTGGCTGCAGGTCGACTAGCTGCACGATTAGGTCACGGCTCTCTTCAATCTGCAAGAGCCCGGACGCGAATCCTTGGGCCTCTTTTCTCTTGTACACTGCGACTGCGGGCTGGAGGAGCTTTTGCTCTCGTCCGGTGGACAGCTGCCGGGCAAGACTGGCGAGAATCTTTTCCGGATCCGAGCGTGCTGGTTCAGATGTGCTGCGGGAGCAGTAGAAGAAGGCCGGAGACGGACTCTGCCCAGCTTCGAAGTCTCGAAGTGCATCCTGAATCACGAGAGATCTTGGGGGATCAGTACGGAAGTGACAAACCCAGCTACGGCGACCGGACTTACATGAGCTTGCTCTTGCCAGAACCGGGGATACCGTGGAGCCACAGCACAGAGGAGACTTGAGCTGCTTTCCACTGCTCAAATATCGGGTCCGAAAGAAGCCATCGTCCGGTTCCCGAAAGGACGTCTCTCTTGGTCTGCTCGTGGTGCTGAATGTATGGTTCGGGCGACAGCCGCTGTAGAATTTCGGCATTTTTCGATCCTGCTAACGGTGAGAGAGGCCTTAGACACGAATATAAGAGCGAACCGTCGAGGGGAGCTGGATGTCTGTGGGATCGTCGCTCTCTCGATACAGTGGAGCGGAAGCCAGCGAATGGGATGCTCACCTGTGGAAGCTTTGCTGATTTTCCTCTGGAGCCGGAGCACCGCCTTTTCTTTGCCCTCGCCATAGATGAGTGGCATGTGGATGTTGAAGATGCCCAGCAGAGAGTACGCCTTGTCCTCTTCACGTTTGGTCTCGCGCTTCGCCGCCCACAACATGCGCTCATCAACTGTGAATTCCGACAGCGCGCGTCCTTGGAGCGCAGAGAGTGGGATCCCCGTGATGTCGTGGATCTGTGCCTTGAGCGATTTTTTGTCGCCGAGCCGCTTGCCTTGTTGGGAGAAGAATTCGACCGACACGGGCGCGAGGAGCTCCTGGAGTGTCCAGCCTCGCCTGAACCACCTGCTTTCCCGAAAGGCCAGCTCCCAGGCATTCCCCCGCGAATTCCGAGCTCCCCGTTTCCTCTTGCCTGTTGAGACGTCAGACAGGTACACGTAGCATTTCACTGCACCCTGGTACCAGCGAAACATGGAGTTGATGGCCTCGGAGAGCTCGGCGTCGCTTGATTTTTTAGTGCAACAGCTGTCGACCCAAAAGTATTGCAATCCATCCTTGGCGGCTTGTCCTGCACAGAATATGATCTTGTCGTAGCCAGCCTTGCCTCGGCCAGATCCGTCAACCAGGTCTTCGAATGTGACCTCTTGGCTGTCTGGTCCCCATGTATGTGAAAGGATGGCATAGGGATATCGAGGAATATCTTTGTCGAGCAAGCTGTTGGTCAGGCGGAAGCCGCCATCGCTCTGACGCTCCAAAAGACGCATCGTCAGGCGTGGATATCGCGAGGCTCGGAAGAATGGTGGATTGCTGCGATTCGACTGCGGTGACGGCGTCGGTAGGCGCGGAAGTTTCGTTCATGCTAGCATCTAGCAATATCCCGATGCATTCGGTGGTGAAAATAGGCGTCTAGAGGGCCGAATCTCTATTTGAGCTGTCATCTCGATACCATATGGGCAGATGATGCTGGATTCGATCGCTGTGCGCGTATGGCGCCAACCTGGAGTAGGCTTGGCGCAGTCATGGCAACCACGTCTGCTACTGCTGTTCATCTAGAGGCAGTGGAGACGTGTGAGAACAAACTCGCGACATATTCATTTTAGGCCGCTACTAGTTGCACAACCCCCTAATTACTGCGCGCACACCCCCTACTAAACAGGCTTAAATTCTTCCTCTTCAGGTTAGAACATCACGTGTGTTTGACTTGTTTACACCCAAATCGCGAAAACAACACCACGCGCCCATACCTAAATTAACACCTCGCATTTGCATACTTTTCCCTACATATACCATGGCTCTCAACCCACCTCCGTTGAAGCTGTACGATTGCGCAAACTTTGCCCTTGATGATATCAACGAGCTCGCCAAAGGGCAGGGCTATGCGGTATTACAGGTGGCGAGAATGGCTGTGGAAGTCAAGATGCCTCAGCGGATGGCTTGCCAAGTGTTGGCGGCAATATTTCACAGGCTTACAGTGGTCGTGGGGCCTTGCCCTTTCAGCACGACTTTGCTGAGGAGTCCTTTGGTGCATTCTAGCTTTGATTTGAACTCTACAAGTTAAACTATAGTTGAAATTAAGACTTGATTCTGGTAGTATAGTCATAGAAGTTGCATTTAAAAAGTTTGATTTTCGCGATGCAGATGCATACAAGTCAAACACGCGTGATGTTCTAACCTTAGGAGAATAATCTAAGCCTGTTTAGGGGGGGTGTGCACGCAGTAATTAGGGGTGTGCAACTACACCACCTCGGCGCATCTCGTTGTAAGTGCGTGCCGATCGTGCCGATCAAACAGCGCGGATTTATACCCTTTCTGTATAAAATTATGCCTAAAATAGATAGTTTAGTCACCAAGATCAATAGGCACTTACAACGAGATGTAAAGAGGCGGTGTAGTAGCGGCCCTAATTTATCCTCCGCAGCTGTGGTTTCGTAAACGACTACCCGGTGGTCTTATCCTTCACGTTTGTTCAGGCCACCTCGCTTATAGCGAGGTGGCGCACGCTTAATGCGACAGCACGCTCAATGCGACAATTCAACCCTTAAACGCGTCAGGACCTAATCCCTATCTTCTTTAGACCCCAAAGCACCTAATGGACTATCTTAAGCGTGAAAAATACGTGCGGGATACCGTAGAGTTTAAGCGCCAGTACCTAAAGTCATCCTTTAGGTGGTTAGCAAAGCAATTTAATTATAATAAAGATGCCATTAATTAACGCTTTAATAGCAAAGATTTAAAGTTAATAAGACCTCCTATAAATACTAAGCTCTCTCCTAATTAAGATTAAGCCCTCTGCCGCTACCTAACAACATTATATAAGGTTAGAGTGCCTCTTCCTAATAAGCATATTTTAGGTGCTGCTAATAAGATTCTTACTACCTCTGGACAAAATATAACTGTAGGGGAGAAGTAGGTAACTAACTGGCTTTATAGGCACCCAGAATTTACAAAGAGGAAGGAGAAATTAATAGAGTTTAAGCGTTAGAAGGCAATAAATGCTAAAAGCGTATATAACTTCTTTACAAAGTTTAAGACTGTCGTTAATAAGTATAATATCCAATCTAATAATATTTGGAATATAGATAAGACAGGAATTTAAGTAGGAATTGGCTATAGTAAATAGGTAATCGTTCCTTTTAACTAGCTACTTAATACCTTCTTAAATATTATTAGCTTACACGGCGATTCTAAGTATTGATAACACAAGGTGATATCACGTAGTTACAGTTTATAGCTAGTATAATGTTGTTCGATTGTTTTTCTCTCCCTTACTTAAGGAAGGGTGAGGAGCTTAAGGCTCCTCGCCACGCTAGTGCCGCGGTAACACGTGACGGCAACTTGCCTCGCGTAATAGCAACTTGCCTGTATTCCTAACACTAGCAACTCTTCTTTTGCGGTTGCCATCTATATACATACACCGCTTAACTAGCATAATAAATATTAATCCTCCTTACTTACTATTGCCATTATAATATAAGTCTCGCTTGTTAGCGACTCAGTCAATCGAGGCACGAGCACGGCATGAGGGACGCGCAAGCCTGTATAATTGGTAGTCTATAACGAGGATCCAAAGCTAGAGAGAGGAAAGGAGAAGAAGAGCAGCGCCGCTTAATATTTTATGCAATCTTTACATCACATAACCGCAATCTGCGGCGATTTGCCAGTACCGTAATACTATCTAAAATTGTCTAAAACTGTCTGCAATTGTCCTAAAACTGTCTATAATTATCCACTATAATCCACTACTATAATCCACCGTTTTCTATTAGCGCCGTAACATTACCCCCCCCTCCAAAAAAGCCTGCCCTTAGGCTTTATATGTCCGTATTTATGTCCGTAGGGTATTCTTATCTGTATACTTAACAGGTAGCTTATTATCTTTGCTATACCAGCACTCTATCCACTTGTTTAGATACTTCGGGGGTCCTAGCTTATTAGGGTATTAGTTATAGAACTCTTTAAGCTTCTAGGGGCAACCTATAAAATTCCAAGTAGGGTACCAGGTTGGGTCTAGATCATAACCTTTCCATTAGATATAGTATTTTAGCGTTCCTTATACTAGTTTATAGGCTAGTATTTCATTAACTTTCTATTCGTCGTCGCCATTAACTTAAATTAGTAGTAGAGGCTCATTCTTTTATCTAGGTAGTAGGTTATTTATAGCTTTCTATAGCTTATCTAGTAAGAAAATAGGGTGGACTTTAATTAAGTCTGGGAGTTTAACCTTATATAAGTTGCTTTCTTTATTAAGGATCTTATATAGTCCTACCATCTTATAGTCTAGCTTACGGCTAGGCCGTTCTATCTTTTAGTTCTTTGTTATAACCCAGACCTTATCGCCTATGGTAAAGCCAGGCTCACGCCTGTGCTTATTTGCCTACTGTTCCATCAATTTCTAGGCCTTCTCTAGGTTCTTACAGGCTACCATCTATACTTCTTCTAAGCGTCTAGCATATTGCTGTGCTTCCTTATAAGATAGTTTTTCACGCACGGTCTATAGTCCTTCCGGTCTTTCCCAGTTAAAGCTTATATAAAGTAAGTATCCTATTTCTAGCTAAATAGGTGCAAACCCCATAGAGTTATAGGGTAGAGTTACCTGGGCGTAGTTTATTATAGGTAGTAGTTCGCTCTAGTTGTCCTAAAAGTAGTTAATAAAGGGCCGGAGTCTCTAGTCTAAGTATTAATTTATAATCTCCATCTAACCGTCTGTCTGGGGGTAGTATGCTGTAGAGAGCTTTAGCCTAATACCTAAAATCCAGGTAAACTCGTTCTAGAAGGCTAATATAAACTACGGCCTATAGTTAGATATAATAGTATCTGGTAGTCCATAAATTCAGTAGACATAGTGGATATATAATTAGGCCGCCTCTTTAGCATCAATATTCTTATAATAGGGAATTAAGAACGGGCGCTTACCAAAGTAGTTAACTAGGATTATAACCATATTATATCCGTCACGGTCCGTAGGTAACTTATAGAAGTCTATAAAGATATACTGCTAGGGGCGTTCTGGTATTAAAAGTGGCTTTAATAGCCCTAAGGTCTTGTCTCATAGAATTATAAACCTATGGCAGTTGTCGCAGTTCTATATATAGCGGTTAATATCCGTAACCATTTTAGGCCAGTAGTAACGGTTATTAATAATCTTATAGGTCTTATTCTTTCTAGGGTAGGCTATAGAGACCTAAGTATATGCTTTGGCAATAAGCTAAATCCATAAGTTCTGTTTATTTGCTACTACTAGCCATTCCTAGTGCTTAAGCAGTCCGTTTTCCAGTGACTATAGGCTAGTAGAATCCTTTGCCTTTTTATAGTACTCCTATAGAGAAGGGGCCGTACGGTTTGCCTATAGTAGTTTATTAATAAGGTTAAGTTCTATAGAATTAATAAAATATATCTCAGCGCTCAAAGGGTCCGTATTTAGTTCTGCCTATATTTAAGGGTTAAGGTATTCTAGTCATAGTAGCGTCTAAGTCTATAATAAGATCTTCACAGCTACCTAATTATCTAGGTCCTGTTTACGCCTTATAAGAGCATCCGTACGGTTAGTAGCACCTAGCCTATACATAATTAGGAAGTTAAACTAGGATAGGACCTCCGCCCAGCATACCTACTGGGCTATAAGGGCCTTTGTTATTATAAAATATTCTAGGGCTTTATAGTCTAAAACTACTTAAATAGGCTCAGGGGCTCCTTTTAACTATATTCGCCAGTACTAAAAGCTAGAGATAATAGCCAGCATTTCTTTGTTATAAATTAGGTAATTTAGCTTAGCATCTATCATAGTCTTCAAATAGTAAGCAATAGGGTGCCATTTTCCGTCCATCTACTTCTAGAAGTAAACGCCAGCTATAATACTATCTAAGGCATTAGTTTCTAGCATTAAGGGCCATTCTAAGTCAAAGTAGGCGAGCAAGGGAGTAGAGACTAGTTATTTCTTAAGCTTATCAAAGGCCTGTCTATATACAGTATTAAAGTAAAAGGGCTAGTCCTTATAGGTAAGTTGGCTTAGGGGCCAGGCAATTCTACTATAGTTCTTAATAAAGCATTAGTAGAAGTTGTAGAACCCTAAGAATAACTACACCCCCTTTACAGTTCTTAGGGGTATCTATTGGTTAATTATAGCCGTCTTTTCTAGGTCTGCCTTAATTCCGTTTATACTAACAATAAACCCTAAGTACTTTATGCGCTTAATACTAAATTCCAATTTTCTAATATCAGCCTAGAGGCCAGCCTCTTAGAGCCGTTATAGGACTTTATAGACATGCTCCTTATATTCCAACTCATTCTTAGAGTAAATTATAATGTTATCCAGGTAGGCCGTATAGAAGTCATTAAGGTAGTTAAAGAGTATATTATTTATATATCGCTAGTATATAGCTGGTCCGTTAGTTAGTCTAAAGGGAAGTACTTTATATTTATATATTCTGTAACGGGTCTGAAATATAGTAAGGTCTTCTAATCTAGGGTCTATCCTAATCCGGTAAAAAGCCTAACGGATATTAAGCTTAGTAAAGATTTTAGCTCTACTTATTTAGGCTAAAGTCTTATTAAGTAAGGGCAGGGGGTAGCGGTCCTTGCGGGTTATATTATTAAGTTTATAGTAGTTAATACAGAAACAAAGTCCTCTATTTAGCTTCTTAGCAAAAAGAATAGGCGAGTTAAAAGGGGCTTAACTAGGCTCAATAAAGCCCTTATTTAGGTTATTAATAAGGTACTGCTTTATAGCCTATAATTTAGCAGTAGACTGCTAACAAAGGGGGCTATAACTAAGGATATCTTCCTTGTCTAGCTCAATCTCAATCTTATAGTTGTAAGGTTAGTAAGGTGGGAGTATATTAGACACTACCTTAGAGAATATATCTTTAAATTTCTAGTATTAACAGGGCAGTTTCTATTCTACTAGCTCCTTATCTATAAGCTTACTTTCCTGTCCGCTAAGCTTGCTTTTCTTTTCCTTAATTATTTAATCAATTTCATATAAGCTGGTGGTAAAGGCAATAGTATTAGGTTAAACCAAGTTCCGGTAGAATCCTATGGCGCTAATATAGCAGATATTAACTAGGGGAAGGTCTATAGGTTTCTTTACAGACTTTTATTAGGCCGTATTTTACGGTATAGGGTTTATAGTCTTCCTCAGCTTATATTCCATTTTCCGTAAGTTGTCCTTCCAGTCTATTAATTTAGTATAGCGTCCGGTATTCCTAGCCTTCCTTTATAGCTGCGTAGGGCCTAAGTTCTCCATGGGGAACTTAGCTAGGTTATTACTAATTTCCTAAATCTTTAGTGCGGGTGGCGTAACATAGGTAGTCTAAGGGCAGTGTAGTATATAAATCCATTATAGATTAAGCTGTATATCTTTCTTAAAGGCCTAGTCCTTACGCATAGCATCAGCCTAGTAAATAGTATCAATCTAGGGCTATATAAGGTTTTCCATTATAATACTAATTTCTTTTATAAAGGAAGGGGTTAGGGGTAGGGATTTAGGCCAGATAAGCCGTCTACTCCGTACATTAAGCTGTAAGCTTAAATAGGCTAGCCATTTTCTTCTAAAGATTATATCGTGGCTTCCTAGGTCTGTAATAAGAAAGGGGATATTATACTACCTTCATCTATCAACACGGAGGTGGATCCGTAAGATAGTTATAATAGGTGGTCCTATTTATCTATTATACCCACAAATAGGAACTGGTTTAGGCAGTTCCTTAAAAGGCGCATTTAAAAATTCAGCTAGCTTTATGGCGCACTAGGTATCTATTAAGGCAAAAGTATTCACTCCAGAGTCAGCTAAAGCGGAGGTTAAAACTTAATATCCATTATAAAATAAAGTATAAGGGATAGTATAGCTTCTTCTACTAACTAGCCGACCTAGATTAATATATAATATATTAATTCCTTTTAACCCTAGAGAGGAGTCTTTCTCTAGGGTTCCTCTTTTTCTGACTTTATACTATCCTCCTAAATTAATAGAACCTTGCCTATTTTTGCCTTTATCTGGCAATCCTTTACAAAATGGTTTTTCTGGCCGTATAAGAAGCAAGCTCCTTGATTACTAAGGGCCTATTTACAGGGGTTATTATATATAGGCCAAGTATACGCTAGACCCGCAGTAGGATTAGCTATATAGCTAGCTACTAAATTAACAGCGGGCTGTACGGCTAGTGCTGTAGGAGTTGCAGATCGTGCCAGAGTATTACAGGCCGTTTATATAGTACTTATAGTCTGGTTTAAAGAGTTTCTAGCTTTATACCGCTTAGCTTATACCTTAATTTAACAGAGGCCTTAGTTAATAGATAGGTAGTAGTCCATAAGTACCTTTAGCGTCTATACAGTAGTAAAAACTGGTAGTATAGCGCGCTATAGGTCTAGGGTAAGCTTATTAAAGAGGTCCGGCATTAGGTCTTTATAGGGAATTTAGGCTTAGCCAGCTAGATACAGAAAGCAGGTCTAAAAGGCTAAAAAGGTCTCCATCGTCTTTATATTAAGAGCTTTATAATTAAGGCGGGCGTTCTGTACCTTAAAGGGGTCCTTATAGATAGAAGACAAGTGGTTAATCATCTCATTTCTAGAGAGAAAGGGATCTGCCAAGTCCTAGGCATATCGCGGACGTAGGTGCGTCTATATATCTCCGCTGGTACAGCCAAAGACGTAGGCCATCTTAGCTTAAGTAGTAGGGAAGTGGTCCATATTAACTTTAAGCTTATCCTGTAATTAAAGCTTCCAGTTATTAAATATAGGGTCAGTTCCATCTATAAGTAACAGGGGGTCTGCAACCTTCGCGGACTATAACAATGCTAATACTATACGTTAGGCTAGGGCCTTAAGGACTATAGCAAGTCTCTAGGTATCTAATAACTCCTTACTAGGTATAGGGGTGTCTCTAGTTTCAAGCAGCTCTCAAAGCCGTTCAATTTCAGCATTAGCTGCTGCGAGCTCTTCCTGGGGGGTCGCAATAGCGACTATTTTACCATTAGAGGTATTTGCGGGTCCTATAGCAGCTTTACCAGCTGCTATATTTCTTAGCATAGTGGTAGGGGTATTAGGTAATTTCTAGTGTTTATTTATTTTCTAGGGGTTCTAGTCTATACGTGTCCTATTCTTAAGTTTCGCGTTCTATTTGTGTTCTTTTAGTTCTTGGGTCTGTCCTATCCTTATAGTCCTAGTAATATCCTTAGGGTCCTATTCTATATCCTTATCCTATTTGTGGTTTTATAGATAGATATTTTTAAGTTCCTTCTTAGGAAGAAAGAGTAATAATAAGCTTTAGATAATATTAGCGACTTAATTAATCGAGGCACAAGCACGGCATAAGGGACGCGCAAGCCTGTATAATTGGTAGTCTATAACGAGGATCCAAAGCTAGAGAGAGGAAAGAAGAAGAAGAGTAGCGCCGCTTAATGTTTTATACGATCTTCGCGTCACATAACCGCAATCTGCGGCGATTTGCCAGTACCGTAATACTATCCAAGATTGTCTGAAACTGTCTACGATTGTCCTGAAACTGTCTGCGATTGTCCGCTACAATCCACTGCCATAATCCACCGTTTTCCACCAGCGCCATAACATCGCTGTCCCAAAATTTGCTAAAGAAATGGTAGTTAACTAAGCAGTAAACTAGGAAATCCTAGGTAGATTAACTAGGGAACTATATTATTAAAATAGGGTTATAGAGCTAGCGGAGCGTAAGTTAAATATAGCCTAAGAATTATATAACCTAGTTTTAACACAGTCCTAATATAGTCCTAACACTAGTAACTCTTTTTTTATAGGTTGCTTACGTGACTATACCGTTCCAATTGCTTTCCTTGTTAATATCCGGCTTTATTCTAGAATCTACTTCTACTGGATTCTCTATAAGAGCCTCCTCCGCGGTAGCCGGAGCCTCTATAATAGCCTTATCCATACCCACTTTATCCGTAGGAGGGATCGGTGCAGTACTAGCCGTTGTTATAATTATTATTATAACCGTTATATTTGCCGTAATTAAGCTCCTGCTAAGGGTAGTTATTAAAGTAGAATTGCTGTACCTTATAAGAGCGAATAGCAGTGCTAATTATAGATCTTAAGTTATATAATCTTTTAGTAATCTTGCTGTAATAGAAGCTACTAGTACAATCTTTAAGCATAACTGAAAATATACTGTAATATTAAACCTCTGGTAATTTAATCTTATTGCAACAGTTATAGGAAACCTGTAATTTGATATTAAGAATGTTATATAATTCTCCACTAAACTTTTTGTCCTAATCTTGCTGTGGTAGAGTTTAAAGGTTATTAAATCGCAAAGTAAGGGGATCTTGTACTTGCTTAAGTTAAGGGGTAGTAGTTAAGGTTGTGGGTTAAATTGGTGGATACTAGGGAACTAAAGACAGAGGTTATTGCAGAGGTTATTGCGGAGATTGCTGCGGAGATTGCTATAGAGGTTCTTACGGAAGTTCTTACAGAAGTTCTTATAACGGAACCTTGTAGCAGGAACTACGGTGGGTCCTATTATTAGGCTAGGTATATAGGTATAAACAGTTTAACAACGTAATAACAACTAGTGGAGTGGTTGCCCAACAAATTAACTCTAATTATATTCTAAGATTTACTACAAAGAGAGAACTATCTGGGTAGGGACTGTGGTCCTTTAAATATATAACTATACGCCTAAGAAATCCCTTCGCTCTGTAAGGTACGTATGCTTTGTACACTCTATATAGATTATATAGATTATATAGATTATATAGATTATATAGATTATATAGATTATATAGATTATATAGATTATATAGATTATATAGATTATATAGATTATATAGATT
>Ga0307507_10001578_pt1 | contig 50454 bp, 19 predicted proteins | sample 7_EM_MG_FD_207223 | JGI IMG/M metagenome (GOLD analysis project Ga0307507, IMG submission 207223) | Populus trichocarpa ectomycorrhiza microbial communities from riparian zone in the Pacific Northwest, United States - 7_EM | ecosystem: Host-associated > Plants > Roots > Unclassified | place... | reverse complement strand
CTAATTGGTCTAGGAGTTAGCAGGAATTAGGACACTATTCTAATTGGCTTAGGAGTTTTAGAGGGCCTATGCGTTATCCCGTGTCACGGAACAAATCTTCTGCGGAGCGTCTGATTTATGAGATAACAAGAACCCTCCCTACCAACATTAATTAACACTCTTTGACAGGGAATATCTTGAAGGTCTGGTGATCATTTAGTAGTACTCCACTTTACGAGCGAGGTAAAATCTCAACTACTGTGGCTGCAGTCCTCGGCAGCTAAAAAGCCTTCAGGCAGCCATGAACTTGAGGAGACACGACCCTGATGCATCCTTTGCGCTGAAAGCGCTAAATATCCTGGTGTCGTGATTGAGGTGTCATACAGCCAAAAGCGAGCATGTTTGAACCATCTGGCAGAGAACTATATCCTGGAATCGAATGGTAATATCCGCGTTGTTGTGGGTCTCGACGTTGACTACCGAAGCTCGAAGAAAGCGACATTGTCTATGTGGTGTCCTAAGATCATTTCAAACGAACAAGATGGCCAGCCAGAACTGGTTGCAGAAACCTTGATTGAAGGTCAGGTACGCAATCAAACATCAGCGTCCCTGGGCTATGACAGTAACTGACACTTCTCCTAATAACATTGGTCTTTCGTAACGAAGATGGTACTACCAATGAAGCTACCTCTTTATCGATCCCATTGGATTCATTTGCCCTGAACAAAATATCCAGCGAATATTTGTTTAATGATGAGGAGATAATACTATCATCACAAACTTTGTGTCAATACCTAGGAACAGCTGAAGGTCGCTCCCTTGCGGAGAAAGAGGGTGTTGAAGACAGTCAACCTTTGAGGCTCCGCAAAAGCCGTCGTTTGAAGACGCCACCCGAGCAACTGGACTCGGAGGACGAGGCGGCATTCTTTGCACAAGAAAAGGATGCAACAGATAGGGCTGATCGTGATGATAGCTCGTTCAAAGCATCCTCTAGCCAGGGAAGTCGTTGACAGCGTCCATTAGATCAATAGTAACGTAGCTGACCAGGAAGCGAGCCACCCCACGAAGCGAGCCACATACAGGTGATATTTGATCAATTTATAATAAAATCAACAACGAGCTTTTATATATTCCAAATAGGCCAAATTAAAGCTTTTATACCACTATTTCAATCGTAATATTGCTTAAAATAATTTATCTACGTTTTGGTGGTAATATAGACCCACGCACCAACCAATCGCACGGGCGACTACCACATTCCTGCGATGTCCTTTTCCAGATTAACGACCCGTTAATCCGCTTATTTACAGGCTGCGGATCACACCTAAATATATAAGAGAGGTAGGCCCAATCCTAATTATATTCACTGGGGTTTAGAACGGCTCTGCTTAACGTAGCGACATCAAGCTCTAGTAGAGTCGTCCCTTCCTTATACTCCCTTTAAGTTAACTTTTGTGCGGAGGCCTCCTGCTTCTATAGATCTTTAGATTTTAATCGATCGACGTCTTTCTAACTAAGGACTCTACCCTTACTAAAGAGTCGCCTGCTTAACTTCTTATTAATGCGAAAGCTTTAATATTTCTTATTTTCTTCCCTTTAGATATGGGAGTTGGTCGCGAAGCCTATTAAAGCTTTAAATAGCTTTTTAAGACGTTATTAAGTTGGAGTCTTAAGCAGGCCATTAAGTCGCGCGGTTATTAATTTGTTAATTTAATTATATAGAGATTTAATTTCCCTTACAGTTCTTAGCGTCTTTAGAGTGCGTAAAGTAGTAAACATATTTAATTCCTCTATATCCTAGCTTTCAGAAGGCTCTATATAGGTAAAAGTCTTCAAGACAACAGTAGGATTATAAGGTAGAAGGCCTGTAGCTTTCCAGGCGTTGCAGATCGTATTGTGGGTAAATGCCTGCATACGCGCCTTCAGGTAGAGCTTCAAAAAATATTCCTTATTAACGCCTAAGTGGCCATATCAATAGAAGTCATCTACTTGTTTCCCGTAGTAGTAAGAAAGTGGCCTAAAACAACCTACATCTAGTAATTAAAGCTTATAAGTTAAATAAGGTGGTAGGGCTACTAGGACGATCTTATGCGCAAGCGCATACTTAATAAATTGCCAGGTAAGGTGGCTTAAATAATTATCCATTAAAAGTAGGCGATATTACTGTATTTTACTATCAGAATCTTCCACAAGGTGTCTTATATATTTATTATAATGTTTAATATAATATAGACCTAAGGAGTTGTCCGTCCACCTACTAGAGGAGGTAGCGTATATATATCCGCGAAGGCCCTCATTTTGCTTACTAATTTAATACCATCCTTCCAGGTAGGTTTGCGCCTTCCAAATCAGAAAGGCAGGTAGTAGAGAGCCGTTAGCGCAAATTGTCTTAATAATAGATACTAACTTACGAGAGCCTGGCTGTATAACTATCCAATGTTTTAACCTCTCCCTATATATCTTGCCCGATATAATCACCCGGGCCACTGCTATAAGGCCTAGCATTACCCCCTTCTCATTAAAGTTGCTAATGAATTTTAAATGCTTAACTTAATATCGCTTATGAACGGCATGGAAGAACGTGAACCAATTATGTATAACTACTAGATCATTATTCCAAGCTCTCTGGCAATTAAGCTAACAACTTAATATAGTACTAAGACCGTGGCGTTAAACGAATCTCTGCCTCTAATGCTTGCCTATGGTTTGGCCATTTTTTAAAAGGGAATAAGCCATTTCTAAGAGCATATTAACCCTTAACGGAAGGCCCTAGGATTAACATTCGTGGATCTATTTAATAATTTGCTGTTCTTATAAAGGATGCAATAAACCTAGGTGAGCTTTGTGTCGTAAGAGATGGCCAGTAAGATAATGTCCAACGGTAGATCTAGGTGCTCCGTGGGCGCCAAAAGCCTTGCAAATTGACGGCTTAACACCAGAAGAAAGATCTTATATAACATTTTATATAGTAGTCTCGGCTTCGCGAGAGGGCAAGGATTGATTTGGCATCGTGTAATATGCTGAGGCTTTTTGATTTTGGTGTAATTTGCTATAAAATAAAAAATGGTAGGAATATTCTTGTGTGGCTCGCTTCCTGGGGTGGCTCGCTTCCTGGTCAGCTACGTTATGTCCACGGTTCAATTTGTGTGGCTGAATTAGCAGCTGAGTTAGATTTTGCAGGCGAAGAGGCCCGTGCGCTTAGCACCTGTGGATGTTACCCCATGTCCACAATCGATTTTTAATCGCCAGTAACGCCGCGCTCTTAACACCCGTTAAGTGCTATGCGTAGAGCTAACTGAGAGCTCTCTGCTTGTACTAGAATGGTAAGAATTAGCCGTGGGTTAATAAAGATATTTACGTTTTAAGTTGGGCGCCGCTATTATATAAGCACCCCATTAAACTTATACTACACTAAAATAAGCACCTAAGGGGCTATAGACAAAGGCTTTAATAGAGGACTCCTTATATACTATTTTAAAGCTTTTCTACCTGCTTAAAGCCGTTTATAAAGCTAATTTAGTAAGTACTGTATTTGCTCCTGCTGTAGATTAACCTACTATATAGCCGCTTCCTTACTGACCCTCTAGGCCTATACAACCTACTTAATCTCCTTAATAACCTTAAGCTATAGGGAGTACTACTAGAGCTTATTTTAACGGCTGGCCCACTATTTACTACCCTATTTAGAATTTAGCGCTATTATAGAAGGATTACCTCTAAGCCCTTTAGTTCACTTACGCCAAAGGGCCTATATAGACTTTACTGCGCGGTATATATGATATATAGGCGGCTGCTTAGACTTAGGCCCTTGCTGCAGCTGCGGCTATAGCTATAATGGCGCTAGCTATAGCTGTAACGGCGCTAGCGAAGGGGAAGCTATAGCGCTTGCCCAGGCTAATGCGTACTAGCTTAATTCTATAATAGATAAAGGCAGCGCTAGTAGATATGCCATTAGTAGGTATGCTATTAGTAGGTATGCTATTAGACGCGGATATATAGATGCTAAAGGGACCTTAAGCTAAAATGTAAGGCTACTAGATATAAGTAATTAAAGCTACAAAGACTGCGCCTATTAGGACTTAGCTATATAGTTAAATAACGCCTACAGCTCGCGTAATCTCTAGTCGCTTTTATATACTCTCTAGTCGTTCTAGGCGTCTATAGTCTTTAGGTAGTCTGTAATAGCTAGCACAGCCTAGTAGAGTATTAATAGCTAGCTAGGGCCTTCTTTCTCCTGCTATAGGCAGGTTTTAACCTTCTATATAAAGGGTAGATAGGCCTTATACTAAAAAAGGGGGTGGTTTTATATAGGGTTGCTTAGGAATATCTTATAGAGGACTACTAAGTTCTATAGGATAACCTCCCGGAGGTAGAATAGGAGGGTTATAGTGCCTATAGCCATAAGGTTATTAATCTGGCCAACCTAAGGGCTAAACTAACCCTTTTAAATATCTAGCTCTGGCCAGATTATTAATAGTAGTATATTAGGGGGGGCGACGCTTGCCCTATAAATCTTAAAGCAGCCTATCTACAGTGTATAGCCAGCTATTGTCCATATAAACTCCTATAGTAGCGAGTTTAAGTAGTAGCTAACTATCTACTCCTAGTTCCACCTACTAGCGCGTCTAATTTAGTCCTCGCTAACCCCTTTTAGCTCTGCTATCTTAGCGCTAGTGCTTTATCTAATATAGGTTTTCTTCTATAAGAAGATACTAATATACTAAAACGCCTTAGCAACCTACTCTTGCTATAAGTTATATAAGAAGGCTGTCTTATAGTTCCTAGCACTGCTCTTAATTAGGTGGATATTATACTATACTAACCGCTTATTAAAGTCTGGAAATGGCTTATTACTAAGGTTTTAGTAATATAGGAGGTAGAAAGCTAGCCCGCTAAGTATATAAATAAGCGGCTTCTTATTATATAGAGCCCTAATAGTCTTAAGGCGGCTATACTAGTTCTGCTTACTAGCGTATATAGTAAATATTAGGGGCATATAGCGTGTAGGGCCTTTGCCCTTAAACTTAAAGGTAAATAGGTCTAAGATCTTAGCGGAGTGCCTATCGCCGCCGTGGGTAAGTATATAGTAGCCTAGTAGGATATCTATAAGCGTACAAAGGTAGTATTTTAGCGAGAAGTCTCCGCGGGCTTATAGCTGGCGGCAGATGGTTTTAAACTTATTCTTTATATATCTGTTAAGCAGTATATCTCTACCCTTATCTGCAAACTGGTCCTTTTCCTGCTGCGTATCCCTCTATTATAGAATCTTTAGGTACTCTCTAATGTTATTCTTCTATAGGGACTGGTGACTGTTTATCCCTATAGCCTTCTATACCTAGTAAAGGTCCATTAGGGCTATAATATAGCCGTAAACTAAGCGCTAAAAGAGCCGCGTCTTATTCTAGGGTATATTATTACTAACCTTATAGCTTTTTACTTTTAGTGGCTGGCCTATAACCTTTTTAATAAGAAAAAGGAGTAGCTTTTCTTCTGTAATAGTATTACTATTATAGTACTGCTTCTTTTTATAAAAGGCCTAGAAAGATACATATTAGTTATAAGTATACTACTCCATAAAGCACCTAGCTACCTACCTTAAACTCCTTCTACTTTGGCTTATAATTTAGAGATATATTTTTAGGCCTCTTAGCACATATAAGGGCGAGGATACTCTGCGCATTAGCGCGTAGTTTAGCATTATTTATAATATTAATCTCTACGCGACTAATTAACGCTATTTTAAAAATAGGACGCTGCTAGAGAAGCGGCGCCTAAGGGGGGGGTTCCTATTTTTTTTTTATATATATAGACGTAGACCAGAGAAAAGAGGTAGAGAAAGTATACCTTCCCTACCTACTGGCCGCTTAGTGACGTATATAAGTAACCTTACCGCATAGGGTAAATATATAGGCGTATAGCTAGGCCAATAGGCCAATAGTACGCGTGTATTAGCGACTTAATTAGCGGGGGTAAAGACATTCAAATATGTGCACGACTTAGCTGCAGGCTTGGCCGTTAATATTCGCAAATGTTGACGGGGGCTGTATATGTCACGTGCGGCTCAGCGACTTATCGGGCGCTTAGCTGAGCCGTTAACACCAATAGTATATCTACGGTTCAATTTGTGTGGCTAAATTAGCAGCTAGGTTAGATTTTATAGGCGAAGAGGCCCGTGCGCTTAGCACCTATAGATATTACCCTATATCTATAATCAATTTTTAATTACTAGTAATGCCGCGTTCTTAATACCTATTAAGTGCTATACGTAGAGCTAATTAAGAGCTCTCTGCTTATACTAGAATAGTAAGAATTAGCCATAGGTTAATAAAGATATTTATGTTTTAAGTTGGGCGCTACTATTATATAAGTACCCTATTAAACTTATACTGCACTAAAATAAGCACCTAAGGGGCTATAGATAAAGGCTTTAATAGAGGACTCCTTATATACTATTTTAAAGCTTTTTTATCTGCTTAAAGCCGTTTATAAAGCTAATTTAGTAAGCACTATATTTACTTCTACTATAGATTAACCTACTATATAGCCGCTTCCTTACTAACCCTTTAGGCCTATACAACCTACTTAATCTCCTTAATAACCTTAAGCTATAGGGAGTACTACTAGAGCTTATTCTAACGGCTGGCCTATTATTTACTACCCTATTTAGAATCTAGCGTTACTATAGAAGGATTACCTCTAAGCCCTTTAGTTTACTTATGCTAAAGGTGTTGGAATTACAAGGTCATAAGGTCACAGCGGAGCAGTCTTGAGGGTCTAATTGATGATAGAGATGACGCAGACGATGAATATTGATTGATTCGTGATGCAGTAGATGCAGTTGATGTCTGTCTAGATTAACATGCAGAGCTCGCTCTCGCGACGTGTCCAGAGCTTAGTCAGCATCTCTCGCTTAATTCTGACAAAAGGGCCCGTATAGACTTTACTGCGTGGTATATATAATATATAGGCGGCTGCTTAGACTTAGGCCCTTACTATAGCTGCGGCTATAGCTATAATAGCGCTAGCTATAGCTATAACGGCGCTAGCAAAGGGGAAGCTATAGCGCTTACCTAGGCTAATGCGTACTAGCTTAATTCTATAATGAATAAAGGCAGCGCTAGTAGATATGCCGTTAGTAGGTATGCTATTAATAGGTATACCATTAGACGCGGATATATAGATGCCGAAGGGACCTTAAGCTAAAAGGTAAGGCTACTAGATATAAGTAATTAAAGCTACAAAGACTGCGCCTATTAGGACTCAGCTATATAGTTAAACGACGCCTATAGCTCGCGTAATCTCTAGTTGCTCTTATATACTCTCTAGTTATTCTAGGCGTCTATAGTCTTTAGGTAGTCCGCAATAGCCAGCATGGCCTAGTAGAGTATTAATAGCTGGCTAGGGCCTTCTTTCTCCTGCTATAGGCAGGTTTTAACCTTCTATATAAAGGGTAGATAGGCCTTATACTAAAAAAGGGGGTAGTTTTATATAGGGTTGCTTAGGAATATCTTATAGAGGACTACTAAGTTCTATAGGATAACCTCCCGGAGGTAGAATAGGAGGTTTATAGTGCCTATAGCCGTAAGGTTATTAACCTGGCCGACCTAAGGGCTAAACTAACCCTTTTAAATATCTAGCTCTAGCCAGATTATTAACAGTAGTATATTAAGGGGGGCGACGCTTGCTATATAAATCTTAAAGCAGCCTATCTGCAGTATATGGCTAGCTATTATTTATATAAACTCCTATAGTAGCAAGTTTAAGTAGCAGCCAACTATCTACTCCTAATTCCACCTATTAGCGTGTCTAATTTAGTCCTTACTAACCCCTTTTAGCTCTGCTATCTTAGCGCTAGTACTTTATCTAATATAGGTTTTCTTCTATAAGAAGACGCCAATATACTAGAATGCCTTAGTAACCTACTCTTGCTATAAGTTATATAAGAAGGCTGCCTTATAGTTCCTAGCACTACTCTTAATTAGGCGGATATTATACTACACTAACCGCTTATTAAAGTCTGGAAATGGCTTATTACTAAGGTTCTAGTAATATAGGAGGTAGAAAGCTAGCCCGCTAAGTATATAAATAAGCGGCTTCTTATTATATAGAGCCCTAATAGTCTTAAGGCAGCTATACTAGTTCTGCTTACTAGTGTATATAGTAAATATTAGGGGCATATAGAATATAGGGCCTTCGCCCTTAAACTTAAAGGTAAATAGGTCTAAGATTTTAGCGGAGTACCTATTGCCGCCGTGGGTAAATATATAGTAGCCTAGTAGGATATCTATAAGCGTACGGAGGTAGTATTTTGGCGAGGAGTCTATAGGCCTATAGCTGGCGGCAGATATTCTTAAACTTGTTCTTTATATATCTATTAAGCAGTATATCTCTACCCTTATCCATAAACTAGTCCTTTTCCTACTATACATCCCTCCATTATAGAATCTTTAGGTACTCTCTAATGTTATCCTCCTATAGGGACTAGTAACTGTTTATCCTTATAGCCTTTTATACCTAGTAGAGGTCTATTAGGGCCGTAATATAGCCATAAACTAAGTGCCAGGAGAGCCGCGTTTTATCCTAGGGTATATTATTACTAACCTTATGGCTTTTTGCTTTTAGTGGCTAGCCTATAACCTTTTTAATAAGGAAAAGGAGTAGCTTTTCTTCCATAACAGTATTACCGTTATAGTACTACTTCTTTTTATAAAAGGCCTAGAAAGATACATATTAGTTATAAGTATACTACTCCATAAAGCACCTAGCTACCTACCTTAAACTCCTTCTGCTTTAGCTTATAATCTAGAGATATATTTTTAGGCCTCTTGGTATATATAAGGGCGAGGATACTCTGCGCGTTAGCGCATAGTTTGGTATTATTTATAACGTTAATCTCTACGCGACTAATTAACGCCATTTTAAAAATAGGATGCTGCTAGAGAAGCGGCGCCTAAGGGGGGGGTTCCTATTTTTTTATATATATATAGACGTAGACCGGGGAAAAGAGGTAGAGAAAGTATGCCTTCCCTACCTACCGGCCGCTTAGTGACGCGCATAAGTAACCTTACCGCATAGGGTAAATACATAGGCGCACGGCTAGGCCAATAGGCTAATAGTACGCGCGAATGTCGACGGGGGTTGTATATGTCACGTGCGGCTCAGCGACTCATCGGGCGCTTAGCCGAGCCGTTAACACCAGATTATAAATATTGTCAATTGTGTTCCTGTTCTCACCTTGCATGTAATTACTCATTATCTTTCGCTGTGCCTCGCCACCAACCATTTGACTAAATTTGCTAACCTTGCGTTCATTTAATCTCTGAATACGCGCTTTGCTAATTACGAACTGAAACACCCCAGAATGCCTTGTAAAGATTATCGTATTCACTAGCTTATAGATATAGATTCCTAGTGTAGATACAATTGCAATGCTCCACGCTATACTTTTTCATTCTTGCGCCGCGATCTTCCGACCTTTCTCAAGAACGTCCGTTGCGAACTTCGGAGTCTGCAACAACAGTCACTCATCTATCGAACTTCTTGAGTCTCTCTTAGCTCACGTGTTTGCTTTATCATCCGCAAGTCTCCATCCGACCTCGCAACAATTTCTTAGCGCCTAAGGCACTTCGGCTCCGAACGTAATCAGGGTCACACAACCTGAGAGTGTGATTCGCTCGTTCCCTAACCACAAAATGCCCTAACGCTGCAGCACCGTTGCCCATGCCTCGCTCGGACGAATGTTCAGGGCCAGGTGAGAAAAATCTTGAGATTCGCCGTGAATGTAGAATTCACTCGACCTGCAAGAACCTTCTCCTCGATTGCCGCCCTGCGAGACCTCGGGAATTCGAGATTTGCGAGCGGATAAAAATAGATGGACCAAAAAATGGGCCCTCCTTCAGGGTCAAGCTCAGTCCCCTCAGAGCGTAGGCGCTGGCCCTTCGTGCTCGCTTCATTCCTCCCCACTCGTTCCCTTCTCATCACCATGACCATCACCACCACCACAGTAAGCTAACATGGACCGAGCCAGCCAAGCGCTGGCACGGCATTCCTCACGGTATCGTAACACATACCGTGCCCTAGCAGAACATCACAAAGTCGCTCGTTCTACCCTCCATGATCGTGCACATGGCCAACGCTCGAAAGAATAGAAAGCCGAGAGCCAACAGTATCTTACCTTATGTGAGGAGAAAGCCGTCATAAACTTTTTGTTACAAATGGCCGAATTTGGACAACCTGTGCGAGTAAAGCATATACCTTTATTAGCCTTCAGCGTCGCTCGCCAGTGATCCACGAATAAACCGCCCAAGCCTCCAGGCAAGAACTGGGCTCAGGCTTTTGAGAACCGGCGTCCAGAACTTAAAGCAAGAAGGAACAATCCGCTGGACTGGGATCGTTATAATATCTATGATAAGGCTGTGCACTAGTTTGAGGTGATCGGAAGGGTACTGCAAGACTCAAATATCGTTCCGGAGAGTGTCTATAACATGGATAAGACTGGGGTGATGCTAAGTATGCTCGGTAGTGTAAAGGTTCTTGTTAGTAAGGACAATCTGCGAGGCTATAAAGGCGCGCGTGTGAAGCGCACAGTAGTGACCGCTATTAAATGTATTAGCGGCGACGGTAGGTATCTGGACCTAATAATAATATGGCCAGCGTTGACCCATCGAGGTAATTGGACTACGTACCCTACCCCTAGATAGCATTATGTATACTCTAAATCTGGATATACCGACTCTAAGATAGCTTAGAGTGGCTTAAGCGTGTATTTAATCCCCAAACTAAAGAACAAGCTAACCAGAAACCACGGATTTTAATATGCGATGGCTTCGGGACGCTTAAGACTCTTAAGATCTTAGAATTTGTTATTAAGAATAATATTATTCTATATTGTCTTCCCTCTTATACATCCCATAAGCTCCAGCCATATAATATCGCTGTGTTTGCCCCGCTAAAAGCAGCCTATTATGACCAGGTTAAACGACTAAAGCGAGGAGGTATAGGTACAATTGGTAAGCAGCATTTCACCTATTTATACAGCCCTACAAGAGAAAGAGCATTTACTAAAAAGAATATTCTCGCAGGATGGGCAAAAGCCGGGTTGTTTCCAATCAACCCAGATAGAGTACTTACGGATATCCCGAAACCAGTCGCTACACTAACCGATTCCAAAGCCCTCGAAGCAGACGTGAGTAATTGTTTGCAGGATGAAGTAGTCCAGACACCAGTGACGCCAGTGACCTCAGCCGCTCTTATGCCACTGCAAGATCTGATTAAACAGGATGCTCACGCGCTCGATGAGATGAGCAAGCAGCGCTTGCAGAGGCACGTATAGAAGCTCATTAATACCACCAATATATCCTTTGCCGAACGTGCCCTCCAGCGAGACCAAATTCAGTTTCTAAAGAGAGTGAACAACGAAGGCAAAGTTCGCCGATCTACCAAATCACTGGTACTAGGGAAGGCGAAGGCCATAAGCTATAAGGAGGTCGAGGAGGCACGAGCGAAGCGTGCTGCAAAGAACGCAGCCAAAGCAAAGGGGAAGGGCAAACGTGGTCAGAAGCTGAAGAGTGCTGCGCTAGAGGCAGAAGAAGCCACCGCGGGTAAAGGAAAAAGCGGTCAGAAGCGCAAGAGTGCTACACCAGCGCAGATGCACTGGAGCCGGAGGCCAAAGTGGCGCGGATAAGTGAAGTGCCAGACCTAGCAAAGGCTCCAGGACAGGTTGCCCCGGTGGTGCGAATAATATAAGATTGTTGCACTGAGAGAAGCACTAATTAGAGATAAGATTGCCCAAGACTTTCGCTGCCTACGGCTGTAGACCTTCCATTTTCGAGTTTAATGGGCTGAAAGTGAACCCATAGTCCTCGGTCATCGTCATCCCACTCTAGCCTTTACAATGACCGTGTTTACATCCTTCACAAAGATCACTCTTGTGTAGAGCTCTGCTCTGCCCTAAGTATTATGGCTTTTCCATCTGCACTCCACACCACCATTTAAGACAATACGCAACTCTTTCTGCATATAACTCATCCAACTTCAGTTTACTAGGCTTATTACAAGCCTTGCAGCGTTAATGGTATACTCTTACGTTGTACTCCGCTCCAGGATACATACATATGGTAATGGCTATCATTTTGCTTAACCATCCACGGGTTAGACAACCACAATTGTGGCATGTGAACCAACCCATAATGTTGGTGTCGTATTCTTTCTCGCAGGTGTTGTCGTCATCCTCGTGGAAATCGAAGGAGAGAGCGTGCTCTTCAAGCAAATGAGACACCGCATTGTGATGTGACGGATACATAGACCAAGGCTTGAATGGCTTAGGAGTGGACTTTGGAGTGGGCTTTGTCCTTCTGTCAGGCATAATGAGAATGGTTGCAGCTTGCTGCTTGAAGGAGAGTGTCGAGAGTGGTTGGTTTAGACTGATGTAAGTGAAATGGGGAGAGACCAGGCAAGGAAGTTGCTGAGTGTGAAACTGAGGTACTAGGGCTGGGGGAGTCGGTGTCACAGCTGGTTGTGTGTCACTTGGGTATTGGACAATCGTAGAGTTGTGTAGTCACACAGCATGAATGTAACTACCATGTCGGAGTATCACTCGTATAGATAATGATTCGTGCAGAGCCTTCCTACGCCAGTATTTCACCTGCAATTGGGCATCCGGCAGAATTTTGATGTTCTAAACCGTCAACCCTATTACCTACGTTAAGCCTAATTAGGAAGGCGGTACGGCCCACCGTCATAACCATACCGACCGTCATAACCCTATCACCTACGTTACCCTTTAGTATATCGTTTAGTATACTGTGAGGGAACTTGGTAGACAGGGGGCTATAAGGCACGATTGTAGGAACAGGATAGATTGTGGAGGAGACGAATCCTTAAGGAGGTGAGGCCTCTGGGATCGGAGAGACTATATACTACGGGCACGTGCCTCCGGCACGTGACCGATGGACGTCTGAGGGGTGTCCGGGGGTTGTCCTGAGGGCAACTCGAGGTGACCGCAATAATATCCCTTACATTACCCCCCCCTTCTTGCGGTCGGCCCCGATCGCCATTACCTTGCGGTAGAGGGAGATTATAAGGGCTCGTTCCGGAAGGGGTTTGGAGAGATATTGGTATGCCGCTATATATAATCTAACTATCTAGCCCTTACTTTAAACTCCTAAAAAATCTTAATAAGGAAAAAATATAACTAGAGAAAAGACGCGAGGATTGCCTGGAGACCTATTCGAAGCCTACCGGAAACATACTAGTAACTACCTAGGTTAACCTAAGAATTTTTATATAACTTTATATCTAAGCCTTTATGCCGGTTTATAATTAATTATAAGTATTATAGGCAATTTAGTGCTCCTAGTATAGTTCTATAGAACCTTTTAGTATAGGATTTAATATATAGAGCCTTAGCTTATCGCCGTCTTTTAACTACTAAGATATTAATTTATAATCTTTTTTTATAATTCTTTATATTACTAACGCATTACTTCCGTATTTGCTCTTAGGCTTATTAGGTGCGGTTAAGGCACTAATTAGTTAATTAAGGAGACTTATCTGCTAAGATTTAGTGTATATACTTTTAAATTTGGTGGTCCTATACTACAAAACTGGTGTAGCTTTACTATCTAGTAAATAGGAGAAATACTTTGCAATAGCGCATCTAGCTATTATACAATTATTAAGAACGTCCATAACGTTATTCTTTAATATTATAGTATTATTTCTCGCGCCTGCGGCGGGCTTTTGTCCTTTGGGGACGAAGTCCTTTTGGGAACTAAGTAGATGCCCTACTACTGCCCTACTACTGCCCTGATACTGCCCTGCTACTGCCCTGCCACTGCCCTGCCACCCTACTGCTGCCCTGCCGCTGCCCTGCCGCTGCCCTGCCGCCATTACTGCCATTACTACCGCTGCTGCTATGCCGTCCCCCCATATCTTAGCCCGTAACGGCTAGTAATATACTAAGACTGCAGCAACACCTCTGGATATATAATATTAGTAGTTATAGCACCCCTGTCCTGTGGCAGTAATAGTAAAAGCCCAGCTATATCTGTTACTCTTAATAGCGCAATATATAGCTGCCTATAGGTAAAGACCGGTATATGTAAATTAATGCTAACAAAGTTAAAAGACTGCCCCTATGACTTATTTACGGTTATAGTAAAGTATAGCTGGATTAGAAACTGCCTTCTACTAATAATAAATAGCAGTTCTCCTTCTGTAGAGGTAAGCTTAATATAAGGGATTAGCTATAGCTAGTTATAAAAGCTACCGCTAAGTATCTAAGTTTTAATACAGCGGCGGCCTACATGCGTAATAACTATATGGGTGCCGTTATAGAGCCCTTTATTAAGGTAGAGGTTCCATAAAAAAAGTATAGGCGCGCCTACCTTTAGGGAAAGCTTTAACGGAGGTAAGCTACTAGGGTTAAATGTCTGTAGAAGCTCCGCTAGTGGTAGTTCTATAGAATAAAAGATGCTTAGGGAGCTGTAGAGCTGTAGAAGGATAGCATTGTTAATCGCAGCCATAGTATTATTATAAATAGTTAGGATAGCGTAATCGCGGAAGGTATTAGGGGTAGTATATACCTAAGCAAGCAGTTACGGAGGGTATATATACCTATAAAAGGGTTCCTGGGATTGTAATAGGGCTATACTAGGTAGGATACTAATACTGCTAGCTAGGGCTGGATTATAGAATAAGCTTTATACCCAAGCTGCAAACTGCTAATTTATCTCGCCCTAGCGGATATGCATATTTAACTGTAGGAATAGTATATAGAAGGTAGGCCAGAGGAACGACCGCTGTAGGTAGGTACCTATAATGGCTACGCGGTTCCCCTATAGGATAATAGGTAGTATCTAAGCAAAGTCGCCACCTAAGATAGTAGGGAGTCTACTAAAAGTAGAGTTGTTAAAACGGATGTCTGTAAGTATATAGTATACGGCTTTAAAGTAGTAGTGGTGCTGTATTAGCACCTTATCCTAGATAAGTAGAGAAGTACGGTATAGAAGCTTAGCTAGATTTAAGCTTTTAGAGATATTATAAGTAGACTCTTTATATAGATTAAGAGGTATCTAAAAACAGAAGTGGGCAGTACGGCTATTAGGTAGTAAAAGGGCCGTAATGCTAAAAGAAGCTATATAAAGAACAATCTTACTATATAAGCGGTAGTAGTAATAGAGGTAGCAGTAGAGAAATATTTTATTAGTGCTTATAGGGCCCTAGAGGAAAAAGCGGGCTATCTACGGATCTGTGTTTATAGCGGTAATGGTAGTATTAAAGCACGCTGCCTAATTGGCATTTAGCTGCTAGTATAGCTTAGTAAACTAGCGTTCTTCCTCTATAGGGTTGTATTGCTATAGCTTAGCTATAAGAAGCGAGTTACTTCTCTCCGTAATAACAGCCTACTAGTGCTAAAACTGGAGTAGGCTATAGTCTATAAGTGTCTTTTAGTAATCCGTAAGTATCTAATAGATAAGGTATAGGCTGTAATTAAGATAAACATTATTATCCTTACCAACTATAGAAGGAGTATTAGGTTGGCGGGCTAGAAAGCAAGGCAGATTATTATAAATAGACTGTTTAAAGCGGTCCTATAAAGCAACTAGCTCCATAATAGGGCTATAAACTAAAGCGGTTATAAATAGGGAGCATAGCTAGGCGCTAATAGTAAAAACAACGGCCTCTATAAAGTAATTAATCTACTTATAATTATCCTTTAGTAGTCCTAGAACCACGCAGACGGCCTAGAAGGTTAGATAAACTATACTAGCAATAGTACAGAGGTCCTTAAAGGAGGTAGGGCTAGTAATAGACGTTAGTAGCAGCCGTAAGTAGAACCTCTCGCCTATAATGGGACTATAGTAATATATGCGGCCTATTATAAGGCCTTGCTGGCGTAGACGCCACTCCTATTACTTTAGAAGAAAAATGTACCGCTTAAGGAAGTCTTAATATAGGCGGTTATAGGCATCCTTATACACCGCGTTATATTTAAAGAAGGCCGTTAGTATAGAGTAGGAGAGCTTAAGGCGCTACTAGATTTCCTCTATAGACTAGTCTAGCTAAAAGTATACGGGCAACTTACCTGGAAGGTGCACCATAAGCTAGAATATAGAGGGGAACTCCTTATAAATAGGAAACTTAAATAGCCGCCAAATAGCCTTAGAGGGGCCAATATAATAGCCCTATAAATACTGGCTTACCTTATCGCCGTCTATAAGTTATAAAGTAGTGCGGTCGTTCCCCTTATATATATACTTATAGATATACTTAACGGACTTTACGGAGGCGCAGATCTCAATATTTATATAGGCATAGTACTTTGCGGTTAGATATAGGCTATATAGAATAATCTAGCGGTTATCTATTTTAAACGTAGCTCTAAAAGGCCTTAGTAAGCGGATAGACTATATCCGCCTATTATTATAATAGTGGTATTCTAGATAGCCGTCCTTATATACGACAGTAGTAGGGTTAAAAGGCTTAGGGTACTACTTTAAGTAGGTTGGCGGAAGGCCTAGCCCTAGCAAAACTATATAGGGAGCTTGCAGATTCTAGGAGCCGTAAGGGCCATAAACTATTATTAAGTTTATAATCTTAGTAAGACAACTAGTAGGATTATTCTCTAGCTGCGAAAGCTTAGCGGATATAAAAAGGTTAATAACGGCTAGGTCTAGCAGCCTATTGCAGTTATATGGATATAGAAAAAGCAATAGGTATAAATAGGGCAGGCCCTATTTCTAGTACTTAATAGTTTAGATAGAGCCACGGTACTAGCTAAAGATCTACTTCCGTTTAAGGTTATAAAAAAGTTTTATATAGAAGACGCATATAACTAAATTAGGCCTATCTATAGCGGTCTACCTAGGTAGTAGCTTATAGGTAATCCTATCCCACCTAGGGTTGGCAGTAAACATAAGAAATATACTTAGACGGCTGTATTTACAGATAATAGCTATTAAATTTTAATAGCACTGCCTAATAAAGCGAGCACCGCCAAGGAAATTAGATAAAAGGACTATACAGCGGCCTAACAATATAGGGTCCAGATTATTGCGGGTAAAAGTATCTATAATACTATTATACAGCTCCACGCGGAGGGACATTTAGTTAGAGCGGATCTAGTTAAGCTTATTCTAATTATATAGCGCCTATGCATTCATAATATACTGCTAAAATAGCTGGTAGTAAGTAAAAGGGACCAACTTAAAGTTAATATGGACATATAGGTAGAACTAAAAGTACGCCTACTGTATTAAATGGTCTCGCTAGCAGGCTTAATTAGAGTTGTGTAGCTAAAGACCCTAGTGCTAGCCAGTATTATTATGAGGGAAGAGTAGCATATAGTAGAGCGGTATATATACGGTATGTATTAAGTTAATACGGTAGTATTATAGCTGCTTATTAGGCGCATAATACTCTATAAGTATAATATCGCGGAAGCCGGCATTACGGTACTTATTTAGTATAATAACGGCCACCTTATTGCTTATTAGGAGGTTTTTATAGCGCTAATTAGCACCAGCCTCTAAGATAAGCTATATCTATGGGTTTAAGATAACCTATAATAGGGTTATTATGGGCTAAGCCTAAAGCCGTTCCCTTATAGTTTAATAAAGGGCGATAAAAGGGGTTTGTACCTTAGATAGTATAGCAGTAAGGCACCGCAGAATAGTTGTATTTAGCTGGGTATTAAGACAGGCCTATAGCCGGACATCTGTGGCATAACTAGGTCGTAAAAGTATAGCTGCGCATACTATAGAGTAATATTAGTAGGATGCTCAAGTGGGCCCTATAGATGGTAAAGCTTACTATATATCTGGAAGTAATTTAGGCCGCCCTAGGCTATACCACGGTTAGTAACGGTATAGTTTACGGATATAAAAGCCAATGCTGCATTATATACGCGGAGCCGCTTCCTAAACTGCCTAGTAGAAGTACTACAGGACTCTAAAAGGTTGTATAGATATTCTAGTAGAGGCTAGAATAGAGGAAGGTTTATATTACCATGCTTATAGTAGGCTTTAAACCGTAGATTATAGAGTAGTAATATACTAATACGTTTATTAATCCAATGTACGGCCGCGTAGAAGTTATAGGTAATGTTTATAGGACTAAGATCTAGCTGCTCCGTAATATGGCAGATAGTAGTAATTGGACCACAATCTGGCTGCTCTGCGATAGGGCGGACTGTAGTAATAGGCCCAATATCTAACTGGCCCGTAATAGGGCGGGCCGTAGCGGGTCACGGCTGGATTAATGCGGGCGGCCGCGGCTGGATTGGTATAGGCGGTCGCTGGATTAATACGGGCGGTATAAGGGGAGAGGCAGCGGCGGAGGCAGCGGCGGAGGCAGCGGCGGAAGCGGTAGCGGCTATAGGTTGGTTTATAGGCTGTAGAAGGTCCGCTAAAGATCGTCTAGACTGTATACGTCCCTTTCCTTTCTCCTATATATAAGGTTAAAAAGGCAGTAAGTAAAAAAAGAATAAAACGAACTAACCCTATAAGAGTTACAGGTTTTATATAGAGTTTTATAACGGTTTGTTAGGAAGTTAGTAAAAAAGCGATATTAGTTACAGGCAGTACAAAATATATAATTAGAAGGCATTTAGGCGGTAGATAGTAGGGAGTAGTAACTGGGGCAGTAGGCGTAAAAGATATTTTAAAGAGTGAGGAGTAGGAAAGAGGTTGGGGAAAGAAGAATTTAATAGGGTAGTATATGCACTATTAGGTAACCAGAGCCAATTTTTAACCAATTAGAAACTTAGGTTTAACCCAAACTTAGTATATATAAGATAACATAGCCTATATATGTCTTTAATTAATGTTTTAATTACCTTCCCTAGCCGTATAATTAGTTTTTCTTATAAGGAAGTAATGGCTAAATAGTATATATACGTATTTCCTTTCTTTTAAATTACGCTATTATAACGGAGTTATATTAGTAAGGTTGCGGCTATATACTAAAAGGGTATTAGAAGGTAAAGTATAGAGACACTTTACTTATTAAGCTTAATCCTTTTCTTTAATACCTTACTTTCTATTATTAACCTTTATTTAATTTTAGACGTTTTACTTAATTTACTTATTAAAAATTTCTTTTCCATTATTACTTTAATATACCTCTTTATTCTCCTACTAACTGCTCTTCTAAGCTAATTCCTTAGCGTATTTTAGCCCTACCGCTATATATAGAACCTTAACCTCTGCTAACCCGTAATTAGTGCTAGTCCAACCTAAATAATTTTACCTATATATCCTTAAAAGACTAGAAGTCCAATAAGGAGGTTCTAGATATTTATAATAAGACTTACTATATAAGGTCTAACACCTTTAGTCCTTATAATTAATACATGCGTATTAAGAGCGGTAGTTATGTTAAGGAAAGCTTTCCTATTTTTAATAGGTTTCTATTACTAACTTTAAGCTTTAATAGCCTAGGCCTAAGTGGCGATATTTCTTTAATATCTTTAACTACTATATTGCCCGGGCGCTCTCTTATTTTAGCGCTAATGCTAAATATTTAGGTTGAATTTAAGACTATACTATAGCTATCTATATTGCCTATAATTCCTAGTAAGCTAGCTAGTAACGCCTAATAAGGGAGTAAGGTTGGTATACTAAGGATAGGTCTGTAAATACTTCTACTAGTTAATTATAGCTATTTTCTCTAAGTTACCCTTAATTTTGTCTATATAAATAATAAACCCTAAGTACTTTATATGCTTAATACCAAACTTTAGCCTTTTAATATTAGTCTAGAGACTAGTCTTATAAAGCCGTTATAGGACTTTATAGACGTACTTCTCGTATTCTATATTAGGAAAATATTTATACCTTCTAATAGGTTCTATTAGGGCTATTAGGATCTCTAGGATATACTTATACTTAGTATTTTATTAGTGCCTATTAAGAGCTTACCTGGACCACCTAGAGTACTAAAACTACTAGGATGATTAGCACTGTTAGGACAATTAGGACAACAATAATAATTTTTTATATTTAAAAACGAGGTATATTAATACTTTAATATTTATAGCTAGTTTTAAAAAACCTAATTTAATTAATAATAATTCATTGCTTAACGTCCGATTTAGATCCCTATTGGGCCCACGCGGACTACTCCTTATGTATATATAGGGAGAAAACTCTATATAAGAAAACCCCGTAATTTATCTCCCCGCCTTTTAGGACTCGCCTGCATAGCGTTTATAAGGTTGCCTGCATAGCGCCTACAAAGCGCCTGCATATCACCTATGGTGCTTTACTACCTTACTTTTTAACCTCCTTAGGAACCACTGCTGCCGTAACAAGCCTATGGACGCGCTAGTATCACGAACTTAACTCTACTACTATAGAGTTATCAACGGGCGCCTAGTACTCGCCCCTTTACCTTCTATTACCATTTCCTTTGCGACCCAGAACTGGTCTAGTACATTTTAGCTAATAAACCACTGGGTAACCGCCTTAAGACCTTTTTATATTAAGAGCAGTATATTATAGTTCTCTATGCCAGCTACTAAGAGTATTACTTCTCAGTCTGTGCGTAAGGGGCATAATAGTATTACATGTTTTAGTGTCTGTCTTAGCCAGCTATATTCGCATCTTAGGCTACCTACTAGGACACCTACCTAGTAGAGCCAATCTTTTAGTCCTATTATTCCTATTCTTAGAAGTGTTGCTATTATATTTTCTACCTTTATTAGGCCTTCTTGGAGCCCTTAGGTGTTTACCCCCTATAGCGTTAACTATACTACGGCCTGGGTTCCTCTTGCCTAAGACAGCTTCTGTACCTTTAACTCCTATACGCCTTTCCAGTATTAGTCTAACCAGTATTATATTGCGGTGGATGGTTTCCTAGTACTTTTTCATGCTCTACTTTAGCTCCTTTCTCTCTCTTGCTATTATCTTTGCTGGTCTTTTATACGTCTCCCTTTCTCCTCTATATAGGCCTAGGCCCTAATATAGCACCATTCTTCTTCTGCTTTTTCTACCTATTTCTCTAATATATCTTCCCTACTTTGGGGTTGTTGGTTAGCTCTCCTATAGGGCACCCTAGGGTCCCTCCATAGTTTGTTTAGGCGTGTCTTGATATACTTGCGCTCCTTTTGCACCCTTTACATCGCGGCTTCAATATATAATTATAGGGGGGGGGGGGTATTAGCTTCCTTCTCAAGCAGTGCTGTGGCCGTCCACTTATACCCGCCTGTTATGCTCTAGAGGCAGGCTGTTTAGACCTTTTAGAGTACCTAATTTAATTATATTATAAGCTAAGTCTTATTTTATATATAAAATAATTTAAATAATTTAAATAAATCCTTCCTACCTACTACTTATATCTATTTATATCTATATCTATTATAAGAGCCCTATATCGTTCTAAGGAGATAATTACTTAGGCGTTAAGCAATCGATAAGGAGATAAGGGAAAAGCCTTTATAGAGGCATTAAATCGTTAATTAGTAGTATTCCCAATAATCTGCTAGCCGTATACTAATTTCCTAACTCAGCCTAATACTTACCTAACTAACTATCTAACTGCCTAGGTCGGCCTAATTTAAAGCTCTAATTAATTTAAATTATTCTCTATAGGCATTTACTAGCTATATTCACTAGCTAGTTATTTAAATAGTTATTATCTAGTTCTAGTAATAGTCGTTATTTAGTTTTAAGAATGGTTATCTAGTTTTAATAACGGCCGTCTAGATTTAGTAATAGTAGTCGTCTAGTTCTAGCAATACTAGTCGTCTAGTTTTAGTAATAGTCGTTATGTCTTTATAAGTAGAGAGAATATTTAAAAAAATGGAGTAAAAAATAAAGTAGCTACTTAGGAGATATACTTTATAGAGGTATGTATAGAGGCTATTAGGGATATAGTGGTGATCTAATAGCATTATATATACGCATATATAATGGGAAGAAAGAGGGGGAGTTACTTAGGGGGGTATTATTTAGGGGACGTCGCTTAAGGAGGGGTCCCTAGGGGGGAGGAGTATTATTTAGAGGTTATTACTTAGGGGGGAAGGGGAGGGAGATTAACTTAGGGGGGATTCCTATTAGAATCGTATTAGGATAATAAGGTTATATTAAAAGTTTATTAAAATAATTAAGAAAATTAAAATCCTATTAGGAGTCTGCTAAGAGCCTATTAAAATAGTAGGTTCCTATTAAGATTATATTAAAATAGTAAAGTCCTATTAAGATCGTATTAGGATAAAAGGGTCTCTATTAGGAGCCTATTAGAATAATTAGGACAATTAGAAATATTAAAATCCTACTAAAAGGCCTTTAGAATCTTAGTACCCTAATAAATTGCTAATATAGCTCGTTCTTAAAGTAGATTATAATATTATTTTAGCAGGCCGTAGAAAAGTATTTAAAGAGTATATTATATATATATCGCTAGATCTATACATTATGGTTGGCTAGATATATAGCAGTTGTCTAGCTAACTATAATATATAGATCTAGTATTTGGGCCATTAGAGAAACCAAGAAAGCCCTCTAAAATTACTCCTTAAACAGCTCTAAAAGGTCTAAATAGCCTACCTCTAAAGTATAATAGGCGGGTATAAGCGAACGGCTATAGCACTGCTTAAGAAGGAAGCTAGTATTCCCCCCTTATAACTATATATTAAAGCCACTATAATATAAAGGGCGTAAAAGGAACGCAACTTAAATATTATAGAGTATATTAAAATACGCCTAAATAAACTATAGAGGGACCTTAGGGTGCCCTATAGAAGAATAAACCAATAACCTTAAAGTAGGGAAGATATATTAGAAAAATAGGTAGAGAAAGTAGAAGAAGAATAGAGCGGCATTAGGGCTAAGGCTTATATAGAACAGAAAGGAGCTAAAGTAGAGTATAAAAAAACACTAGAAAACTATCTACCGTAATATAATACTAACGCTAAAGAGATATATAGTAGTTAAAGGTATAGAGGCTAACTTAAGCAAGAGAAACCTAAGCCGTAGTATAGTTAATACTATAGGGGGTAAATACCTAAGGGCTCTAAGAAGGCCTAATAAAGGTAGAAAATATAATAATAATACTCTTAAGGATAGAAATAATGGGACTAAAAGATTAGCTTTACTAGGTGGGTGTTCTAGTAGGTAGCCTAAGGTGTAAATATAGCTGGCTAAGACAGACACCAAAATACGTAATACTGTTATACCCCTTACGCACTAGCTAAAAAGTAATACTTTTATCAGCTAGCATAGAGAACTATAATACACTACTCTTAATATAAAAAGGCCTTAAGGCGACTACCTAGTGGCTTATTAGCTAAAATATACTAAACTAGTTTCAGATTATAAAGGAAATAGTAATAAAAGGTAAAGGGGCGAGCAATAGATACCCCCTAATAACTCTATAGTGGTAAAGCAAAGTTTATAATACTAGCGCGTCCGTAGGCTTATTACGGCAGTAGTGGTTTCTAAAAAGATTATAAAGTAAGGTAGTAAAGCACTATAGGTAACTTATAGGCACTAAATAAAAAAGTTTTAAAAGGCGGGGAGATAGACTATAAGTTTTTCTTAAATAGAGTTTCTCCCTATATATATATAAGGAGTAGTCCGCGTGGGCCTAATAGGTATCTAAATCGGACGTTAAGTAATAAATAATAATATATATATATCGCTAATATGTAGTCGGTCCGTTAATTAGCCTAAAAAGAAGTGCTTTATATTTTATATAATCTGTAACAGGTCTAAAATAAAATAAGATCCTTAGATCTAAGATATATTCTAATTTAATAGAAGGTTTAGGGGATATTAAGTTATATAAAAACCTCGGCTCTACTTATTTAGGCTAAAGTCCCGTTAAATAGAGGTAGTAGATGGTAGTCTTTATAAGTTATATTATTTAACTTATAGTACTTAATATAGAAATAAAGATCTTTATTTAACTTTTTAATAAAAAGAATAAATAAGGTAAAAAGAGTTTAGCTAGGCTTAATAAAGCCTTTATCTAGGTTATTAATAAGGTATTACTTTATAGCCTATAGTTCGGTAATAGATTACTAGTAAAGGGGGCTATAGTTAAGTGTATTTTCCTTATCTAGTTTAATCTTAATCTTATAGTCATATAGTTAGTAAAGTAGAAGTATATTAAACAATACCTTAGAGAATATATATTTAAATTCTTAGTATTAATAGAATAGTTTTTATTCTACTAATTCCTTATCTATAAATTTACTTTTCTCTCCGCTAAGCTAGTTACTAATTTAGGCCTTTTATCTTTAATTATTTAATTAATTTTATATAAACTAGTGATAAATACAGTAGTATTAGACTAGACTATATTCTAATAGAACTCTATAGCGATAATATAGTAGATATTAACCAATAGGAGGCCTATAAGGTTTTCTAGCTATTTATTAAGTAGTATTTTATAGTATAGAGTTTATAATCTTCCTTAACTTACGTTCTATCTTCTATAAGTTAGTCTTCCGGTCTATAAGTTTAGTATAGCGCCTAGTATTCCTTACTATCTTTATAACTTTATAGTGCTTAGGTTCTCTATAAGAAGCTTAGCTAGATTAATATTAGCTTTTTAGATTTTTAATTTAAGTAGCTTAATATAGGTAGTCTAAAGATAGCGTAGTATACAGATCCGTTATAAATTAAGCCATACGTCCTTAAAAGCTTGGCCTTTATATATTGTATTAGTTTAATAAGTAGTATTTATCTATAGCCGTATAAGATTTTCTATTATAATACTAATTTCTTTTATATAGAAAGGTATTAGGAGTAGGGGTTTAGGTTAAATAAGTCTTCTATTCTATACGTTAAGCTATAAGCCTAATTAGATTAGCTATTTTCTTCTTAAGATTATATTATACTAAGGCACTACGGATCGTTCTTATAGTACTTATAGTCTAGTTTAAAGAGTTTCTAGTTTAATACTACTTAGTACGCGCTTTAATTTAATAGAAGCCTTAATTAACAACTAGATAGTAAAAACTAGTAGTATAACGTATTAGAGGTCTAGAATAAGTTTATTAAAAAAAAGCCTAATAGTAGGTCTTCTTAGAGAATTTCGGCCTAGCCAGCTAGGTCTAAAAAGCGGGCCTAAAAGGTTAAAATAGTGTCCGTTATTTTTATTCTTAGACGTTTTATACCTTAAAGAAGTCCTTATAAATAGAAGAGAGATAGTTAATTATTTCTTCTTTAGAGAGGAGAAGGTCTACTAAGTCCTAGATATAGATATGTCTATATATCCCTACTAGCATAGCCGAAGATATAGGCTATTTTAACTTAGGTAATAGGAAAGTAGTCTGTCCTAGCTTTAAGTTTATCCCATAATTAAAGCTTTTAGTTATTAAATATAGGATTGGTTTTATCTATAAGTAATAGGAGGTCTGTTACTTTCGCGGACTATAACGATACTATTACTATTACTATATATTAAGCTAAGGCCTTAAGAACCGTAGTAAGTCTTTAAGTATCTCTAATTTTAAGTAGCTCTTAAAGCCGTTTAATTTTAGTATTAACTATTATAAACTCTTTCTAAAAGTTTTAAATAGTTACTATTTTACTACTATAGGCATTTAAGGGCCTTATAGCCACTTTACTAGTTACTATACTTCTAGGTATAGTAAATAGCGTTGGGTAATTTCCGGTAGGTTTTCTTTAGAAGTTATAGCCTATATATATCCTTTAGGTCCTATCCTTAAGGATCTAGTAATATCCTTTAGGTTTAATTCTATCCTATTTAGTCCGTAGATATATTTAAATTCCTTTTTAGGAAAAAATGATAGTATAAGCTTTAGATAATATTAATAACTTAATTAATTAAAGTATAAGTATAGTAAAAGGAACGCGTAAGTCTATATAATAAAGTTATCTATATAAAGACCGTATATAAAGCTATTGCCCAGGTATATAGTAGGGAGTAGGTAAGCCAAGTATAAGTTATAAGGAGAGTTAATAGAAGAGGACGATATGGTAAAGAGTAGGTATAGTAATACTCTAAGTATAGAGACGAACCGATAAGGAGGGAAGGGCTATAGGCCTAAGGAGGTGCCAAGGGCTAGCTAAAGGCTAGCCTTAGTAGCTCCTAAGAGCCCCCAGGCGTGCACCTAAGTAAGGGATAAAATATCCCTTATACTATATATTTAATAAGCCAATAAGTAATATAGTAAACCCTATAGAGAATATCTACTAAATTTTACTAGAACTATAATAGAATATATTTATATCGTTAAGTATTTTTGCTATATATTCTTTACTTATAAAATAGATACTCTTTTCCCTCTTATATATATTTTTCTCTTATAAATAAGTTATTCTAAAAGGGTTAATTAAGGTTAATAATAAGGATTAAAGACGGCCCTTTTAAGAGGAGGAGTAGTATTAGGTACCTTAATACTAAGATAGTATATAAAGTATATTAATACCCCTAAGTGCCGCCTATAAAGTCTTTACTTCTTATATATACTTTCCGTACTTCAATTAAGGCTATACTTATATTTCTATATACTTAATAAATCCTCCTTTTTTCTTTAAAGATTCGCCTATATATAAAATTAAGCTCCTTACTATTTACTCTTATAATAACGTATAAGAGTATATAGATTAGATCCCGCCGCGCTTGCGATAAGTTTATAAGCACTTAATACCTTTTTAGCCGTATGGCGATGTGGAGGTGGGACACGTTACATAACGCTTATATAAATAAATAATTAAATGTCCATATATTTGCCTATATAATCATCTCTATAAATTTATTTATAATTAATCGCCGATATAAACATCTATACGTCTATATATCTACATAGCTACACGTTTATACGCCTATACGCCTATATATCTATATATAGCTCTACATAAGGTTCTATATAAGGCTCTGCAAGGCTCTATATAAAGCTCTACACAAAGCTTTATATAAAGCTCTGCACGAAGCTCTGCACAAAGCTCTGCACGAAGCTCTGCACGAAGCTCTGCACGAAGCTCTACACAAAGCTCTGCACGAAGCTCTACTCAAAGCTCTACTCAAAGCTCTGCGCGAAGCTCTACGCGAAGCTCTAGTTATACGAAGCTCTATACAAGGCTCTACCTAAAGCTTACTCCCTTCTATAAAGCAAATCTATACCTACTAATAGCCCTTAATTATTATTTAAAGCTAGCCTATAAGTTTAGGTACTCTAGCTGCAGTAAGACGAGGGCGGCGGTAGTCGTGCGACGGGTACGGCTGCTACGACTTAGGAGCTTCGGGCGCGATAATAAAACAACGAATTGGAATCGGGCAAATCGGACAACGTAGTCTTCTTCGCCAGGTTTGATTTGGTAATTCTGGCTATTAGGAATAGCTTAGGGAGCTATGGAAGTTGAGATAATTTGGCTCAAAGTAGGTGTATATAGGCCCAAATACTCCGCGCGGGACTAACAAAAATCCGAACCGTGTACCAGACCTTCTAACGAAGGTCTTGCCAAAAGCGGTTAGCGTATTGGCAAGCGAGCCTTGGCAAGAAGGTCTGGGAACGAGCAACTCTGTTAACGCGTAGTCATAGAAACCATGCTATTCCAAATATGGCAGCAGGCGATGGCGCTTTGGCTACGCCTTATAAAGTGTGGCGAAGCACATCTATTAGCCACAACCCATTTATCATGTTACCGCTTGGGGGTGAGGCATAGTCCAGGCAGCAGTCTTGGCTGAAACTTACATGAAACGATATAGATGTGGAGGTAGGATCTGGCTTCTCCCCGTCGGCTGTTATTAGCTAAGAAAGGTGGCGTGTGTGTAAAATTCACCAGTATGGGTTTTAATTCTACTGGCAGGGTTTTTATCAGATAATCTATATTCTCTAAGGCGTGGGATATATACATAAGTTACGTGCATAGGGCACGTGCATTATAAATCTCTTTATAGAGCCCTAGGGGCCCCAGGTTAAGACAAGAACATTAATTAACGATTAAGAAGATCATCAAATTAATTAACCCATTTCATTAATGAACTGTTCTATTTGAACTTCGTAACAGTTTCCTAAGCGGTTGTGTTGGTTTATACTTATGTCTTATATTTTAAAAAAGAAGCAGTAACCTCCCCCCACCGTGCCAAAACTACTTCCACTGATTAGCATCTCTAGTCTTCCCTTGGGAGCCTATAAACTTATAGCCCACGTTGCATTGTTTTTCAGCTATTTCTCTATAGGTTTCTAGGCTGTAGCAAAAAAATACAGCGGTCTTGGTCATACTCTCGATCGGTCCTTTTATAGCACGGAGAAGCGCTCGAGCTAAACGCCCCTACTATTTCATTGACACCAGAAGCTTTTTATATTTCGGAGCTTTAGTACAAAAGTCCTATCAAGCGAAAATATTGCTCCAAGCTTTAACAACATTCAGCCCTTATAAACTATCATTCCGGGTTTGTCCGGGCGAAGGAGGGGTAATGTCTTAGCCACCCAAACAAGACAGCCACCCACCTAAGACAGTGCACGGGCCTCCTACGAAAATCAAAATCAATTTAACATTAAAATTAACCCCAAAATTAACCTAAATTAACTTAAATTAACCCTATTATATAAATACACTATAATCTATTAGTAGTTTCTTCCAGACCTTCTTTATAAAGGTAATAACCCCCTATAATGCATCCTTCCTTTTCTTTATCCTCTTCTCTTCTTGCTCCTTTTAAAGCTTTTCCTTGTTTTTTTTCTATGCCTCTACTACTAATAAAACTCGTGCCTTCCTATAGACAGCTCTTGTCTTATTAATACGATCCTTCTTCTATCTTTTAAAAAGCTCCTAATTTATTTACTTAAGGATTATATTATTAGCTACCGTACTTAATATAAACTGCCGAATATTATATATTGTAACGGGACTAGCCCAGTCACAGTAGGAATGTCTTAGTGAAACACTCGACAGATAAATTCCGACGCTTTAATTAAATTCTGCCAAGTTCTGCCAAAGTCAATTAAATTCCGCTGACTCGATCAAATTCCACTAAATTCCACCAATATAATGGAATTTGGTTGAAACCTATCGAAATCCGCATAGGCTCGTGTCCACGCGTCTACTGCCAAGACCTCGAATATTTAGTTATAAGTTTCCTATATTCCTTTCTCTTCTTTACGCAACGTCTTGTTCCTAGTAAGAGCTATATACCCTTAGATTTAGATAGAATTATATTGTTCCTTTAAATCTTTCCTAAAGCCTCTTCGCGCCCTTATATTACGTTGCGTTAAAAATAACTACTATTAAAATGGCAAATGACCTTAAATCCCATACGTTAACTATAAGCATTATAACCCTAGTTAGGGAATAGTTAACTACAATGCAAGAAGCCTTTATAGATGCTTTGGCTTAGCAGCGGGCTGCACTAGAAGCCCAGTATTAGCAATTAATGGAAACACTCTGTAAAGAACTTTATAATGTTAATACACTTATAATGGAGACCCTAATGGCAACACCTGTAAATAAAATTAAAATAACTGTATGTAAACCTGGCCCGTTAAATGCGAACCCTAAACTAGTAATAGTAGCTTAACCCATACCTATAATAAACCTAATACCTGCTATAAAATTAAAATAACCTGCGTCCCTTTATAACTAAGCTCTGTCTTAAACTTTTAATAAACTATAACTAATACCCTACCAAAGCTAGCAAGATTAGCTATAGGATGTCTTAATTAAGCAAAGACGCTGCATAAACTATAGACCTATTCTTCTATAATAGCACCTTTGTTAATTTTAAAATCTTTATCTCTTTATTAGAATAAATGTATAATGACGCTAGCTGTGAATACATCGCTGTTACTAAACTTAAAAACCTATAATAACGGAATTAAGACTTTACTAGCTTCTTTTCGGAATTTTTAGGCCTTATTAGCGAACTGGATTAGAATAAAGCCGCTAAAGTTGCTGCTCTTTAATGAGCTATTTTAGATAAAATTAGAGCACAGTTAGTAGGTAGGGAATTGCTAAAGGACCTACCCAAATTTGCTATAATGTGTTAACGAATTAACGAGGACCTTTAATATAATAAATAAACTCGTTCTCTAAAGCCAACCACGCCTTATATTTAAGACTCTATGAAACCGATATATACCTTAAAGCGCGACCCTTCTCTGAAACCTATGCACGACCCTATAAACCTCGACGCCACTCGATCCTACGCACCCTTAGGAACTAACGAACAAAAAACTCAAGCCACAAATAGAGAATGCTTTGGATGTAATAGGAAAGGATATATTTAAAGGAATTGCTGAACTTACCCTTTTGAAAAAGTCCGCTATAGTTCCTTCTGGTTTTTGAATCGCACCCGCTCCTTAAATCGCACTTATTCTTTAAGCCATACTCACTCCTTAACTTGTACTTGTTCTATAAATTATACCTAGTTATTATAAAGTATCTTATGCTTGGCTAACTTGGAAAACGAATCGTCCTAGGGCCAAGTTGCGCCTTAGGATAAGAAGTAGAAGAGTATAAGTGTTTAGGCTCTTTTAGCGCTAATACATAACATAACTCCCTTAATATACTTAGTAAAATTCAAACACTTAGAAAATAGAAGGAGGTATAAATCCTTATAGACAGCGGAGCCACTAGCATAGGCTTTATTAATATAAACTATACGAAAACCTAACGCCTGAATTTAAAGAAACTTAATAAGCCCTAAGGCCTATAAGGCTTTAACGGCAAACCCTTAATATATAGCGAATTAATACACTACGCTCTTGTGAAAATGTAAATAGGCGAATACCTTAAATATATTTCCCTATTTGTAACACCCCTAAAGTAATATAAGATAATACTTAGACATAAATAGCTAAAACGGCATAACCCTTTAATTAGCTGGGTTAAAGAAATACTAAAATTCCGCACAACCTACTGCTAAAGTTATTGTTTAAAACACTACCTGCCCTATAAACATATATAAGACTATTTAAATTTAACATAATATAAATTGCCCTTACTACGAACCTTAAACCAATATGATAAAACTACGACTGCTAATCGCAGTAAAGAATGCGAAGATGATATATTAAAACCCCTTAAAATTCGTATGATACAAGCCGCACCTTATATTTTATTAGTAAGAAAACGAGACCATGAAATCTTCGCTGTAACAATAGAAGATATTAAGAAGGCGCTAGAACCAAAGTAGTATATTAACCCTTAACCTCTTATACCCAAGGAGTACCACGATCTAATTAACGAGTTTAAAAAACAATTCGCAGATTAGCTGCCCCCGCATTAGAATAAACATGATTTTAAAATAGAACTTAAACCTAGTATGACACCAAAGTTCGGTCCGCTATATGGTATATTACAAGAAGAACTGCTTGTGATATAATAATACCTTGACGAGCATCTAGAAAAAGGATTTATTTACCCTAGTTAATCTCCATTTGCCTTACCCGTATTATTTATTAAAAAGCTAGGAGGAGGCTTAAGATTCTATATTAATTACTAAGCCCTAAATATAATTACGATTTAAAACTAATATCTAATCGCCTTAATTTAAGAGACGCTTAACTGCCTAGCAAAGGCATAATATTTTATAAAGCTTAATATAGTCACTGCCTTTAATCGAATTTGTATCTAAGAAGGAGATAAGAAGTATACAGCCTTTTATATACAATGGGGACTCTTTAAATACCTAGTAATGCTGTTTAGTGTAAAGAACGGTCCTAGTACATTTTAGCAATACGTTAATAATACGCTCCGTGAATTCCTTAATGTATTTGTTACTATGTATATTAATAATATCCTAATCTACTTGTCTTCGCTTTTTAAGCATCGAAAACATATCTAAATGGTCCTTAAATATTTGCGAGATGCGGGTTTATAATGCGATATTAAGAAATGCAAGTTCTACGCGTCTAAAGTTACGTACCTAGGCCTAATTATATCCTGCGATGGAATTAAAATGGACCCTAAAAAGGTCGCTGCGATTATAAACTGGGGAAGCCCTAGTAATGTATAAGATATTTAAGGATTCCTAGGATTTGTAAATTTCTATTACCAATTTATTAACTAGTTCTTAAAAATTACCTAACTGTTAGTAAACCTAATAAGAAAGAACATAAAATTTAAATAAACTGCTAGATGCGAACAAGCTTTTAATAACTTAAAGTAACGCTTTACAAACGCTCTAATTCTTGCCCACTTTAACCCTAACCTTAAATATGTTGTTAAAACAGACTCATCTAATCATGCCCTAGGGGGAGTGTTATTGCAATATAATAAGGACGGCAAGCTGCGTCCGGTAGCCTTTCTCTCTTAAAAGCTTGCCCCCACTGAATTAAACTACAAGATATATAATAAGGAACTACTTATAATTGTTAAATGCTTTAAACAATGGCGCCTAGAACTTAAAGGATTGTTGTTTCTAATACGCGTGTTAACGGATCACAAAAACCTGCAGTACTTTATAACTATAAAGTAGTTAACGCAGCGCCAAATTCATTAAGCCGAATACCTCTTATAATTTAACTTTAAGATTATGTACTAACTAGGCAAACTTAATTAGAAGCCTAATACATTAATATAATAATTATAAGACTTACCTATAAACGCCTTAGATGAATGGATTATAAATTAATTATGGATCTTATTGCCCCCTAAACGTTTTAAGAAACTACATCCTATATTTCTAGATATAGAACTTGATAGAAACAAATTAGAAATTAATAAATGGGAAATAGAAATTAATGAGCTAATGGAATATAAATACAAGAATAATATATGGATAGCAGATGTAATAAAAGCGATTTAAATAGAAAAACGATAGTATAAAGATATTATACTCGCCAAATGTAAAATTCGTAATAATCGACTATACTATTAACAGAAGATAGCAGTTCCGAATTCCGAACCCTTACAATTTAAGATACTCGAATTTGTACATAATTCCCCTATAGTAGGACATCCTAGCCGTGTAAAGACTTATGAGATTATCCAACAAGCATATTACTGGCCTATAATGCACGACTATATACGAAAATACGTTCGAGCATACAGAATGTGTGTGCGTGGAAAGACCTCTTATGTAAAGAAGTAAGGAGTACTTTAACCGCTACTAGTTCCAATATAAAGATGGCGTGATATCTTAATTAACTTTATAGTTAACTTGCCTAGCAGTAATAGGTTCACAAATATTATAGTAGTAGTTAACCGTCTTATAAAAATGCGATATATAGTTCCTATGGACTTAATTAATGCGATATTAGTAGCCAAATGTTTTGTTAAGTATATCTTTAAGCTATATAGACTTCCTAATATAATAATATCCAACTACGGAAGCTAGTTCGTTTTGGACTTCTAGCAAGCTTTATATAAATAATTAAGTATTTAAATATAACTCTTAACTGCATTTTATTTAGAGATAGATAGCTAAACTAAAATTGCAAACGTGATTATGGAACAATACTTATAAATATACTACTCCTACCTATAAGACAACTAGGAAAAATGGCTACCTTTAGCTAAGTTTACTGTAAATAACACAATAAATGTATTAATAGGCGTAACGCCGTTCTACGCAACCTATAGATAAAACCCTTAACTCGGATTTAAACCACGATTTAAAATCAACATAATAGGACCTACGATTAAATGGATCTAGTTAATTAACGTGTATAACTTTACTAATTAAATAAAGCAGTTAATAGAACTATTATAAAGTAAATTAACGTACGCTTAAATGTTATAGGAATGGCATGTAAATAAAGGACAAGCTCCCGCATAGGACTTTAAGAAAGGTAATATGGTCTACCTAAATACATAAAACCTAAAGACTTAACAGCCCTTAAAGAAACTTAATTGGAAGTTCGCGGGCCTATACTAAATTAAGAAGAAACTAAGCCTATATACCTATAAGCTTAAACTGCTAACTAAGATAAAAATATACCTAACGTTTTATGTAAGCTTATTATAACCTTTAAAAGATAATCCTATAACTTGTAAAGTGCTGCCGCTACCTCCTATAATTATTAACAACGGTAATAGTTCTTACTTTATTAACTTAATTAATAATATGCAATGGAAAATATAATCTAAACAATTTAAACTTCTTATTAAATAGGAAGGATATAAAATATAAACCTAAGAAACCTATAAATAGATTAAGGCCAACGCGCCTTCCCTGGTAAAAGAATTCCATAAAGACCATCCTTCGCGGCCTGCTTTGGCTGAATAGATATAACATAAAGGTAAACAACTGCCACCTAACACAAAGACACGAAACACAATAGCAGGAAACTTAAAATTAAAAAGAACTTAAAATATATCACGACGCTTATAACGCGATAAGTTATAAATTCTTAACTAATTTGAATTGTTTTGGACCTTCAGCTAAAAAGGGGGGGTACTATAACGGGACTAGCCCAGTTACAGTAGGAATGTCTTGGTAAAACACTTAACAGATAAATTCTAACGCTTTAATTAAATTTTACCAAGTTCTGCCAAAGTTAATTAAATTCCGCTAACTTAATCAAATTCCACTAAATTCCACTAATGTGATGGAATTTGGTTGAAACCTATTGAAATCCGCGTGGGCTTATGCCCACGCGTCTACTGCTAAGACCTCGAATATTTAGTTACAAGTTTCCTATATTCCTTTCTCTTCTTTACGCAACGTCTTGTTCCTAGCAAGAGCTATATACCCTTAGATTTAGATAGAATTATATTATTTCTTCGAATCTTTCCCAAAGCCTCTTCGCGCCCTTACATATATAACTTAAGAATGTAGGGGTAATATACCTTATAAGAGCTGCCTAAATATTTTAGTAAGTCTCTCCTCTATAGAAGGAGACACGGTGTTACGGGGCGCGGAACAGTGGCAGCTAAACGTATATATTTGAGAAGTCTACAAGACGTTGCGCAATCAATCGTAAGGGTCGAGGGCGTAAGGAGGTGATATACCTACGCGTAGCTAACGTAAGCTGTACGCAAGGTGTATGCGAGAGCACGGGGCTCTCCTATGGAGGCCCCTACGGTAGGGTTCCGTGACACTACCCCCCCTCCTATAGAGGTGGAGCTCCGGCGACGCTGTGGTTACTATATACATATAAAAGGGACACTTAAGGTATAGAGAAGAAAAGGGGGTATCGCTAAAGGCTTAAACAACGTTACGTAATAAGACTTGGCACCTAAGAATTTAACCAATTAAACAACTTTAACTGCTGATTAAAGTTCCTAGACATCTTAACGATTTTCTAGTTATATAATCGCATTTTGCTATTATATAGTGGCGATCTGCGGCAATCTAATGGTAATTTGCCCTTATATGGCAATGTACGGTTTAACTCTATAAGGACTCCCATAGAGGATTAGGTACGAAATCTCTACTTCGGTCCAGTTTCTGTGGGTTCGCGTAGTAAAAATCACTAATTAAATTCTTTGCATTTTTAAAGTCTTCTTATAGTTGCTATTCTGGCTGATCTATATCAAATCCTGTGTAGATAGCTCTATAGTAGAGCCGCCGTCCCCTGCCTTTGCCATAGTATTTAGAGTTAATAATTCGTTTAACAGTCTACTCCTTATAGTTCTCGTCTTTGTTCTTATCTTAGATTAGTACTAGTAGAGGTTTAGGCTATATCTATCCTAGTAAGGGGTTAGGCTGGTAAAGGTATAGTAGCTATAGGTAAAATATAGGCTATATCCCACGGATGGCTAGGGCAGGCGGGAGCTCTAGCTTATATACGGCTCCCCTATTAATAACTTGTTTAATCTAATAGGGGCTGAGATTCTTATAATTGAGTGACTTTATAGGCCTCTACGTAGAGATATTGCGTGCATCTAGCTATACCTAGTTGCCAACACGTATCTCCGGTGGTGGCGTTCTATAACAATCGGTAAAGTAGGCCTGCTTTGCTTAAGCCCAGGCCATTTCTCCCTTGCAGTAGTTAAGTAGATTTTTCATACGGTTTGTATGTTAGTTGGTAAGTAGCATCTTAAGGCGCTTTCTATATAGTAGTTTCTTATTAATAGGTTCTGGTGGCTCTATGCCAGATTAGGGGTAATAGCCCTTGTTTACAAAGAATGGGGTAAGTCCTATAGTGGTTAAGATATGGTTATTCGCTGCGAATTTACCTAGTAGAAGGTGATCTACCTAGTTATCCTAACTATAGGCGACTATCTATTGTAGGTATACTTTTATGCTAGTATTAGCCTTTTCTAGTTACCCAGCAGTTTTATAGTAGAAGGATGTAGATATCTTAATAGAGGTGCTAAGGCGTTAGCAGATTCGTCTCCATACGTCGGAGTTAAACTATATGCCTTAGTCGGACGTAATTGAGTTAGGTAACCTATGTAATTAGTAGACTTCGCAAAGGAAGGCGTTAGTGACATCGCTAACAGCTACGCCTTCGGTTAGAACGTAGTGGCGCTCTTTTATAAGTCGGTATATTATTATAAGGATATTCTTGTAGGTACGGCTGTGTTATTTATAGGGTGGTAGATTAATAATAAAGTCTATAGCAATATCTGCCCATCGTTATATAGGTACTGGTAGAGGGTGTAGTAGTCCTTAGTACTTTGTATTAAAGGCCTTAGCGTACTTATAACTGTGGTAGGTACCTATAAAGCGTTTAACTAAGTCTATTATTTTAGGCCAGAAGTAGTATTAGCTAAGAAGCTTATAGGTTCCTCCTTTGCCTGGGTAGCTACTTGACCAGAGGTTGTGGGCTATTTAGATTAGTTGCTGTTGTAGGTTTTTTAAATTAGGGATAAATAGGCGGCCTCTATAATAGAGCCTGTTCTCTTTTACCTTTAAGGCTGCTATATTAATCTGGCCTAAGCTTCAGAGGTTAGTAGGCAGCGTATAGGTGCTGGCGGTCTTCGCGGCAATAAGTTAATACAGTAGTGGGTTAACGGAGATGTTATATGCTGCGGTAATAAGCTTATTAATTTTAGGAGGTAACTCTAGTTCTATAGTATAAAGCTAAGGTGTAGTTGGCTCTGTTATAGGTAGCATACCTAGGGCTAAGTTTCGTATTTTTAGGAGTATCTATTGTTGGAACTAATTATAGGGGTTATTTTCTAACTAAGGAAGGTCTTGTAAGCGGCGTGTTAGGCTATTAGGCTTAGTGCCTTGTACTCCTGGCCTATATACAATTTTAAAGTTAAAACTAGAGAGGAACTCGTTTTAACGTACTTGGCGTCAGTTTAGCTGCTTTATAGTTATAAAGTACTTAAGGTTGTGATGATCCGTAAGGACTTTAGTTAGCTGGTTGGGTTCTACTAAGGAGAGTTCTAGTTAGAATTCTTTAAACGCTTGTATAATTATAAAGAGTTCCTTATTATAGATCTTGTAGTTACACTCTTATAGTATAAGCTTAGATGAGTAGAATGCGACTAGGTAGAGGAGACCGTTATTATCTATCTAGGAGAGGACGCCTGCGTTAATATAGTCTGAGGAGTTGGTTTTAAGATAGAGTTGTTGTCCTAGTATAAAGTAAGCTAGGATAGGTGCTTTAATAAAGGCATTTTTAAGGTCTTGGAACGCCTTCTTGTATATAGGCGTCTAGGTAAAGCGTAGGTGCGTTTTTCTTCCTTTTACAGAAAGGCCCTTTGTTTACATTATTGCTGTAAGTGGTGATACTATGCCTAAGAAGTTGTATATAAATTTCCAATAGAAGTTGGCAAAACTAAGGAAGGCTTGTACGTCCTTAATGCAGTTAGGGGCTTACTATTTAGTAATTATGCGTACCTTCTTAGGGTCTATACGGACACCCTTAGTAGTAATAATTAGTCTAAGGTATTTTACTTCTATAACTAAGAATTCGCATTTTTTTAAATTAATATAAAGTCCTACTTCCTTAAGGCGCTATAGGACCTTTTAAACGTGCTTAGTATGCTTAGAAGGGTTATTACTATAAATAAGTATGTTTTCCAGGTACGTAGAGTAGAAGTCGTTAAGGTAGTCCTATAAGGCGTTATTAATGTAGCTTTAGAAGGCGCCTGGGCCATTGTATACGCTAAAGGGCATAATGGTATATGTAAATTAGCCGAAGCGCGATGCGAATGCGGTTTTCTATTCGTTACCTTCCCATATTTGGAGATAGTTAAAGGCGGCGATAATATTAAGCTTAGTATAGATTTTGGCTTAATTAAGCCGCTTAAGGGTCTCGCGTATAAGCGGTACTGGGTATTAATTCTTGATTATAATAGCGTTAAGTCCTCTATAGTTAACGCAGAATTAGATACCTCCCCCTAGCTTTTTAGCGAGAAGGATAGGGGCGACTGCTGGTAATATGCTAGGATAAATAAACCCTTTGTTAAGGTGCTTGTTAATATACTTTTTTATAACTAGAAGTTCGTCTTTTAATATTAGGTAGGGTCTCTTATAAGGTAGTATTTTTCCTTATTTAATGTTAATGGCATGGTTATTAGGTTAATGTTGGGGGAGTATATCTACGCCCTTTTATAAGCATATGTTAATAAAGTCGTGGTACCTCTTAAGGAGGAGCTTATGGAGTTTCTTGTTAGTAAGTTCTTTTTTAAGCTTTATAAACTTCTTAAAGTCTAAAGGTAAAAGTCCGTAGAGTTCTATAGGGGCGTTATCTTCTAGAAGGTTAACTATGTCTATTCCGTTACTATAGAGGACGTAGTCCTATTTTTTATTAAGCTTATATAGTTGTAATTAGGAAGCTGTAGCAACGGTCTAGCCGTTTTTACATGCTATACGGTAGAAGGCCACGGCACTGATATAATAGCAGTTGGTTATAGGTGGGGTAATAAGGGGTTCCTTAGGTTGATATCCTAGGGAGTAAATAGAGGCGGCTAGGCTATACCCTAGGTAAGTCTCTCTGCAGTATTTAGAGTTAAAGGTTACTTCTTTCTTTTTCCAGTTAATGGCGGGGTTATGTTATTTAAGCTAGCTTATTTTAAGGATAATAGGGTAGTTGGTAAGTGGTATAATATAGGCCTAGAGCTCTTCCTGGTGCCCATTTATATCTAGGTAGAGTTGTGCCATATAGGTAATCTTCTATACAGTATAACTACTATTAGCAAGTCGTAGGGCGCGGGCTTTAGTAAAGGGTAAGGTAGGTAGGTTATAAGTACGCATAAATTGGGTATCTATAAATTTATTAATAGCTCCGTAATTAATTATAAAACGGCTTTTATATTATTTTTTGGCAGTAATTCCTATTATAGGTAAAGCTATCTATTTCCGTCCGTTTATCTTTACTAAGTTATCTATTAAGCAGGCTAATATATAGATCCCTTTATTATCAGGGCGTCCTAACCTACGACTTAGGGCTGGGACTTGGCGTTTTCCGTTTCCGTATCTAACTCTACTGCTATTACTGCATCTTTGTCTTGTACGGTAGCGGTATATAGCAAGGTGTTTAGTGTTTAAGGTATAAAGTTGGGTATTAGGCGGCAATTACCAAACCTAGCTATTAGGCAGTTTGGGTTCTTATAATAACAGCCTTCTTAATGGCATCTATAGCAGTGCCCTAGCTTCTAAAGTAGCTCGCGCTCTCCGTCTAGGAGTTTACGTGGGAAGGTTAGTATAGAGAGGTTGATATTAGCTCTGGTAATAGTATTTATAGTAGGCGTTGGTGACTTAGTGTATATAGGTGTGGTTGGCCTAGAGGGCTTCTATATGGGAGCCTTTAGGCAAGGGTTAGTAGTAGAGATCTAATTTAGCCGTCGTTCGATCTTCCGTAGGGCTGCCACTATACTATATACATTATTGTAATTGTGACTAGCGGCAGCGTGACTAAGGTAATAGGTAACCTTTTTAAGGAGGTCTTTCTGGTCTTTAGCGTCGTCTTAGGAGAGGACTCTAGTGTATTTTTAGAACTTGACATAGAACTTATTAAATAACTCAGTGGGACTTATCTTTAGGGCGCGTAGTTTGGCTCGACTGGTGGCCACTAGGTTGTAGTTATAATATATTAGGTTAAGATTGTTAAGAACCTCCTAGTAGGACTGCCACTTTTAGGGGCTATTGGTCTCCTATTAGGCGAAGAGTCTGTTAAATAGGGTACCCTTTATACGCCTAATAATGTAACCAATCTTAGCATTTTCCCTAGGAAAAAGGCAGGCGCTCTAGGTTAGTTTCTTGCGGATTTGCATTTTTTAGTGGCTGTATTCCTTGCGGTCTCCCTAGAAGACTAGGGGATTAGGGTATCATATATTAGACCCCGCAATTATAGTTTAAGTTTGGTTGCTATTATAGGAGTCATCCCTATTAGGTAAAGCTACTCGCTAACCCTTAGCTAAGCGTTAGGTAGGTAAGGTTGCTAAAGGCGTAGAGACTTAGGTAGTATAGTGCGTAGTAGTAAGGTGCTTAGTATTGTTACGGATATGCTTATTAAGCTAAGACTGTAGGTATTTAATTATACCCTCCTTCTTAGTAACCTTAGCAATAAGTACAATCTTAGCTTTCTTTAGTTGTTAGACGTTACGTTTAGATATACAGAGGTTATCTTTAGTCTCTTAGCATGTATTATTAGCAAGTGCCTCACTAGCTTATAAGTCTTAGATAATATTATAGTCTTAGGCAGCACGCAATTTGGCTTATATAAGCTTTAGGTGGTAGTTCTATAGAAGGCAGTAGTATTTGTTAGGTTCTTGTGCTACTATTTATATAAACATCTTAGCGTCTTGTATTTTAATTTTAATGGGTAGCTACCCTTCTAGTTACTTTTCTATAGCTGTGTAATTAATAAAGGATAAGATGTCGCCGGTGTCTATTTTATTAAGGTTGTTGCTGTGACCACCTGTACTAATAGGGGTGTACTTATCCTGCTAGGCTGGTTGACTCTTATTGTCTTTAAGGTAGTGCTGGGTACTTAGGGGTACTTATAGTTGTAACTCTTTTAAGCCGCTAGGCTTGCTCTTAGGGGTTAAGGCTAGGGTTAATAAATTAAATTCTCCTAGGATTGATTGGCGTTGTAGGTTGGGTTAGGGTATTAGGTTGCTCTTTAGGTTTAATATAGTGGCTAGTAAGGAATATCGTCTTACTATTGTAGTGCGAAGGTTGCTCATAGACACGCTGCTTCTAGCAGCGCCTGTAGTATCATAGAGACGTAGAATTGGTCGTAGGCTAGGTGTTGGTGGTAAAAAAGGCGCAACGTAATGTCACGGGGCGCGGAACAGTGGCAGCTGAACGTATGTATTCGAGGAGTCTACAAGACGTTGCGCGATCGATCGTAAGGGTCGAGGGCGTAAGGAGGTGATATACCTACGCGTAGCTGACGTAAGCTGTACGCGAGGTGTACGCGAGAGCACGGGGCTCTCCTATGGAGGCCCCTGCGGTGGGGTTCCGTGACACACGGGTATATTAAATTAGTGGCTATTCTTGTCTATAAAGCTTATATAGAAAGGAGTTATTGGCCGAGTTATTGGCCGAATCTTTTTTAAAATAACTAAAGGATTAAATAGTAGAAGGCCAGTTACCCGCCATATACTTACTATATTAGTTAATAATATAGCTTTATATTATGCAGCTTAGTAATACTTAAGGAACTTAGGCTTAGTAATATTAATAGCTTTATAGAAGGTGAAGTTATAGAGGCGCTTTTAATAGGCTTTTAATAAGGGGCTAAATATACTAACATCTAGGGGTTAAAGTAGGTGTGTTAAATAAGGTGGTAGATAGAGAGGGATAATCTTATAAGCCTTGTAATACTTAATAAACTGCATTAATATATAGCTCTTATATTTGTTAAGAATTAATAAGCAATAAATTTCTTAAAGGCGTAGCTCTATATATTAGTTAAAGTATTTTAACCAATTAACTATAATATCTAAATTTATCCACCCTAAATTACTTACTTAAATTACTGTCTCGCAATTAAGTCCAGGTAATATCCAAGATTATTATATTTACTTCCCTTAAAAAATAAGGTAAGAAGGTAGTTAATATTAACTTTCTAATATATACTTAATAATAGACACCTAATTGTGATTACCCGGCTCTATAATAAAGGCTTAAGTCTCTAATTAAGGAATAAGCACCTTAACCTTATCGCCTAACCCTATTATAATCCCTTTCTTATCTATATTATATTAATCGCCTAGGGGAATTATATACTTAGTAATAGTAACTTTATAGAGATTAAACCACTCTTTAATAATCTCTAGATTCTTAGTATCTTTTCACTTTTAATTAAGGCCTTAGGTAAATTAAACTTTAAGCTCTAGGTGTTGGGTAAGGAAGTTTTTATACTAGTATTAGCCAAGCTTTAGAGGACGCTTCTTTACAGTAAGGATACTTTTTGTAACAAAGCCTTATGGGAAACACCATGGTAGACTCGCTAATAGGCTAGGTATGTAGGTAAACAGGAAGTCAATAATATAATAAGTACAAATAACAACTAGTGGAGTGGTTGCCTAATAGATTAACTCTAATTATATTTTAAGATTTACTATAAGGAAAGGAACTATCTAGGTAGGGACTGTGGTCCTTTAAATACACATCCGTACTCCTAAGAAAGTTATTACTCTATCTACTCTATCTACTCTATCTACTCTATCTACTCTATTTACTCTATTATAGATTATATAGATCCTATAGATCCTATAGATTATATTATATAACCTTGGTTACTATTCCTTATCACATAGTTCCACCAGCTCTATTCTAGACCGTACTTATATTAACTAACTAGCTTCCTCTAACTCTTCTCCAAGTAGTTATAGCATTATACTTAAAGCGTCTATAATACCATCTCCCTCCTCTTTATCTTTATCCTTAAAGATTCCTAATATCTCCAAGTTGTCTACTAGAGGTGTAATATCCGTCTAGTTAATTTGGTTAATATCTTTACTTATTATACCTAAAGCTTCTTCTTCTTCTTCTATAGCTTGTCAGTCTTATACCATTACTATAATACTATCTCTTAATAAGATAATGATATCTCTGTGTTCTCGTTGTGTAAAAGAGGGGTTAGTTTATATTGCGCTAGCAAGTCCCTTATCTTAGCAACCCTCTTTATATTCAGAGTGTACTAAGGCAAATATTTAATTATCCTGCGATATTTGCTCCGTTTCTAATACTAAGTATATATATCCTACTATTCTTAATAGTCTTTAAGTACCCTTATTAATTGCTACTAGGGTCCTAGGTTTAATCTACCACTATAAAGCTTAATAATAAGCTTTTAGTAGCGTTAGCTAAACTTTATTATCCTCGCGATACTAAGTAAGAGGCTGCCGCTGCTTAATAACGGGCTCTTAACTCTCGTTTTGCTATATCCGCTTAGTTAATCCGTCTTAAGAAGGGTTATAAAAAGGTGCGTTTTAAAAAGTAGAAACTTGTAGAATAAGGCCTTTAGGAACTTAGTAATAAAAGAATGGATTACACACTACACCACACATGCAACCTTACCAAAAGGTAGCGCCACACTTCAAAACTTACGCATACCCATCTTACCATCAAAAACAATCGATTTTCCAACTTTTAAGACTTAATTCCCACTGCCTAGCGAGCTAGAGGTGGATTTATTTGTCGTTTTACCCCCTTTCCCCCAACAGAAAATTCTTCTTAGGGGTGGTCCTAGCTTGTAAGCGAGGCACGGACAGGAACTGTCAGATAATCTGTATTCTCTAAGGCGTGGGACACGTGCACGAGTCACGTGCACGGGGCACGTGCATCGTAAATCTCTTCATAGAGCCCTAGGGGCCCTAGGTCAAAACATCGACATCAATCAACGATCAAGTCAAGATCATCAATCTATCAACCCATTTCATCAATGAACCCCTCTATCTGAATTTCGTGACAGTTATGAGCCCGGTCCGCCAACTTAAGAAGCTAGTCAGCTATTATTTAATCATTTAAAGAAATTCTACCTCATTGTCAGACTCTGACACCTCATCGTCAAGACGCAGACTCTGACAGAAATACTACCTCAATTGTCACAGGACGAGATTCCACGAGATTCCACCTCAATCGTCAAAGGACGATTCTGATGACAAGGACGATCCTGACGACAAGGACGATCCTGACGACAAAATACCATCTCAATCCCTCCTTTGCCTATCAGTTAAATGACTCCACCGACGTTGAGCTCGTCGACGACGATCATCCTCAATAAGTCAGAAGACTGGGAGTAATGGCTATGGCAACTCCGAGCCCTTGTGGATTAGCGAATTTGGGCCCACGTTGACCCAGATGGTGCAGCACCTTAATGAGGTCTACTACAAGAACTAGCCTATCTAGAAGTTACAGATTTTAATGAGAATGTAACCTTGTATGCGCAGCTCTTGACGAATTAACAGAAAGCGTATGAGAATAGCAGACAATACTATAACTAGGACATAAAGTATTTCTTAAGACAGGAAGATTATCTTTAATAGATCCGCACCTAGATTACGTCTATAGTATTAATTTAGAAGAAGCTACTGCTTAACCCTTCCTTAATAGTTAAAGAATGGCTATCTTAGCTGAAGGAGAACATAGAACCTACCTCGTTATTTGTTAGGAAGAAGGTATAATACCAGTATATAGAAGCCCTTAAGGGGTTTAAATAGTTGTTAAAATTAAACTAATGGCTAGATTAATGGGAACACATAATGTCCCTAGGAGAGAAGTATAAGATCCCTTAAATGTCCGATAGTATCTGGCTTTAAGATTTGGCAGAAGTTATTTAACCTTTTAGTGACGCCTACTATATAAAGTATACTACTAAGTTAAATGACCCTTAGAAGTTAAGATCTTCCGAATACCATAGAGTAGTAAAGGAGCTGTAAGAAGGACTTAGAACACCCTTAAAGAAAGCCAATACTACTATAAGAGGTAGTACCTTTAATGTAGACTTCGTAAAGCAAGCTACTAAGGATTACTTTAATACTACTAAAGGTTTACAAAGAGGAAAGGCCTTAGCATGTAATAGACGCTTAAAGAGAGCCAGGATACTGGTAGATAAAGAGACGTCCTATAAGAAGCTAACGCCCAAGTGCTTAGCGTGCGGAATATGAGGACACTCCCTATGGGACTATTAGTGTTTATTTAAAGACAAGAGACCTGTAGGAGTTATAATAGGAGATGCGCGCATTAATAGGGCACTAAAGAAGGTAGAAAAGAATAAGAATCTTACTAAGTTATAAAGATCAGACTTAAAGAACAAGAAGATGAGGCCTAATAATAATAGGACAAGAGCTAGGAAGTTAAGATTAAGGGAGAAGCTAATACAATATTCCTAGAATTGTATTATACCGGTTAAACCTATCTACTAAAGCTATTAACTATTCTTGACTTAGGAACCACTCTCTATATCTTTAATAACCTCTCTTATTTTTATAATTTTAGGAAAGCTCTAAGATATGAATATATTACCGCCGGCAGCTTAGAAGTGCCTATACTAGGCTACGGCGATATTACTGTCCAAATTATAAAACTAGACAAGAGCAAGGGAACCCTACGTCTTAAGGACGTTGCCTTTTATACGGACTTTAATATAAATCTAGTGTCGTTCCATCTGCTTTAAAAATGAGGGTTCTACTAGGATAATAAAGGAGATAACAATCTTCTAGTTCGGAAGGATGACACGATCCTATGTTAAATAAAAAAACGTTATGGATAACAGACTATTAAATATGTCCAACTAAAAAGTTAATTAGCGTTTAATATAAGCTAACTGCTACGCCGCTAATAGAAGCGCAGAGCATCGTTAAAAGATACTTGTCTAGATTTAAAAGGTAATGCATATCTATAGCATTTGCGTCTAGGTTATTTAGGACCTATAAGCCTTTATTATTTAGGTCTTAACGCCCTAGGAGTTAAGCTTTAAGGCCTAAAGACGACGGAATGTTAATATTATAGTCTCGCCAAAATCAAGCGTTAGGTCTTAAGAAGGTTCTTAAAATAGAATATTAATAAACCTTATCTTAACCTCTATATTGACTAAACTGACCTTAAGAAAGCGCATGCTGGATTTATACAAGTTATATTTATCTATAATACCTTTTTAGGGAGAACCTTCCCGTATTTTATAATAACATATAGTAAAGAGAAGGAGATACTATAAGTGCTTAAAGATTTTATCTAATGAATTCGTCTGAGGCATAACCTTAAGGTTAACACTATTAGATCAGATAATAAGCTAGGGAAAAGGAGAATCCTTAAATAGCTACGGACCTAAGGGATTATATTTAAGCCTTTAGCGCCTTATACCTAAGCTTAAAATAGTACCACCGAACGCTTAGGGGGTGTAATTATTGAGAGAGTATATGTAATAAGAATTGCTGCCAATCTACCACACAATCTATGGAAAGAGATAGTTGACTATATAGTCTACCTTTAAGATTAAACGCCACGGGAAAGCAATGGTTGGAAATTGCCCTATAAGAGGTTCTATACCTTTCTAGCCAATGGGTTAAGAAAGCCGCAACTAGCGCACCTAAAAGCCTACGGCTGTAGGGCGTACGTAATGATGTTAGACGCCTAGCTAAAGAAGAAAAGGCTAAGCAAGCTAGATCCGCGAGCCTATATTAGCTACCTTATTGGCTATAACTCTACTAATATCTACAGGATCTAGATCCTATATAAAGGTATTATTATCTCTACTAGGGATATTATCTTTAACAAAAAGACGTTCTTTAATGGCAAGTAAATAGACATCTTAAAGGACCTATACGCTAAGTTAGACATGCTAATTGAGAAGATTTAACTCCCTAATACTCTAACTAAGAATGAGGTCCTTCTAGAAGATAATAAAGAAGTATTTAAACCGTTAATTTAAGAGGAAGATGATGATGTTAATAAGCCAGTTTAAACCTTTAATGAGTTAGCAGATCTTAAGCTTGTAAGAGCTCTTAAAGATACGTATTATACGCCACCTCTAATAAAAGAAGATGAAGAATCTCTATGTGCCTTTTACGTCGAGTATCCTATGAAGTTAGATGTATAAGGTACTGATTAGGATATCGTCAGCCGAGTAGGAGACGGGTTTTATACTTAGGGGGTGTTTAATAACTCTATTAAGGACTCATTTAAGGAAGCCTATAATAACAGGTTTAAAGACTTTGTTACTAAAAGAATTACATTAGCCTATTACGGCGCCTTCTTAGTAGGAAGGAAGTTTAACCTTAATAGTTAACTTAATGACAGTAAGCTAAAATTAGGCAGAATACGCGATATTAGATTATATAGGAAGAACTTACCTCTGCCACCTTAGTTAATCCACAACCTTAATACGCATCCTCTTTAAGATTAGTTCTAAGAAGCTTAATAAGCTTACCTCTAACCCTATTATTAAATAAGGTTGTTTTAAGAAACAGATAAGAAGCACGTAAAGGGACAGTAGGTCCTTAGCTTAATATAGGTGTTTATCTACAAGATAGACAAGTATGGATTTCTCTAGAAATGTAAGGCATAATTAGTAGTCTGCGGAAATTAATAGGCCCCAGGAGACCTACCTACGAGAGCTACTATATTAGCTAGTACAACCTTCTAAACACTTATAGCGATTACCGCAAAATTCGACCTGGAGACGACACAGATAGATGCAGTTAATGCGTTTATCTATTGCGATTTTAACGAGGTCGTCTATATAAAGCTACCGCTAGGGTTTAACAAAGGAAAGACAGATAAAGTACTACGCTTAAGAAAAGCCCTATATAGACTATAACGATTACCACTGTTATAGCAGAAGAATCTCACAAGCTCGTTAAACGAATTGGGTTTTAAAGAGGTACCTTAGGAGCCATATATTATGCTAAAAGGTGGAATAGTCGTCTTCTTCTATGTTGATAATATTATCTTCTACTACCAAAAAATAGATAAGAAGAAAGCTTAAGAAGCAATTAAGGAGCTAAGTAAGGAATACTAGATAAGTACCCTTAGCGAGCTAAAATGGTTCCTAGGAATCCACGTGCTATATAATTATAGCTAGAGGCTCCTATGGCTATCCTAGAAAGCCTATATCAAGAAGATAGCTAATTAGTATGAGATAGATCTTATAGGGCGTCTTCCAGACACTCCTATAGCAGAATCTAAACTCCTCCCTACTAATTACCGATTGATTTGTCTGACGCGTCCGTCCCCTAATATAGACCTATTAGTCCGCCCTATATCCCTACTAGCCTCTACAATACTATATCAGAGAAAATTGGGTTTAGTACTTTATACAGCCACTACAACGCGTCCGGATATTGCGTTTATAGTATTAAGGCTAGTAAGGTTTAATTAGGACCCAAGCTAAAAGTATTATTAAGCGGTAGACAGAGTTATCTAATACCTATATAGCACGAGAAGCAGAGCAATCTGCTATAGAGGAGATGAGGAAGGAATAAACAGTAGAGGGAGAGACAAAGGAATACGCGATAAAGGACGAGACGATGGAAGAGATAGTAGAGGTAAAGCGCAATCATTTATCTATGCCAGTGATGCATCATTCGCGGACAACTCCGTCGACAGAAAGAGCTTGTAAGGATATATTATAAAGCTATTTAGGGGGCCGATCGCCTGGAGAGCAAATAAGCAGGGTATAGTTATAACGTTAAGCACAGAAGCCGAGTTATTAGCCCTATTATAAATAGTAAAGAAAGCTATCTTTACTAGCAGGCTGTTTAACGCAATAACGTTACGCCTAAACGAGCCCTTAATTATTAAATGTGACAACACCTAAACGCTCCAACTAATTATAGAAGATATAGTAAAGCTAATTACAAAGCTCTAATACGTTAACATCTATTAACACTAGCTACGTTAGGAATACGCAATAAGACGAGTATGATTTTAATAGACAGTAATAAAGGAGATAATTGCTAATGGACTTATAAAGGCCCTGCCCAAGCAGAGGTTTTAAAGTTTCGTTAATATAATCGGGATGGTGGATATTAAGGAGTAGCTAGATAAGGAGAAGCAACTAAAGAACCTAAGGGATGGTATTAGAGCAAGACAAAAGGATTTAGATGAGATTACGGTTCAATTGACTTATTAATAGACATGAGAAGGTGGCTAGCTGTGACCTTAAAGAGCTTAAAGCTAAGGGGGTGTGTTAGATAATCTGTATTCTCTAAGGCGTGGGACACGTGCACGAGTCACGTGCATGGGGCACGTGCATCGTAAATCTCTTCATAGAGCCCTAGGGGCCCTAGGTCAAAACATTGACATCAATCAACGATTAAGTCAAGATCATCAATCTATCAACCCATTTTATCAATGAACCCCTCTATCTGAATTTCGTGACAGGAACACCAAAACCATAAAATATAGAGGCTAGATTTTCTACTACCTTTTAGCCTAATCTCCCCAGAAATCTTCTAGTAGGATTAGTAAGGAGAAAGGGCATAAGGATAGTAAAAACTAGAAAACCCCCCTATAAGACACACAATGCCAAGGCCTAATAGGTCTAAAAAAAAACCTCCTATAGAAATAAGTGATAAAGAGTCTACATTTACTTTTTCTCCCCCTTCTCCCCCTCCTGGCCTATTTAGGGCAGGAGAAAAAAAAGGACATCCTTAGTCTTCTGCTAAAAAAGATAACCAAAAACCTGCAAAAAAGACAATAAAACCAACAACTACCACGGATAGTACGGCTAGTATGCCTTCCTATTCCCTTTCTCCCGGAGAATATCTAAGCTTCGCTCTAAATAGCCTAACCCAGGCCTATAAAGGGCTAGAAGAAGAAGAAGAAAAAGAAGAAGAAAAAGAAAAAGAAATAAAAAAACAAGTCAAACGGCTAATGTTCTATACACAAAGTATTCTATTAGGAGAAAATCCCTTTATACAAGAAAAAGAAAAGGCAAACAATGTCCTAAAAGGACTAGTAGAAGAAGTAAGAGCTCTCCGTAAGGAGGTAGCTCCTATTAAGGAAACTTATATAGAGAGGCTAAAAAAGGACCTCCCTTCTTCGTCCTCACTACCCTCCTTACTACTACCACCTTCTACACCTTCTCCTTCTAGTAGAAGTTCTATGCCTACTAGGAGCAAGAAAAAGCAGCTACAAGAAAGAAAGCTAGTCTTAATTACAGACGAAAAGGACCAACCTCTAGATACCTTCTCTATACGGAACAAAGTCAACCAACTATTTGCATCAAAACTGCAAGTAGAAAAACCAGTACTAGCGTCTATAGCTAGAACTAAAGGAAAACAAAATATTCTCCTTATAACTACAGAAGAGTATAATACAGATTTCCTAGTTAAATATAAGGATATCTGGCATAACTGCTTTACCTTCCAAAGAGAACAAAAACTAGAACCTTGGGTTCAAGTTATAGCCCATGGGGTTCCTACCCTACCCTTTTTAGGAGAGGGAGGCTCTAAGCTTCTAAAAGAAGAAATTAAGACCTTTAATCCTATAAGGATACAAGGGCTACCTAGATGGATCTCATCTAGTGTAAAAAGACACGATCCACAAACCAGATTTGGCTCTATAGTTTTTACTATAGAGAGCGAAGAGAAAAGACAAGAAATCCTTAAGCAAAAAGAAATATCAATCGCGGGTACAGCTACTAAGATAGTAAAATACCTAGATGTCTCTTCTACTACGCAGTGTACTAGCTGTCAAAAATTTGGCCATATAGGAGACAGATGCTCTACTAGAGCCTGTAGATACTGTGCG
>Ga0307507_10001577_pt1 | contig 50524 bp, 27 predicted proteins | sample 7_EM_MG_FD_207223 | JGI IMG/M metagenome (GOLD analysis project Ga0307507, IMG submission 207223) | Populus trichocarpa ectomycorrhiza microbial communities from riparian zone in the Pacific Northwest, United States - 7_EM | ecosystem: Host-associated > Plants > Roots > Unclassified | place... | reverse complement strand
AGGAGGTACCGGAGTTCTAGGAGGAGGAACGACCAACGGAGGGCTCCTAGTAATACACCTCTCGCAGCAGCAGGAGCTGCAGGACGGCTGCCTGCCCCACGTCAACTAGGTATAGCGATATACCCCCATAGCAGCAGGAGCTGCAGGACTGCTGCAAGTCCTATATTAACCAGCATCGCGATCGAGCGCTAGATGCTAGAATTTTTCTTTTCTCTTCTTTCTTTTCTATAAGGGGATAAAGCCTGAGGGCAGGCTTTTTTGGAAGGGGGGGGTGATGTGACGGTGCTAGGGCACCGCCCCTGCAAGATATCATGGCACCGTTATATGCAACCTAGACAGGGCCCCTAGTCAGGGGTATCTTGGCGCTATGTATATAGACATGTCCTTTCCTCGACCTTCTCCTGCTCCTTAGCTTAGTATCTTCATCAGATAGCAGTCCACAAGCTTCGGTTCAGAGGCATTTATACAAGCCGTCACACTGTATCTAAAGATTTAACAACGTTCCGTACCCATTACGGGTCCTATAAATGCAAAGTTCTTTCTTTGGACTAATAAACGGACCGGCTACGTACTAAAGGTATATAAATGAAGTTCTTTTTAATTATCTTAATAAATTCTGCACAGTGTACCTAGACGATATCCTTATATACTTAAACAACGAACTTGAGCACTAAGTTCATGTTAAGAAGGTCCTGGAGAGATTACGAAACATAGGCTTATAAGTTAATATTAAGAAATATAAATTTAGGGTAAAACGTATAAAGTACCTTAGGTTTATAGTAAGTATAGATAGGATTAAAGTCGACCCTAAAAAGGTTAACATAATCCGCAACTAGCAGCCCCCTTATACTATAAAGGGGATCCAGTCCTTCCTAGGTTTTTATAATTTCTACTACCGATTTATCCGTGACTATAGAGTCATAGCAACGCCTCTTATACAACTTACCCGGAAAGACACGCCTTTTGTCTTTAATAATGACTATATAGAAGCCTTTAGAGAGTTAAAAAATTGGCTTATCTCTTCTCTAATTCTTTATTACTATAACCCAGACCTTAAATCAATGCTAGAGACGGACGCTTCTAACAGAGTTATAGCGGGAATCCTATTACAGTTATATCTAGATGGCAAATAGTACCCTATTACCTTCTTCTTAAAAACAATGGACCCAGCTAAGTATAACTATAAGGTATATAATAAAGAAATGCTAGCTATTATCCAATTATTGTCTTAATAGCGCGTAGAGCTTAAAGGCATGAACTCCTAGATTAAGATATATACGGATTATAAAGCCCTAGAGTACTTTATAACTATAAAGTAGCTTACTAGACGACAAGCCTACTAGGCCAAAATACTCTCTAAATTCTTCTTTATAATTATATATTATTCTAGCAAGCAAAACACTAAAGCTAATGCACTAACCTAAAGGGAACAAGATATAGGACCCTAGGATAAGCTAAAGACCTAATACCAAACGCGCGCCCTTCTCTATCCTAAACAGCTTAACCCGCAAATTCTTAAAGAACTAGACTCTAAATAGAATAAGCTAGCACCCTTAAAGGGAGCAGTTTTAGACAAACTAATAGGGCTAGTTAACTACATCCTAACTATAAACCGCACGGCTAACTCCCTGAAAGCCCTCCGCAACTAAGCTATAAAGGAGGACCCTAATTTGGAAATAAAAGAAGGACTGCTTCTATACTAAAAACAGCTTATAGTTCTAGATGTTAATAACCTATGGATAGAGTTAATCCGTAAAGCCCACTGTTAAGTCTCTACGGTATACCCTAGTTATAATAAGACCCACTAACTACTAGCGCCCTATTACTACTGGCGAGGACTTCTATCTAATATGGATTAATTTGTTAGAAACTGCCACGCCTATAAACGCGCAAATGCCCCTAGGGATTGAACTCCTGGGTAGCTATAACCGCTGCTAGTTCCGGAACGCCCTTAGCAATATATTACTATAGACTTTAAGTCATTTCCAAAGGACGCCTATAGCCACGATGCAGCCTTTGTAGTGGTTGACTAACTATATAAGCAATCCGTCTCCCTCCCTTGTTTTAAAACTATAACTGTAAAGGATATAGCCCGCCTCTACGTTAATAATATCTATTAATTCTACGGCGCCCCCGAATTAATTATCTCTAACTATAGCCCCTAGTTTATATTGGATTTCTGGAATAAACTCTGCTGTATCTTTAGGATTAAGATTAAGCTCTCTACTATATTCCACCCTTAGACTAACGGCCAAACCGAGATTATAAACCAGTACCTTAACCAGCAACTACGGCCCTTTATAGACTACTATCAGAACAACTAGTCGGAATTACTACCTATAATAGACTACGCGCAGCTTACACTCCCCTATAATAGTATAGGGATATCCCCATTTAAACTGCTCTATGGGTATACACCACAAACGTCCTTTAATTGGGATAGGCCTACTAAACCCACTACGGCCCGCGAACGCCTTAGTTATAAAGAGGCCCGGGCATTTGCTAAGAGAATATATAGAGCCTAGGAGACCGCTTAAACAATTATAAGAAAGGCGTAAGAAAAAAAGAAGTCTGATATAAACTAATATTGTCACAAGGAAGACTTCTAAGTAGGAGATAAGGTATAGGTGTTAATAAAGAACTAGAAAACCTAGAGGCCAAGCTATAAGTTAGACTACTAAATAGCTAGCCTATACGAGACTCTTTAAAAGGTAGAACACTCTTTTAAGGTTAAGCTACTAGAGTTAATAAGGATCCACCCCGTCTTCTCTCCAAACCGGCTATAAAAGGCTGCGGATGATCCACTATCTAGATAGTATAATAACCCCCCACTATAAATCCAGATTGCTGAGGACGAAGAATGGGAAGTTAAAGAAATTCTAGCAGTAAAAAAGGTCCGTAATGTCTTAAAATACTATACAAGCTGGTAGGCCATAATAACGACCTAGAGTGGTACCCCGCATCTAATTTTAAGTACTCCCCCTATAAGTTACGGGACTTCCACCTAGCCTACCCTAACCTCCCTGGACCACTACGTAAATTAGACAACTGGATTAAATACTAGGAAGAAGGGTTAGATAATTATAACAATTTAGACAATAATAAGGAGCTCGGATAACGCCTAAGGGCAGGCTTTTTTAGGAGGGGGGGGTGATGTGACGGTGCTAGAGCGCGTTACCTGCCAAATTCTGCCATGCTACTGCCATATTCTGCCAACCTACGGTTGGCTCGCTTACCGCTAGCGCCTTGGCGGCTGCCCCTTTATATATATTTACTATGGTCCTTGCGACCCCCTTCTTTTCTTCTCCTTAGCTTAGTATCTTCATTAGATAGCAATCCACAAGCTTCAGTTCAGAGGCATTTATACGAGCCGTCACACCTACTATAGTCGCTTTACTTTAATCTCTTTAGCTTAAATCTTTATACTATGCTTTTTATTAAGGTAGGCGCGAATAGATATTAAAGAGGCAGAGTTCTATTTGCATATTAAATAGTACTAGATTTAATTCTTACTATCACGGGTAGCTTTATAAGGAAGAGGATTATAGGTAAATTACTAAGTAGAAGTAGTAGTAAGTCTTTATCTTTTATAAGGCAATTAAAAGGAAGCTATACCTAGTATACTTAATATAGAGTTACTTAACGTATTACTATCGCTAGAGTAGGTAAACTAATCTAAATTAAGCTCCGAAATAGTAGAGGTAGATATATTATTTTCGTCTATTATATTAGTAGATAAGGAAAGTATAGCGTTAGTTAAAAATAAGGTAGTTAAAGGTTAGTGTCGGTATTACCCAAGTGCACTTGTATGGCCTATTAATCGTAGATTTGTCTGGTGTTTAATAGGTACAGAAAGCAAAGGATCGTAAGGATCGCGGTGCCTAAGTAGGGGGCTGATGAGTCATCATAAGGATGACTAATTAGAGATACGAATGACCATATAACCTCTGTCTATATATTCCGACAGTTAGGTATATACAGGGCGCGTAAAAACTAATAGTGTGGTATATAATATTCTATAAACCCACATTTAATACTTATATATTTTAATTTTATATAGGTTTGCCTAATAAATTTAAAATATATATATATTGCTTAGGGGCCAGAGTTATTTACCGAGGTATTTATATAATTTTTACTACCTTAACCCTAAAGATTGTTAATATTTAATAACTTTCTGTATTAAATATATTGTATTAATATTGCATATTAAGTGTTAATATTTAATATTCAATAATCGTTAATTAATACTGAATATGGACAAAAGCACTGGGCTGATACTGACGCCCAGCTAACTCTTCGGAGTTGAAGATTGCTTTGGAGTCTGACGGCTGCCAGTAGAACCACTTCCCGCCGGTTTTCACGGAGATTTCTGCTAATTGGAGGCAATAGGCAGAATCAATGAGGTGCAAATCATAAACCGATTTCGTTTCAGTGACAACACAGTGAACAGGGATCCCTTCTGAAAAAGACCATCCTAAAGGAACAGAACCAGTGACATAGTAGTCGTAATAATCCATCATACCATCTAGAAGAATAATCCGCCGTTGTGCCCTCGGGTGAGTGCTATAATAGTCACCTAGCATTTCATGGGCGGACGACATTGCATCTTCGTACCACCTGTGAGAGAACCGCCCAGTCATATTGTCAAGAATGTGTCCTGTCCGAGCTTGAATCTTGCTAATGGCCAGATGCTTTCTTGTGCTTCCAAGGCCATCATCGTTCCCACTAGTCACAATACCAATCTGTGTAGTAGGATTCCTAAACCAAATTGCAGCGACAATACCTTGGAAGACCTCAGGGTGTTTTGAACAAAAGCAGAGATGGATGCAAATTACAACAACCTCTTCTAAGAAAGCAACATTATGTAAGACTTCGCCCTCATGTCCGTGATTCTGTTTGTCAACCAAGTTCGATAGAAGTAGAGATTCCCGACCATTTGTTGTTCCAACGGTAGATTCGTATCCAATCAACTCTGGGTTCCATAGGATATCAGAATTAGTATCTGAATCTCCCAACCAGAAAACTTTGCCGCCTGTATTTGCCGCTATGTGTACCTCCACACCCCTTGTTTGCCACGCTGAGGCAATGAGGCAATGTACTGGAATACCTGTAGATTGGAGCCTTTCGAGGACAGCATCTCTGCTTCGACCATGTTCAGTGATCGCGTCACCAATCACGTCACTGATTAGAATGATGCGTTGCGAGCGGTAAAAAGACCCTTGTTTGACATCAAATGATTCCAACATTTTCTGTGCCTCTTCCAGAAGATTGTGCTGGCTTGCATTTTGGAAGCATGCCAAGCTAACATAGACTCGCATCGTCCCTGTGATCCTTTGGGGTTGAATTGGTTGCACGGCAAAATGATTCCAATTCTCTCCTATATGCTCGAGCACCCCAACGCAGGTATCAGGAGAATAAACAGTAATGCGAGTAATAAGACAGAGGTAAGCGATCTGGATTTGTGACCATGAACTCTCGTCGGTGGTATGAATAATAATGACAACCACATCAGGTAAACGGTGAAGCTCGGCAGATGTACCTTCGGTTCCGGTCTTGTTAATGCCAGCCACTGTAGACGGTGCCATTACCCCCCCGAACCCCCCGCATCCCAGCAGCAGCTCCGTCTTCATCTCCAATTCGCATTGGAGAGCCGAGTTGTCACTACTAGTTTGGCGCTTGGCCTTGTGCAAATCACGCTCAAGACGGGCCACTTCTACCTCCTTGCCTCGTACACAGTTCTCTAGTGTTTTTATCCGCTCGGACAAGGTCTTCTTACCCTCCTCATGCCGCTCAATCGTGTGCTCTTGCTTTTGCAAATGATATCTTTTCACATCACCCAGCGCATTTTGATGTGCTTCCTTCTGGAACTCTGCAATGGACTTGGTCCGCCTGAATTCGAGTTCGTTTGTCTCGTGTTCATGAGCGGTATATATCCTGTCTAGCTCATCCTTATGAGCAGCCTTCAGCTCTTCAATCTGACGCTCTAGATCCTCGATACTGGCGTTCATCTTCATCATGGCAGACTTGGAAATTTCAATATCCTCCGTGAGCTTCCGGACTTCCGCCTCCAGCATCTGTTTCTCAGATGATAGCTGTTGCCGTTCTGAAACAAGCGATTGATGCGGAGCCTCCAGTTTGCTAATCTCTCTTGCTTTCTCTTCACTAAGACGGTAACATGCCACTAGCTCCTGACTCGTGCTTGTTAATTTTCTTTCTGCTTTCTCCAGCTCGGCCTCGACTGCGTCGCATTTCGTTCTTAGGCAGGCTATGACTGCTTTATTCTCAAAAATGACTGTCTGGCTTTGTCTAAGCTCCGTTTGCGCACCAGAAAGGCTCGACTCAGCAATTTGGGCCCGCTCTTCCATTGAGGCAAGATTCTGTCGGCAAGTCATCAACTGCTCGCCCAACTCGGTGATCTCTTTGCGATGCTGTTGTAAATTTGCGTCCAGGTCTTCCAAACACTGCTCCTTGTTCTTCGAGTCGTGCACTTTTACCTCCAATTCCTGCTCGGCCTCCACCAGATCCTGGAGTCTTTCGTCCAAAGCTTGCAGTGCCTGATTCTGAATCAACTTACTTCTCTCCAACTCCTCAGTGAGGGATTTTTTCTGATTTTGCTCGATATTAAGAAGTTTTGTAAGGTCCGCTACCTCATCCTGCAATCGCTTCACTTCTGCAGTAGTCGATTTGGTCATCTCTTCGGTTGAAGACTGCAGAGTCATAGCAACAACCATACCAGCACTCTGGCACATAGTCATACTCGTATCCACAGCTACGCCCATGCCCATATCCATCCCTGTAGATTTCTCGGTACCGGTAGCAATGGATATCTGGGATTCGGTCTCTCTTGAGCTCTCGGCAGTAGCTCCCATCGTTGCCTCCAAGCGCCATCGTCCTTGTAAAGTAGCTTGCTTGGATGCTCTGAGATCTTTCTCGCGGCGTTGACGACTTGTGCGGATGCTACGTTCAGTATCGGATGCTTTTGGAACTTCATCGTTGCTTACGGCAATTGTCTTGGTGTTCCTAGCTGATGCTTGCGAGTCTTTGTTAGCATTCATCCCGTGAAGAGGTAAATGTCTGTTTTGCGTTGTTGTTGGTGTAGATAATATTCCTCGTCTTTTTCGAATGCGCTAGAAGGTGGAAAAAAGAAGCTGAAATGAAGGCAAGCGCGAAGAGGCTCAATTCATTCCAAGCCCCTCACAGCAAATATTACTATCAGCCACCATCACATGAATCTAATACGCCAAAAACACGATTGGAACCACGTCACCAGGCCATCACGACGCCATGTTTCTGAAGTTCAGTAGCCTTGCATCCCCGAGACTGAATGAGCCTTGCTCCAGGCATTTCAGCTCCCACTTTTGGTTTACGGCTTCTCTTGATGGTCCGCAGAGTTCGATATCGGACCATGTACACAGCCTCCCAATTTTGCGGGCTCTGTATTGGACGATAAGGCTTTATGTTGGGGGTAACGTTCCATGATAGTTGGATGAAAATCGCTGAAAGGGTATCGGGTGGCGTTCTGCTGAGGCGAGATATAGGAGAAGAAGATTCAGCCTAGTGCTTGGCGTTGATACTTTTGAAAATTGCCAAGACCTCGGCGTTTATTGGGTTGGCTAGCTTTTATACTTAGGAGTTATTGCAGACCTGATTCTAATGTCAGGAGTCTGTTCTTGAGCCTTGTTTGTTTAGAAATGTTTTGGGATGATGAGAAGACGATTACCTGTTCTTAGCGAGGAATCAATTCAGAAAGTTGTGAATGCTCTCGGTTGTTCGAAGGCTAGAGCAAAGACTTTACTCTATGTAAGCGCTGGATTTCTTGCTTTCAGTATTGAGATTGCTAGGGCAAGCGCTAACTGACGTTTTCTGAAGCTCAACGACAACGACGCTGATCAAGCCATTGTACGCTATAAGTATGTACGTAGAAGACCCGATAGTTCCTTTTAGCCATTCATTGCAGTTCTGTGCTTAGCTTTAATGTCGGCCGAATTGTGTCTTCCATTTTCTATCTCCGGTAAAGAATCGTCTTTAATCCTACTCCGGGAGAGGCATTTTATCTTCTGTCGTGTCTGGTGATGGTTGTATACAATCTCTTTGTATTTTACCGTTGGCCAAACATTTCCTAATGAATTATGTCCGGTCTTTGACTTCTGCAGAGCCCCGTGGAATTGGACATACCTGCTCCAGTATATCCACCCCCTCCTATTCCATCACCAGAATCACCACCTTCGCCTCACTCTACCATAGCGAATAATCTGGCAACAAAATCAATCCTATCTGATACTCATCAAATAGATTCCGACCAACCAGGGAGTACGCATCGCGTATCTAGCACACCAGAGAACAACGATCAGGAGAGAGGTCCTCAAAACGGGCCTAAGGTTAGCAAATTAGGAGCTAGTGCAGCCGGACCTAGTGATCTGGAATCCAACTTTCCCGAACCATCGCAGAATAGTTCACCAAGGAATTCCCAATCTCTACGCTTCCAGTCCAATCCTTCGGGAATTTCGGATTCCCACGCAATCGTTCCCAAGCCACCTATCGTACAGCCTTCAGAGGCGAAGTATTATCAATCACCTTCTCCTCAGTCAATGTTTCCTGACTCCAAACCGGAGCTTTCTGTGCCCCGTAAACCTCTTCCCAAAGGCCCAAAAGAAAGCTCAGCAGAGGGTATACCACACTCGCAAGACCCAAGCTCTAGTAGCGGAACGGCACGTCCAGGCAGTAGTTTGAGCGACCGGAGTTCCAATTCAAGTAGCCGTGGAGCTGTTGATCCTACTAGGACTGTGCCTGGTGGCTGGCCGACCGTCGCACAAACGGGCAACGAGCCTTCCGCGAAGCCAAAACCAATAATCAAGCCAAAACCAATGATCTACTCGATTCCTTCGCAAAACGGTGGGCCGACCCCGCCAAGCGAATATGACTCGGAGCCTAACCCTTCCCAAAGTGAGCCATCTCCACCCTCTCCTAACGAGATTCCAACCCCGCCCAAAGAGCCGGAAAATTCAATATCGGGCGAGGAAGAACCTCCGGAAAAGGAAGATTCCGGAGATGAAGAACGTTCGGACAGGCACGGCAGTGCTCATGAGAATGAAGGTCCCAGCGAGCATGAGAGTCCTGGAAATGTTGTATTGCCGGGAGATGTCGCGGCACCAAATGAGGGAAGCCCGGCTTCGTCAAAAATACCGGCATCAGTAAATAACACAATCAAAGAGCCTTTGGACATTGAAAATAAACGAGTGCCTGAGAACGGAGCTGGACAAGCAGAGATATTTGAACCTGAAACTGAGGCCTTGCCTAAGCCTACGCCTGAATTGGAGCCAGAGGTAGAGTGGGATTTCGTTCTACCATACATTCCAGCTCCATTTGATCTTGTTCCGGGAGGCAAAAATCTAAGCGGCACATTCAGTCTTCGAGATTTAATTGGTGCTGTGCAACATGGAGACGGCCTTGATAAAATCGAGACATATCTTAGGTGGTACGAGGACAAAACTATCAGCAAAAACATTAACGGCTTAGTAGAAGGGTTTCCCGCTATGTTCTATGCTGTTGCAACCAACAATGATCGAATCATCCGGGCTTGGGTAGACCTAGGGGGGGACGTAAATGCAACGTGTAGTCCTAGAGGTGGTCCTAAGCGTGTTCCTCTTCTAGCCTTCGCTATCATCAACAGCGAGAATATCCGAAATGAGACAACTCTCACAGTTGCAACCCTTCTGAGCCTCGGGGCACACCCGAAAGTCATTCCAAAATCATTCTTTATTCCTTTTGATAATGATCTTCCTGATAAAGGACCAGACAAAAACGACTTGAAGGATCTCAAGGATAAAAATAAAAAGTGGTGCACTCCCGCCGCTAGGGCAAAGCTCACGAGATGCCTCAATCTTTCTCAGCGATACTTCTTAGAGAAGGCAGTCAAGACGAAGAAGCCTTCCATTAGGCATAGACAAGTAGCTATTCGGAAAAAGTCCGAGGCACTGTTGGGCATCCAGTACTTCCTTATTGGTCAAACGACAGCTGCAGCGGCATTGATGCGAAAGTTGCTCAGCTACATGGTTATACCCAGCAAGAGGCCGCTTGTTCTTGTTTTTGCCGGTAGGTTAACCGAACTATTTTTTCCTTCTGAAACTGCTAGACTAACACACGCTCTGAAGGTCCTAGTGGTCACGGCAAGACGGAACTCGCAAGGCGGCTCGGGTATTTACTTTCTCTGGAGCTCGAAATTGTCGACTGCACCATTTATAGTCGTGAATCAGACCTCTTTGGCCATCGAGCGCCGTATACGGGATCAGAGAGAGGCACACCATTGAACAATTTCCTAGCTAGAAAAGCGGGACAGAGATGCGTGGTCTTTTTGGACGAATTCGAGAAGACCACGGCGGACGTGCATAAATCGTTGCTTCTACCTTTCGACAACGGTAAGACATGCTATGGTAGGGTCTGTGTTCCAATAATTAAGTGTTTTTTCCAGGCGATTACCAAGACCGACGGTATCTTAAAAATGTTGATTTGTTGAACGGACAACCAGGTATGAGAACTCTGTCTATTAAAGAGGGCTCTAGAGCCTCTATATATACACCAGATAGGTGACAAATAGGTTGCAAAGAGAATGACGACTACGTCGTCATTCGGTAATGGAAACAAGTATTTAGATATTCGATGAGACACTCGATGAGACATACGAGACATACGAGGAGACATACGAGGTAAGGAGCGGGGTATTGAGACATAGGGTTCTAGACTTGAAGCCAGTATCAAGATGGTAGTAAGGAAATCCGATCCAGTTCGACATGATTGCTCCAAAACACTCTGGATCCTTGCCACCAATGCACTAGATCCCATCATCAAAGACTTTTGCAAGATGCATAAGAAGATTGTTATCGACCAAACAGAAAGTCCGGAAATGCCGCGTCTCATGAAACTATTAGGTAACAAATTGAAGGACGGTTTTAAGGACTGGTTCAAAGTTAGATTATTCTTTCCTTCTTTAACCCCCTAATTGTGCCAAGGCACATCGCTAACGTATCGAATGTATACAGCCACCGCTCACCGGCCGCGTATCGGCCTTCCTACCCTTCCTTCCCTTCACTCTCGGCGAGCAGGCCGTCGTGGCCCACAAATACATCTTAGAGCTTACACAAAAGGTTCATAAAAAGATCAATCTATCCTTCGGGCCAGAGGAGCAACTTCTCGGGAACGCGTACCTCCGCGTTCGTCGTGACGGCACTGTCTGCAAGCTGCTTGCTGCAGAAGGCTATGATGAAGATCTTGGCGCGCGTAGCCTAATTGTGACTGTCAAGTCAATCGTTGAAGATGCGGTTGTGGAGGAATACCTTGAAGTTAATAAAGAAATTGTGGAGGATCAGAAATTGACTGAGTTTGTGGTGGATGTCACTCCGAAGAGGGAGGTTGTGGTTCACATGGTCAATGCGGAGCCGTTGAAGGAGATTGATGACGAAGAAGAGGAAGATGATGATAATGACGACGACGACGACGACGACGACGACGACGACGACGACGGGGAGGAGGATGATGATGGTGATGAGAGTGATTGATTATAACGAAGGGCTTGTTTGGTGACTTTTTAGGCTAGGTTAGATCAGCCAGGTGGATATCCAGCTTTTTAACACTTATGCGCCCGATATTAAGCGCTATTAGTGGGCGCTAATAAGCTGGGTTAACGTCTTTAATCGCCCACGGAGGCCTAAATAGTAATCCTACCCGTCCTTATTTTACCGCGCAGAGGTACTGATGAGATTGGGCAAAGTTCACCACGAGGGACCGACACCCCCTTTAATTTGGCTTAGTTACCACCACATCTAGTTAGAATATCACGTGGTTTGGCTCGTATGCATCTACATCGTGAAAATCAAACTTTTAAAATGCAACTTTTATGACTGCACCACTTTAATCAAGTCTTGATTTAATTATAGTACAAGTGACGTTCTAGATGTTATTAGAGCTAAGCCAAATCAAGGGGTGTCGGTGTATCAATCGGGGAGCGTGCGCGTATCAATTAAGGGGTGCCGACCTACCACCGTCCATTTTAGTTAAGGGTCCGAGCTTATCTCTAGCCTAGAGAAACCCATTATCCAACACATCAGCCTCCTTATCCCATGCACTGCGGAAATGGTCGTCGCTGTCTGTGCGCTCGGATGTGGCCACTTAGGAAAATCAAAACTCTCAAAACAATTTGAATTGTACCACTACAATAAAGGTATATGCCATCCAGAAACCCTAAAAAGTGAGGAAATGATGAAGATTATATGCATGCAGCTCCAGTTACCAAGAAATCTAGCGCTTCTAATTGGCTACATCCGGCCTTGGCGAGCGCATAGGTAGCGACGACCATTTCCGCAGTGCATGGGATACCCATATAGCCCATTAATCCCGATACTGAACCTTGCTCCCTTAACCAAACTACCAACCAACCTAGCTTTCAAGTGTATCATACCACCCACTCGAAACTAAGCAAGGATAGAAAAAGATATTCACGAAGCAGGGTAAGCATATGCTCTAACCAGGTATGTAGGACAAGCATAAAATACACTGCCAATTCCATATCCCTTCATCTTTTCCGAAAAAGAGCCAAGCCCTCTCCTTGTTATCCTAATAAAGATATCAAACCCTATCCATCCTATCCCATGCAATATCAGACTATACACCAATCCGCCCAAGGCAAAAAATTATACTCAAAAGCGACGTGATGCTATCCCCAATGCCGCGAAGTCCCAAAGTCCCAAATCCGACAACCATAAACGCCAACACAGGACAGGGCCAGCGAATCTTCCCATCCCGCCAAAACGCCAAAACACCGCTTTGCGACCATGACATCGTGCGTTTTACCCGTAACACCCGCTTTTAACCACTCCTACCATTCAAGCAAAGGCAGAGGCCGCTCACGCATACCTCACGCTATTCTGCCGGTAAGCCGGCGGCGGCGGCTGCCCGCCCGGCCCTTCATACCAGCCCGCGTTCTGCTGCGGGAACAGCGGGCCCTGTGAGCCGTACGGGCTGCGGGCACCGCGAGGCCCGTTCCAGCGCGGGGGCGGCGCGGCGTAGGGGCGGCCGTAGCGCTTCACGTTGCGGCGGCGCTTAAAGCAGCGGTAGATGCAGCCGAGGATGGAGAAGAGTATCAGGCCGCCGACGGCCGCCGCGATGCCGATGACGAGCGTTTTGTGGTCGTCGATCCAGGATTTCACTTCTTTGCCGAGAGAGGAGCCGTTGCAGACGCCCTGGGTTGGTTGTTAGTGGTATTTCTGGGATGAGAAGGGTGGAAAGAGATGGGATGATGAAGGATAGAGACAGAATCTTAACTGAAAGTGAGGGGAAAGGGGATTTTGCTTACATTCTCGCACTTCCCGCCACCCTCACAAGGGGTCCCGTCCAAGAAGTTCTGCTGAAGGCCATAACATACGCCAGTGCCAAATTGCGGCGACGCGCAGCTCAATTGGCAGTTAATGCTGTCGCAAGCATAGGTATCATTACCCTGGGTATACGACCCCATAACTGTCTTACACTGCTGGTCACGCGACGTGCATTGTCCGCTCGCGCACTGAAGACCCGAGCCACAGCTTGACCCATCCGGTTGCGTTTTGTCTGCAGGGCAGTATGGCGACGATCCGGTGCAAGTTTCGGCTGGGTCGCAGACGCCGGTGCTAGCGCGACACACGGTGTTATTTGCTGCGAGCTGGCAGTTTTTGCAACAATCTTCGTTGGAGTCATCGCATACGGCGTTGTTCTTGAACTTGCATGTTGTCGCGTCACAGCATTGGTTATCTCCGCATCCAGATGTGCCGCCACAATCGCAGTCTTCGCCCTGTTCAACGATGCCGTTGCCACATTGTTGGCCGGAGATTGTAGTGACGCCTTTATTGTTTGTCAGGCATGTTGTCTTGACGCTGTTACGGCCAATGGCAGAGCAAATGTTGCCGATAGAGCAAGGAGAGAATTTCGTAATGCCTTGACCAGTGGACGGGTTCATAATATATTGCTCGCCGGCATCACAAGTCGAGGAGCTGAGAGGACAGCATTGCTGCGCACTGACGGTTGTTTTGTCTGCACAAGTTTGAGAGGTACAGTCGTGGACGGCTCCAAAAGTATGGCCAGTTTCATGACTGCGGAGCGTAAGCAAAGTTGAAAAAGGCATAATTATTGCCGGAGAACTTACGCAATAACCTGCCATTCAGTAGATGTCCTTACTACAACATTTGCACCAGCTACTGTCTCAGAGCCAGAAGTAGAGTTGGAGCCTTGAGCCCCGGTAACGCATGCCTGGCCTAGCCAAGCCAGTCCTACTGCGGAACCAGTGTTACAGGTACTCAGCAAAGTCCAATGAGAATTCGCATCCTGTTGAGACCCTCTCCACTGCGAAAAAAGATTCAATCGTGTCTGAATATCTACACTAGAACTACACGCTTGATTCCAAGGTGTGGCGGGAGGTGGGGTTCCGGGACATGTCGATTCGCTAACGGTGAGATTGGCCAATCCGAGCGAGATATTAAAGGAACTTTCGTATAAACTCGAAGCTGAATTCATCTGAGTAATTACGTTTTGGCGTGCGGCTTCGGTTGAATTGAAGGATGCGGTATATGTACAGTCAGTAGCTACACCAACTAGGGCAACTTTTCGAGTAGATGGGCAGCCAGCTGTGTTGCCAATGGTAGAGACGAGATTGACACCTGCAGAATTGCCTCCTCCAGAGGGGTTATCGAGCTGTCGTTTCCCGAGAAGTGAAGATATGGGAGTAGTCCAGAAACCATCATCCCGTTTCAGCATATTCGCATATACAGGATGATCGGGCATGAGGTTGAACTCTAACGAGTCCGAGCTGCAAGCATAATGAGATTCTGCATCTCGTTTTAGTTCTGCGTGAGCCTGATCGCTAGAGATATCCGAATCCCTAAAGACGACCATGTATTCATCATCAGCCCACTCCAACTCCGGGTCTAGCTGATGCTTTGTTTGCTTGTAACTTGAGCTAAGCTGAACATGGTGATGATCATGATGGACGGTAAAAGCGCCTTCGAATAATGGACTTACGCCATCCCGCCTTACGACGATTCTGGCCCAGCCCACGTTCGACCACAATCCATCTCTTCCCTTCAACCAGGCAGTGCCCTTGTAGACCTTGTGTTCCAGACGATTTATTGATTCCGTCTTGACAACATTGCCATCTGGGCCGAGATATTGGACCGTAGCGCCATCGGCAATAATATCATGGTTCGGCTCCAAGCTCAGCCTTATACGGTTGTCATAGAGGTCGAAGGCGAGGTCAAAGGTAGAGATAGCGGTAACGCGGTGGTTCTGTGTGAGTATTGATGGATTCTGAGCGATTCCGAGCGCTTTGAGGGGATTTCGAGCTGTGGAACTACCAGCGACGAACGAGAGACTGGCAACGACTGCGGCGACGGCGCGGAGAATTAACATAACTGGAACCCCCTAGGCACCGTGACCAGGAGATTGCGTAGTAAAGTTGAGCAAAGGATTCAGCAACAGCAGAGGCGAGCGAGAGGCATGGGTGGTGTACAGAGGTGAATTATAGAGATTTTTATCTGCGTTGCTGCTGAACACAAAGGAGGGTGTGGAGGGTCATCAGCATCGACACAGCCCCAAATCCCGGGTCTTGGCCTCTCGTGTTGGCGAAGAAACGGGGCGAGGAGGGTTCTCGGCAGGCATCACCTGGAACACGAGTAAAACACAAGAGTACACCACCAAGCACTTTTTATATGAGCCGCAAGCCGAAAGAGCATCACTTTGGACATCGTATTCAAAACTATATGAGTTCTGTTTCCAGACAAATTCATTGAGGTATAGTTTGTCACCAACATGCAAGCCCCTTCTCTATTCGTGCCGCCTGCACTAAGCCTCCACGCCTCGTACATAAATCCTCACCTAAGCAGCCCAGTTTATTAATTCGTCTCCCCACCCGGGTCAACCTACTTCCTCTTTGAGCTGTGCACTGTATCGATAATCTTGTCGACAACACTGGGATCCGAGAGCTGTTAATGCAAAATTAGCATCGCGATATGAGTTATTAAGCTTAAAAGGGAACCTACAGTCGAAGTATCACCCAGTTGGTCCTCCTCGCCGGCCAGAATCTTTCGCAGAATGCGACGCATGATTTTACCTGACCGGGTCTTGGGTAGATCCGGGACGATGAAGACGGCTTTTGGTGCTGCGAATGGACCAATTGATTTGCGGACCTGAAGAATGAGATCTTTCTTGGTCTGGTCGCCGGTCTCGTTGCCATCTTTCAGCGCAACGAAAGCATTGACTGCTTGTCCAGTAAGCTCATCCGCAATACCAACGACTGCCGCCTCAGCAACAGTGTCTGTTATTAAGGTGTCAGTAAAATTTGTTTTCTCAATCAATTCCATAAGAAGCTTCACTCACGATGCTCGATGAGCGCGGCTTCGATTTCTGCTGTTGAAAGTCTGTGTCCAGATACGTTGACAACGTCGTCCACACGGCCTCGAATCCAGTAGTAGCCTTCATGGTCACGGCCGGCACCGTCGCCAGTAAACTACATATTCAAAGTCAGTATTCATACCATCGGGCGGATAGGTCGAGTTAACTCACGTAGTAGCCCTTGTATACATTCAGATATGTATCCATATACCTCTTGTGTGCTCCCCAGACAGTTCGGGCCATGCTTGGCCACGGCTGCTTGAATGCAAGCACGCCCTCGACATCATTTCCGTGGATTTCCTCGCCGGAGACGGGATCAATGATGGCTGGCTCAATGCCGAAGAAGGGGAGTGAGGCAGATCCAGGCTTTGTTGGTGTCACGCCACCCAATGGGGTAATGACGTGGGAACCAGTCTCAGTTTGCCAATATGTCTACGATAACGTTAGGAAATACTTAGAACATGACCTCCGAAATATAGTAAACTTACGTCTACAACATGTGCTTCTTCCTTACCAACAACCTCGAAGTACCATTTCCACACCTCGGCAGCAATGGGTTCACCCACAGATCCAAGAACCCTGAGATTCTTCATCCGGTGCTTAACGTGCTGATCACCAGCACGCTTCAGTAAACGTAGAGCGGTTGGCGCGACGTAGAACTGGGAAACATTGTGTTTCTCAACAACATCCCAGTATCGAGAAAAGTTGGGATAAGCAGGAGTGCCTTCGAAGACAACCGTTGCCACACCAAGTAATAATGGCGCATAAACCACATAGGTATGTCCAGTAATCCAGCCAACATCACCGCCGCAGAAGAAGACGTCGTCCGGGTGGATATCAAATACGTACTTGCCAGTCGCCGCGGCACCGAGGAGGTAGCCTCCGGTAGTGTGCATAACACCCTTTGGCTTGCCAGTCGAACCTGACGTGTATAGCAAGAACAGAGGATCTTCGGAGTTCATGGATTCAGGGGCAATGTAGGCCGGGAACTTATCTACCTCCTCGTGCCACCAGTAATCCCGGCCTTTGGTCCAGGGCACATCTGCGCCAGTACGCTTATAGACAAGGCAGTGGCTAACGCCCGGGCACTGCTTAAGAGCTTCATCGACAATCTTCTTTGTGCCAATTACCTTTCCACCACGTTTCCCCTCGTCCGTGGTGATGATCACCTTGGACTGCGCATCTAAAATACGATCGCGGAGGGAGTCTGACGAGAAACCGGCAAAAACGACTGAGTGGACAGCACCAATACGCGTGCAAGCAAGAAAAGAGATAACGGCCTCGGGGATCATGGGTAGGTACAGCGCAACCGTGTCGCCCTTCTTCACACCCATCTCCTTCAACACATATGAAAGCTTCGAGACCTCGCGGAGGAGCTCTCCGTAGGTGATCGTGCGGCCATCACCACTCTCATCAGCCTCGTAGATAATAGCAGGCTTGTCAGGGTCCTTGAACGCGTGTCGATCCACGCAGTTGTAGCTGGCGTTTAGGCGGCCCTCGAGGAACCAGGCGTTGTCGCCATTGGCGAAGCCGCCAGAATGCACGGTCTGAAAGTCACGCTCCCACGTGAGGAGTTCGCGCGCCAGCTTGCCCCAGAACTTCTCAGGCTCCTGGATGGACTCCTTGTACATCTGCTTGTAGTGATCGAGGCCATCTAGATGCGGTTTCGAGTGTGGGTGCTTGCTGCGCGGTGGATTAGCGGACTTGTTACCCTCTTGGTGCCCCCCCCCAAGTCTCGGCGTCGCGAGGCTACACCGTTTCCCCGGCCGTGTCGCAGAGGCCAATTGTTCATGCGAACTGAGGTGCATACTCACTCGAAGAAGGCTTTAGGTACGTGGAAGGTGTCGACCTCGTGGGCCTCCGCCACGACGGGGTTTGTGGCCTTGGTCGCGCCTCCAGACATTTTTGTGTTGGCGGGTTTTGGAGGGGCAGCTGGTGGTGTGGTTTCTACGCGAGGCAGGCGGGGTGAGGGAGCTTCGACTTGCAAGGCCCGGCCACAGTCAGCGGCAACGGCGAAGAATATATATCGATTCCCGGGTAAAGGGTAACGACGCGTAGATTGCAGTATCTGAAGCTGCAGGTGACTGAATGGTCTACACAGTGATAGTTGTTAGGCACCTTCTCTTTTGCAACGAACAAAGAGAGCCAGGGTGGGGATTCCTCTGCTTGTCGGGGAGAGGGGGGGAGCTTTGGCTACCTAAAGGTATTTTCCGCGAGGAGAAGGATGACGAAAATAGAGACCCAGCTCTTCTTTGTCCGACGCACTTACCAGCTTCCCGCGACCGTTTATGAGACCCGGTTGTGAGACTACCAGAGTGGCGGGCTGGCGGCACAAAATACGCTGCAGAATTAGAAGTATTGGATGGGCATGCCCCTGCATCAATTTCCTGGCTGCTTGCTATGTGCCCAGGCTTGCGTTTTCTGTTTCGGTATCCGTAAGAGTGCGCAAAGAGTGCCAGCCTGGCTGGCTTGAGTTGCAGGGCTAGGCAGCACTAAACATCGGCTCTTCGCACTCCGAAACTCTCTTTGATTCCATAGCAACCTTAGAATATTCGATATTACTTAATTTATGGTCCAAGGTGCGGTGCTATTACAAGCACTGCACATCTAAGCAAGGCTACGATCAAAAACAGACAAGCTCAGGGCTCACTCCCAAACCACGCGACTTGCAAGCATCCAGCCTGGCCGAACAGCCCCAACAACCAGCACGGTTGCCGCTTCGGACTTGGGGAAGTACACTTGGGCTGGCCCGAGGCGTTGGCTCATGATAACCGATGTCGTTGCTTCTTGAGAGCATTCTGGGCCGCACAGCGACATTTTCAGACCCGGGCTGGTGGGGTTTATATAGGGTTCTTGCTGTACGTAAGACGCTATTGTAAGGATCCCTGGCGAGGATTCTGAGGTATTTGGAAGGATCTCAGATGCGAATATGACGACTCGCTCCGTTAAATCTCAGTTCGCGGTCAAGATGCCTGCGGGGCTCCGCAGCCAATTCTCCGTCCTCGCAGGCCAGCCTTGAGTCCTGCATATCCCTTCCCACGCTGGCATCCACAGCTTGGCGCCAAGCTGTGGACGCCAGCGTGTGAAGGGATAGTTCGACCACTCTTTTATCGATGCCTCTGCCGTCCAGCAAACGGCTCGATCGCAACGCGACTCGTCCGCCTATCTTTGACGGACCTCGTGCAAACGGGTGCGTGACGTTTTGGGTTTGACATTCGTCTTGGGGTCCGTCTGCCCAGCCGAGCCGGGAACTCCTTGTCTTGCCGACTACGCGACGAGATTTTGTTAACATCCGTGCCGCAATGGCAATGCTTACCCACTTTTGCAGTCATGCTAGATGTTCCTTCATGCCTTTTCTCAAAACTTGGTTAGCTTCATTATCAGATTGAGCCCCAATCGACCTCAACAGGATAAGTGGACGACACACAATGTTGAAGAATGAACTCCAGTCCACGCAAACCCAGAGATCTAAAATTGGTGAGTCACATTAGAGAATTTGGCGAGCTTAAGTCAACGAGGTAGGACGGACTACCCTGCACTAATTCTATTTGACTTCTACTTGTAATTTAGCTTTCGTGCTGATGCGAGAGTACCGAACAGGGGCACGAGCGGTGACTCCAAAACAAGCAATCCCGTTCCATTCAGAACGGCAATTTCCAACCAATCGACTGAAACATAACCTCACTATTTACGGTAGTATACCATGATTTCAACCGGTAACTACTCACAATTCGACCGGTCTTTTTGCGATAACCAGTTGAAAGTATAAATCTTTCACATGACCGTACGCAATTTTAATCTCGCGGCCATCAACAAATATCACTCAGAGCATCGCGCACCAGACACATGCGAGAATTTTGTACTCCTTTCTAATATTTCCATTACCTGCGGACCAACCACCCAATATGGCACCAGCAAGAGACCAAAGTAAGAGCGAGCCGCACTGTATTCCGTTAGCACAAGATAATCTCAGGAGAGGTACCGTGTGCTTCTCTCATCTCGAATTACTTTAGCTGATTTTAGTTACGAGCAGTTGAGCATGAAACCCTTGACGCTCGTTTCCTACGGACTCCACCATCTGACGATCCTTGGACTCCATTCAGGTGCTCAAGCACCGGTCAACAAAGAACTCAGGGTAGCAATTATGGGAAGGTTTTTTTGAATGGGAATGAACCAGTGGCTTTCGATGGTCAATTAGATGGCGCAGGCACACCGAGCGTAGAAAAATGAGTCGGCAGTAGGGTCATTGTGTATGGTGCTGGATACTGTAGTAGAGTGGCCATGCCTGTTCTAAATACCTCCCAAGCAGTGTCCCCTGAGTGGATATCGCAAAAAATAGCAGTAATTTGAGAATTTCTATCCACTGTTGTGGAGAGCGATAATTGTGGGGATTGCTTGATTGTGATGCGTAATTGGAATTCGGAGAGTGTCCGGCGGATCTGCCAAGCCTGATCCGGCAGTCTCTATAAGGTATTTAGAGCGGCTCAGAGGGCCAGAACGTCGGTGATCTACACGTAGTCCCTCCCGTTTGGCTGGTATAGACAAGTTCCACGTGACGATGTTCCCATCCAAAATCACCGGTTGTGTTTCCCAAACCAACCGGTCAACAAAGCGGACCCCACTATAACGTCTCTCTAATTTTCTTCATCATGCTCGATTTGATCGCTCAAATGTCAACATGTGCTCTGATGAATCAGAAAATGTCGCTACCTCTCCTCCGGGCTCATGGAGGATGGAATACCATCAATTCAACGACTACATAGAGCCGCTGCGTTGCGAGAATCTATGCTCTTCACAACAACCTGAGCTTCCTGAGCACAGTGAGACCAGCGGGACCAGTTTAGCGCTACTGCATACCTCTCCAGCATTCTCTTTAAACGAATCTATTTTGAGCGACTACTACATTGATAGCGATCCATTTTTAACTTTTGATGGTCTTGACGCTCCTCATGATTCAAGATCAAGTGGCCAGCTTATCTCAGGGGACGGATATGCGACCAACGATATGCGGAAAGAGACACTTCACTTGCCAGAGGGGCATTCTGCAGACATCACTTATTCAGCGGCGAACCCACCCATGGACTTTCAATTAAATCCTGATACCGGATCCTCCTCCAATGTTAATACGACTTGTGCATCGGGAATTGTGCTGGCAGCAGATTTTCATCACAATCCATTATTAGACCCAGATAGTCCGTCCGTACGCTCAACAAGCCTACCCAGCAGCTGGGAGATTATCGAAAGGCCCACCAGCATGTCGAAATTCTCGCAACGAGATATATCTACGTCTGCCGAGGAAGATGGAGTGGAGAAAGAGCATGAGGTACCACCTACATTCGGTCCTGTAAAGCATACTGTACCAAAATGTAAGAATACAAGACGCAAATTCAAACAGCATGAAAGACAAAAGATGAATCTAGTCCGGCGCAATAGAGCCTGCATCCGTTGCCAATGGTTAAAAGAAGACGTATGTCCGTTTTACCCCTACAATAGGACCACGGCTGACATCGCACACAGTGTGGGGAGGGGCACCCTTGTCCCAGGTGCCAAGGCTCATTAGCAGTTGCGAAGATATGGCGGATGCCTTGTTTCAAGGGTCGTATAACGGATGCTGAACTTCATAGAACAGGTTACTACCCGGCCTTCTAGACTTCAAATTAGCAAATTTCCCTAATAAAAGTTTGCTTAGGTGCCCTAAGTTTCCCTGGTGGGATTAGGAAAGTCACCACGTTTGCCAGCAATCGCAAGTTATCTATCAATCTGTATAATGCCGGTTTTGTCAGTGGTTCTCAACCAGTCAGCATGCGGCCCGCTTTTAAAATCGTCTTGCAAGAATTTATTCCACTAGAAAGCGACTCCCTTTGTAAGAAATGGAACCACGGCGACAAAATTGTAGAACTAAAACTTCCTGCTTTCGCTGTTGCGAAAGGCCAGCAATCTGCAACCGAAAGAAGCTTAGATGATCTGTTGAAAGTACACCGGTTGTTACTTCTGCAAGAATTAGGTCACAGTCAGGACAAAGTTGCCGCTCTTACCCTGGAGGAGGCTATACGCCACCATCAAAAGGTAACAATTCCATGAACCGTACATCGTGTAACCCTGACTCATTTTATAGTGGGAAATGGTACATGGAGCACTCGCTCTTTGCGTCATTACACGTCTAGCCTCGAAAAGTTTCAATATCACGGGTGACGAGACGCTTGGTATCTCAAAGGTAGAAGATCCTCAATCTCCATACTATAATCGGAAGCCGATCCCGCCGCTTTTGGATGCACAAATTGATCATATATGGATAGCCAAGATGTCGAAAGTGAAGAAGAAAGTCCTGAGTGAGCTCAAGAAGAGGGTGTTTGCGACGCGGGAGAAGAAACGCGAAAATTGGTATCCAATCTTCTTGACTATATTTGTGCTGACGTGGAACTTGGAATTCTTATTTCAAAATCAAAATCGGCAGTTGGAGCGTTACTGCGAGAAAGCAAGTACCTATCCTCCAACCTTGACCAACCAAGGCCTAACACTACACTAGAATCCTCAACAATCGTATCCCCCCAAGGTGATTAGCATGATGGAAGGCTGGAAGTACTCTGCTGAGAATTTGAGAGCCCATTTTCATTCTATGTGTCAGGGGCAGCTGCCCTTTTTGGAAGATTGGGACGTTGAGGAGACACAAAGGGCCGCTGGTATTGACAGCCTGGCTGTCAACTACCTTAAACAAATGAAGTTAATCATTTCTGAGAGACGTATGTGGCGCTTTGTTTAATATTATGTGGGCACTAAAAGACGGAGCAGGCCATCCTCCTACGAGAGGCGTAAGCTCAAACCCATCACCCGCTTGGACATCAGCCCTTTTTCTACCCAATGAATAATTACGATTAGGCTGGTAACTCTTCACTCAGTGTTCTAGCGAACCTACCTTGATATCTAGCTATTATCGATCTCAGCTTGTAGCTTAACGTTCCCATAGATGTCCTTCATCATACTTTCAGAGGTCACATCGCTACCCATACATACCTTTTAAGTCCATAGCTCTTATTTGAATATTATCTGTGGCCATCCTTAGAAGTGTAAACCTTCTCGACCTCACCTACATAGATACAGCACAAATTTCAAATTCAACGTCATTACGGCCGTCCTGCTGGAATATTTTGACTAACAGCAGCAATATATTAACTTAAGGAAACTCAATCTCAATACACACTCACAAATTACGTTCAGCGCTTTGTTGGCGCATAAATATTATTCATAAAAATTATATTTCTTTGGTCTTCAGCAGAATTCAGTGTTTTCACCCATATTCAATACAGTGATGCAAATGGACCGGTTCTATTTTGGATTGGTTCGGTTTTCCAATATTCAAATCTTAAACCGGTTCGGAGCTTTAATTGGTCTAGTTTGGATCGGTTTTGGAGCATTGGCGCGAACCGGTTCACCAGTAAAACCAGATTCGGAGGCTCTCGTAGGGTAATTTATTAGGTGCGAAACCTCCTTGGGAGGTTAATTTGCCTATTGCGACGACTTCAAGCCAGAGTAGAGGCTACCAGCTCTACAGATAATTCCTCATCCACCTCATCCACCTCATTACTAGAAATTTCTAGTGTAACAACCTTCTGCTTGCCTTTACCTTTAGAGGCCTTTTTTTAGTGTTAAGTTAATTACCAACGCAGCTTTGCAGCCTCTTATTTAGCCGCCTTTTGGGCCTGTATTCGGAGTTGAGTTTCCTTTACAGTAGTCCTTATACGCTTCCTTTCCTCCAGTATACGGGCCTTCTTAGCCTTCTTAGACTCCTTACGTTCTTATTTCTCCTTTCTTTGGTGTTATAATGCCTTTATATCAGCATCCTTTTAAGCTTAACGCTCTTGGGTTTTTTAAACTTTATTTAGTAACCAGAAGATTGCTCTACCGTTATACTACGGGGGTACTTTAAGTAGGAAAGCTTTACTACGCTAGCGTTTCTTCTTCTTGTTAATAAGAGCCTCTTAGAGACAATAATTCTCGTTCTTTAGGAGTATATTATATATGGATATTAAGTGGATAGTTTAACTAAGCTGCTAAGAGTGTTTATTATAAATATCTATAACAACTTAACATAAAAGCCTCTTAATATTTCTCTAATCTAATACGCTAAGTACTAAATTTAAAGACTCACTTAAAGAAGGCTATTTATTCTTATTTATATTAAACCGAGATAGGACTCTTTATAGGTTAAAAGGAGATAACCTACACTTCTTAAAGGCCGAGAGGATAGTATTTAACTTAAAGAGCTTCTACTAGGCCTTGTTAAACAGCCTAAAGAAGTCTCTTTTTATAATTATATAGAGACATTAATATTTATCTATGAAGTTGGCTAGCTTAGCTAAGTAAGCTATTAAGAGTGTTACGGACCTTATATTAGCAATAGCACGACTACTAAGGGAGGATATAAATGGACTAGTGATGGAAGCGCGGGAGGTGCTAGAACTAATTAAACTATAGGATAAGGGGTAACTAAGCTATATAATGGGTTATAAGACTAGTTTAGAATATAGAAACGTGGAAATATGGGAACGTATACGACGTACTAATGTACTAACGTACTTAGTATATTTTATAGGAGTTAGAACGTGTATTTAAAGGACTATAGTCACTACCTTAGATAGTTCTTTCTTTATAGTAGATCTTAGAATATAATTAGAGTTAATCTATTGGGCAACTACTCTACTAGTATTATTATATTGTTAACTTCTTATTTGCCTATAGATACTATAGAGTAAAGTAGAGAAGAAGATAATAGTAATATTATACCACCGCCGCCAGAGCTTCTGTAAATATTTAACCCAAATAGCCTACTTTTATTAAAGCTTTTCTTAAAAGTAGGCGCGCTTATAATTCTTTTACGGGGCCGTCGAAATCGGACTCTGCACCTATACGTGGTGACGGCTACGAACCTGGTCTTCGAAGTTCAGATCCAGAGCCAACGCAGAGACGTCGCACAGCGTGCGGACAGGACCTGGTGGTGGTTATGGGCGTCAAGGGCGGTGGTGAAAAATTTTCAGATGGTGAGATCTTAAAAACCACTACTGTTGGCCTTTTACAGTATGATAACTACTACACTGTTCTATCTAGGGCACCTATACAATCTAACATGGATAAGCAGTTTTTAATAACATCCCTAAAAACCCTAATGGAAAGTATTAATGACCTTATATTAACAAACAGACAAGCGTGAACGAACGAACGAGCAAATATACGACCCCTCCTAACCCTTAGGGCAATCGCCCGCGGAGCATGCGGTTACTCGCCGTACTACCGTAATACTACTAAAAGGCAGCTGGATAACCCTGTACGGTTTTCCTTGTCTCCTCTTAACGGAGTGGTGCCCTTAGAGAGGGCCTAGTAACTGGGGCCTAGGCATAAAAGATACCCAGATACACACACACACATATCCCACTTTCGTCTTTTAGTATTAGGATAGTAGAACGGATGAATCCCCCTTACGCCTTTAATAGGCCTTAGGGGGGGGAGGCAAGGCGTATATAGCAATGGTTAATAAGAGATAGTATATAGGGGGTGGTTAAAATACGGGACACAACTATATACAGCAATTAATCGGCAAGGCCTAGCTAGGACGTAGTAAACCCTAGCTCTAGATAAGCTAGAGAAGAAAGCAGTGGTTCCTAAGGAGTTTAAAACATCTAAGGAGGAGGACGTAGCTATAGGCCCGTAGGGCCGCTGCTATGTGCAGGCATGGCAAAACGGGGTTTTTCATCCTACTGAGGTGGCTTATAGGGTTTTTCCTTCCCCCCCAGTAGCAAGGGTTTTTTCCCGTCAATATTACTTTTCCCTTGTGTATGGAGTAGTCTGCGTGGGCCTAGATAGGATCCGTATTAGACGTTAATTAAAGAATCTACTAATTCTTTTACAGAACCTCTACCTTGAGGAAGGCCTCTATAACGGCACCCGTATAGTTATTATATATATAGGCCGCCGCTGTATTAAAACTTAGATATTTAGCAGCAGCTTTTACAACTAGCTATGGCTAATCCCCTATATTAAGCTCACCTCTATAAAGAGAGAAGTGCTATTTATTATTAGTAGAAGGCAGTTTCTAATCCGGCTGTACTTTGCTATAACCATAAACAGGTTATAACGGCAGTCTTTTAACTTTATTAGTGTTAATTAATATATACCAGTCTTTATCTATAGGCGGGCTTTTACTATTACTATTATAGAACGGAGATAGCATAACTACTAATATTATATATCCAGAGGTGTTGCTATACTTTTAGTATGTTATTATCCGTTACGGGCTAATACGCAGGAGGACGGTATGGTAGTAGTGATGGCAGTAAGGCAGTAGGGGGGTAGTAGTAGGGCAGTAGTAGGGCAGTAGTAGGGCAGCTACTTGGTTTTTAAAAAAACTTTGTTTTTAAAAGGACAAAAGCCCGCCGTAGGCGCAAGAAATACGCTAAACTCCTCTAAAGAACTAAAATTTTCCAAGGAAAATTTGGCCTATTTCTCGTCTATATTATATTATATTATTGTTAGGGTCTTAGCGGTTTTTAATTGGTCGGTAAGAAAAAACGGGTTACCTAATTTCTTACGTACTACCCTATTAAATTTACCTTTTCTACCCCTTATTACGAAGCCCTATAAAAGCTCTACAAACAGTTCTATAAATGGCTCTATGAACAGCTTTACGAACGGCTCTACGATTGTTTTTACGATCGCCTTTATAATCGCCCAATTGTCCGTACAAACGTCTCCATGATTGTCTATAAATGTCTGCACGAACTTCTGTATGAATGTCTGCACAAATATCTGCGCGAACGTCTGCACGAACGTCTGCATGAACGTTTGTATGAATATCTACACGAACGTCTGCATAAACGTCTATATAAATACCTGCACAAATACCTGCACGGAGCTTTATAAAAGTTGTTTATAAGGTTTTTAAGAACAAGCCTAAATATAAGCTCTACATGACGCTCTACTAAAAGCTCTATTAAAGCTCTACTCTAAGCTCTGCTAAAGCTCTACTAAAGCTCTGCTCTAAGTTCTACTTTAGGCTCTATTAAAGTTCTGCTTTAAGCTCTATTGAAGTTCTGCCCTAACCTCTATTAAAGCTTTACTTTAGGCTCTATTAAAGCTCTACTCTAAGCTCTACTAATACGCAGCACTGATATATTAAGAAGTCTTATAATCGTCTCTATAAACGGCTCTATAAACGGCTCTATAATTAGCTCTATAATCGGCTCTGCAATCTGTTACAGACGCTTTAAGTACGATGTTACGACTACTTGGAGAAGAGACGGCGGAAGCTAGTTGGTTGATACAGGTACGGTCCAGGATAGATCCGGTGGAACCATGTGACGAGGAATAGTAAGCGAGTCACATGATGTTATACGCAGTGTACAAAGTGTACGCAGTATACGCCTGCGTATAACACGTATAACACGTACCTTACGTACAAGAGAGGATTTCTTAGGAGTATAGTTGTGTATTTAAAGGACCTCAGTCCCTACTGTAGATAGTTCTCTCCTTGTAGTGAATCTTAGAATATAATTAGAGTTAATCTGTTAGGCAACTACTCCACCAGTTGTTATTATATTGTTATTTTGTTCTTATCTATATACCCAGCCTAATAATAAGACCTACTGTAGTTCCTACTATAAGGTTCCGTTACACATTCACTACTAAGGTTACGGTATTAAATAAGATCGAACAATATGCTACCTAAAGCACCAGTTATAACGGCGTCGACGGCAGCCACAACCTTAGGGCCAGGTGATACCAGTATAGACGATAGGGATTCTTAGGTGGTTACGCAAGGTTAGTTATAGAAAATGGTTAATCACTTACAAGATAATAATAGGATACTTAAAGAATGCATTAATGGAATTAGAGTAGTAAAGATTAAGTTACCTTTAATTAAACGATTCTTAGGAGAGAAGTTAAAGCTTAAGGGATTTCTTACGCAGATACACTTTAAGGTAGTATAAAAAGGAGCGAAGTTAGTAATATCATTGGATTAAGTAGCCTATGCAGGATTGTTCCTAACGGGGAGGGCACTTAAGTGGTTTAAACCGTATCTTACGGAAATATAGGCTAATGGCATGACAACTACTAACCAGGATGTGCGGTATATATTTGCTAGTTAGAACGGGTTCGCGGAACAACTAATACAAATATTTAGAGACCTAGAGGCTATAACCATAGTAGAATAAAAGCTTCAGAACTTAGTACAACGCACTTTAGCAATTAAGTATACAACATAGTTTTAAACACTAGCTATATAGGTTGAGTGGAATAATAGGGCGCTTATAGCATAGTATAAACAGGGACTTAAGGCTAAAGTCTAGGACGTAATTATCCTAATAGAAGATGCGGATACTCTAAGAGAGTTAATAGATTAGTTAATAAAGATTAATAATAGGATTTACCAAAGGGAACAAGCTAAGAGAGGGTAAAATAGAGTTCCATAGTTGTATAAGGCGTAGAGTACGCAATAATAGATATAGAGTTAAAAACTATAGAATAGCGCAGAGCTAATAGACCTAAGTGGTACCAAAGAAACCTAAAGGTAGGAAAAGAAACTATAGAAACCTAGAGGTTAAGAATTAAGTGATTAAAGGACTTAGAAGTAGAGGCTAAACCAGGGATCTTAGCAGTAGAAGACATTTAGGCGGACTCCATAGCAAGAAAAATGGTTTAAAGATAGGGCTTACATAAATTGCGGAAAATAAGGTTATTTCGCCAGAGACTATAGAGGTAGTTAGAGTAACTATGCGGTAAAGGGAACTAGGCTAGCAGATAGCATATATATATAGAGGGACAACAGTGCACTATAAGGAATAAAAGAATATTTAATTAACAGTTTTGCATATTGTTACAATAATGCATGCCGAATTTATAAGGACGCTAAGTATGGCGCAAGCTATTAGCTATAGGAGCCCTTATTATCTAAGTTTAGAGAAACCAATAAACTAGCTTATAGATCGGATATTAAAGACGATAAGTTTAACACAGGCGAAGTATTTACTAATAATAAGGCAATAAGGGCAGCTTACTAGAAACATGCAAACCTTAAAGAAGTTAAAACAGAAGTAAAGACTAAGACCATTATAGAACAAGGTTTAATAACGGGTATTATAACACCATTAGATACAATTTCCATCGCTTTATAAGATAATAGGAGTAATGTTTAGAAGAAACTAAGCAAGTAGACAACTGCTAGTGCTAGCTTATTACTTAATAAAGGCAAAAGGCCACAGGCTTAAGATTCTTAAAAAGAGATAAGAGAAGTTTAAGATTCTTAAGACGAGATAAGACACACCTAAGGACCCATAAAGGACGAAAACCAATAGGAAAGGGCAGCAATTTAGTTCAGTAACAAATAAATAAGTATAGGACGCAAGTTCAAGAACTATAAGTTTAGAGAATAAATAAGAATATTAGTAATTCTAGGTAAACGTAGTATTTAGCCTAAAGATTAAATAGTTAATACTAGAATTAAAAAGTAAGATAACTATAAAGATCTAGCTATAAGACATAGAAAATAAGAAACTATAGATAAGTTTAAAATAAGAATTATTACATAGTAAGAGCAAAAGCTAGATAAGAGATTAGCTACGCTAGGTTATATAAGGGATAAAGTACCTATATAAAGAGTTACTAATAGGCCAAGTGCAGGGACACCTAGGGCAAAGTGGTTAGATAAACTAGAATAAGAAGAGGATCTAGATATCCTAACTAGGTTTAAAGAAAGATATACTAAAGGATATTATAATATAGTGATAATAAGGTACTTTCTAATAGATAAACCATACACACTAAACCAGTTGTATGGAAAGTGGTATAGGCAACAACACAACAATAAATAGGTAGATTTTTATATATAGCTAGACAAAAAAGTTATCTAAGACTAACCCATTATAGAAAAACGCATAAGTTATATTAAAGGAGCATTAATTATAATGTTAAGGAACCTAGAAGAAGGATCTAAGGACTAGAGAAGTAAACGACAAGTCTTAGTACCCATAGTAGAGATACTAGTAGTTAGGTTAACCAGGTATAGGTTTAAACTTAAGGATAAAAATAAACTAAGAGTTAACCTAAAATATATAGCGCATTATACACTATTATGGATAGCTTATGTGGATAATATGTGTAATATATATAGAGCACTAAAAGACAAGAACTGGAACTACCTAGTAAGGATATATTAGGCATTAGAGGAAAAGCGGTTTAGAAACGCTAAGTATATATATAGTTGGCACCTAGTAGAAGTATAAGGTTAAAGGGACTTAACACTTTAATTAGGAAGATTCCTTACGGAAAAATACCTAGATAGATAATAGTAGTAGAAGTACCCAGAGAACACTTATCTATAGCATATAGAGGAAAAGAAACGAACTAAGTATTAGCCTAAGTTAGACTAAGTATAGGCAGAATCTAGCAGCCAACAGTTAGAAAAAGGGGAGGTGTATAAAACTAGAGGGAACTAGTATTAGAGCCTTAGACCCTTAAAGGAATTTAAGGACAACACCTAAATTTATAAGTTAAATGGTAAGATCAGCAGTTTAAAGCGTTAGTAGATAGTAGAGCAACTAAAAACCATATATTACCAAAGGTAATAGAAAGGATAGGGTTACTATATAGATAAAAGGAACACCTATATCCACTTATAATAATTTTAGGAGATTAGATAGCCTATAAAGGAGGTATTATTAATCTTAAAATAGGACCTATTTAATTAACTATTAAAGGAAGACCAGTTAGAATGTCTTTTAATATCCTACTATTAGGACAGAATAAGGTGATATTAGAAATGCCTTAATTACAGGAGTATAATCTAAAGATTAATTAGGTTATAGGTTAGGTTAATATTAAGGATACCTAACGGCGTAAAGTACGACAGTAAATTAAGTTGGTATGGTACTAAGTTGGAGTAATATATAAAGAGACTAAGTGAGGCTTAAGTTATATACCAAAGAGATACTATAAGTATGGTAAAAAGCTATAGTTACCAGAAAGTAAAAAGCTGTTAAAGCATGCAGTATGGGACCATAAGATAGAATTAGAAGAGGGAATAAGTCCAAAGTTCTTTCTAATCTATAAGCTTACTGAAACAGAGTTAGTAGCGCTTAAGGAGTTTATTTAGGAGAACTTACGCAAGGGATATATCAGACCGTTATAGTTATTAGCGGGATATCCAGTACTGTTTATCCCAAAGAAGAACGGAAAACTTAGGATATATATAGACTATAGACAGTTAAATAGCATTACTAGGAAGGATAGATATCCTTTACCCTTAATTAGCGAAATCTAAGACAGGATAGGCAACGCAAAGATCTTTATAAAGATAGATCTAAGGTGGGTATACTATTAAATTAGGATTAAGAAAGGCGACGAATTGAAGGCAGCCTTTAGGTTAAAAAAAGGACTATATAAACCATTAGTTATACAATTTGGGCTTATAAACGCACTAGCAACGTTCCAGAAGCGAATTAATAGTATATTAGGAGAACACCTAGATAAATTTATTATAGCATACTTTAACAACATTATTATCTACTTAGAGAGTAAGGAAAAACACAGAGAATACGTTAAATAGGTCTTAAAGAGACTACAAGAAGAACAGATACTAGTAGCAATTAAGAAATACAAGTTCTTTACTAGGAAGACTAATTTTATTAGATTTATTATTAAACTAGGCCAACTTAGTATAGATCTAAAAAAGATTAAGGCTATAGTAAATTGGTAAGAACTAGAGAATGTTACGCAGTTAAAATCGTTCCTAGGGTTTTACAATTACTATAGAAGGTTCGTAGCGTAATGGTTAAAGGATATTAAGCTACTTACGCGGTTAACCAAGAAACAAGAACTATGGGCATAGGGGAAGAAGTAATAAAAACTATTTAAGAAAGTTAAAGGGTTATTTATCTAAGAGCCAGTTCTTAAGATCTATCAACCAGGTCTAGAGACGGTTGTAGAAATAGATGTATTAGACTTTACACTAGGGGCATACTTTATATAGAAATATTAAGATGGATAGCACCTAGTGGCATACTATAGTCAAAAGATAACACCACTAGAGTTAAACTATAACATCTACAATAAGGAGTTGTTAGGTATAGTTACAGCACTTAAGGAATAGAGAGCATTCTTACAAGGTATAGAGAAACTATTTGTGGTTAAGACGGACTATAAGAACCTTACAGGATTCCTAATAATAAAGGAACTTAACCAAAGACAGGTTAGATGGGCGGAAATGCTTATAGAATACCATTTCGAAATTTAGTATACTAAGGGTACAGATAACGCACAAGCAGACGCTTTAAGCAGAAAGGCTGAACTATAAAGTAATAAAAAGCTATTGGGAGCTTTATTGCAAAAGGATTAAGATAAATTGATTAGGTATAATTATCCAAAGATTATAGCAACTAAGGAAAGTCAGATCCATAAATTACTAAAGAGTAATTGGATATAAAAGATCTAAAAAGCATAGGCAGAGAATCTAGACTTAGAGCAATATAAAAACAGAGAAGTAATATATATGCCTAAGTCTATCGCATAAGAATTTGTTAAGGAATTCTATAAGGGAATAACATAAGGACACAACGGAGCTATAGGCTTAGTATTAAGACTTTAAGAGGAATACATTATTTAAGGAATCTGGGGACTAGCATGACAAGTTATAAAGGAGTGTCTAGATTACTAAAGAAATAAACCAACAAGGCATAAGCTGTATGGAGGGCTATAACCTATTAAAATACCAGGAAGACTATAGGAAGTTATATTATAGGACTTTATTATTAAGTTACCAAAGTTAAGAGATCCTATTATAGGACAAGATTATAACATAATTTTAGTAATAGTAGATAAGCTAACAAAGTGGGGATACTTTATAGCATGCACTAAAGAGATATCAGCAGAAGATGTTACTAGAATCTATATAAAGGAAGTGTTTGTAAGATATAGAGCACTAAATAAGATCATATTAGACAGAGATCTAAGATTTATAGTAGTATTTTAGGAAGTGTTTCTAGTAGAATAAGGAGTTTGCGCAGTAATATCTATAGCGTATTATCCGCAGATAGATGGACAAATAGAAAGACTAAACTAGACACTAGAATAGTATCTAAGGCATTATATCAATTACGCATAAAACAATTAGGTATTATTATTACTAGTTATACAGTTTGTATACAATACAACACTATAAGAAGAAATAGGGACATCACCATTTAAGGCGAATTACGGATATAAGCTAAGAATATCGTTATTGCCATATTAAGTAAAAAAGACGAGTAGCACAGCTAAGTAAAGAATGGAGACGTTAATAAATCTTTATGCAGACCTTATAGAAATAGCTAAACTAGTACAAGAACAAATAAAAAGGTACTATAATGCTAAGAGATTTAAGGGACCAGATCTTAAGGAGGGAGATAAAGTATAGCTACTATACAAAAATTTCAAGAGTTGACGACTAAGTAAGAAGTTGGACTATGTTAGACTAGGACCTTTTAAAATCAAGTAAAGGATTTTATTAGTTATATATAAGTTAAATCTACTAGCTAAAATAAAGATCTACCCTATATAATATATCGCAATGCTAGAGCTAGCACACGGGAATGTTAAGCCACTAGTCTATAAGGCAGACACGTATAAAGGACAAGAGGAAGACGAATAGCAAGTTTCAAAGATTATTAGTCACAAAGATGTAGATAACAAAACGTGGTATAAAGTAAAGTGGATAGGCTATAGTGAGACTACCTAGGAACTACTAAGCAACCTAAGGAACGCTATAGGAAAGGTATAGGAGTATTAGAAGAAAGCAGGTTAGAAAGCGTTAAAAAAGGATTGCCAAAGAACGAGTTACTTAAGGGGGACCCAAGAGGAGCAATTGCCGAGCTACTTGGAGTTGTTTCCCTTGTAGGAGGAGAGCCAGTCCTTTTATTACCTAGCTTGTTAAGACCCTATTAGACTAGTTTCCACTCCTTAAAACAAACCTTTTTGCGAACCTTCTTGAGACAAGTTAACTGAGCGAACGCAACCTACTAAGACTTAAAGGAGCGACGTTGAGCCTTAAGGGCCCGAGCGGTCTCTTTAGCAGAACGGTAGAGTTTGGCGCGTATGGCGGCCAACTCAGACTTAAGCTTTATAGCGGCAGATTAAATATAAGACCCTATAACAAGTTACTTAGGGAACTAGAAGACTGTTAAGAGTCATAAAACGTGCATACTTAGTGTTAGAAATAGAGCGAACGTCGTAGGACGATTAAACGTTTGCTTTAGTGCACTTTGAGTAAAATAAGGGTTGTTAAGATAAAGGACTCGCCATCGCAATATATACCAACCCCGCTTTTGCATAATAAGAACACGGAGACGATATTATCTTACTAAGCAACAGTATGGCAGCCACGGTGTGAGTATAACGTTGCGCTTATAAAGAAGAAGAAGCTTTAGGTATAATAAGCAAGGATATTAACCAGATTAATTAAACGGACATTACACCTCTAGTAGACAACTTGGAGATGTTAGGAATCTTCAAGGACAAAGATAAAGAGGAGGGAGATGGTATTACAGACGCTTTAAGTACAATATTACAACTACTTGGAGAAGAGACGGCGGAAGCTAGTTGGTTAATATAGGTATAGTCTAGAATGGATCCGGTGGAACTATATAACAAGGAATAGTAAGTGAGTTACATAATGTTATACGCAGTATATAAAGTGTACGTAGTGTATACCTGCGTATAATACGTATAACACGTACCTTACATACAAGAGAGGATTTCTTAGGAGTACGGTTGTGTATTTAAAGGACCTTAGTCCCTACTATAGATAGTTCTCTCCTTATAGTAAATCTTAGAATATAATTGGAGTTAATCTATTAGGCAACTACTCCACCAGTTATTATTATGTTGTTGTTTTGTTCTTACCTACATACCCAGCCTAATAATAGGACCCACCGTAGTTCCTACTACAAGGTTCCGTTACACAATCGGCTCTACACTGGCCTATATAATTGTCTGTACAAACGTCTCTATTGTCTCTATAAACGTCCATATAAACGTCTGCATAAACGTCTGCATAAACGTCTGCATAAACGCCTATACAAAACTCTAAGTAAAGTTATTTATAAGGCCTTTAAAAATAAGCCTAAAGATAAGCTCTATATAAGGTTCTGCTTAAAGCTCTATTAAAGCTCTATTAAAGCTCTATTAAAGCTCTATTAAAGCTCTATTAAAACTCTATTTAAAGCTCTAAAGTTCTACCTAAAGCTCTATTAAAGCCCCGCTTAAAGCTCTATATAAGGCTCTACTTAGTAGTAGATGGAGAAGTAGTATAAATAGTAGACGAAGTAGTAGACGGAGTAGCAGACGGAGTAGTGGTAGGAGTAGTAGCTGGAGTAGGAGTAGGAGTAGTATTAGAAGTAAGAGTAGAGTAGTAATAGGGGCTAGAGTGGAAGTAGTAGTAGTATAAGTAGTAGTAAGAGTAGTATTAAGAGCCAAAACTAAAGCTAAAGTAGTAGCTATAGTAGTAATAGTAGTATTATAGAAGTAGGTATAAACTAAAATACAATATACTAAACGGGGTAGTAATTAAGAAGGCTACGTACGCGTAACTATACGTCGTTAATATAAAGATATTTAGATAAAGAAGAGGAGACTTTATATACTAGGTATTGGTATAAATAGGGATTATAGGAGAACGTGCGTAGGTGTTACGGGACGAACGTAAGCATGGGTTAAGAATATTAAAACGCGCAGGGACGTAAGAACGGGTCAGTCTCGTAATAAGTAGTAATAGTAATAATAGTAATAATAGTAGTATAAATAATAATAAAAGTAAATATAAAGTAGAAATCAAAGTGGGATAGTAACTAAAATAAAAATAAAAGTAGTAATAAAAAGGTACTAAAGCTAAAGCTAAAGCTATAGTAATGGTGGGGATAATAATAAAAATAATAATAGCTAAAGTAGCTAAAATAGTAGCTAGAGTAATAGATAAAAAAGTAATTTCTAAAATCTCTTATAACTCTTTAACCTCTTAGCTATATAACTTATATTTTATATACAAATATCTCTAATTTTAATTATTAATTAAATAATAAATAAAAAGTTTTAGTTTATATAAATAGCTTTTTATATACTATATTTAATATATATAAGCCTATATTATTTATTTAAATTTTAATGTTGGTATGCTTTAACCTATTGCAGACCTGTAATCACTTTGTTACGGGTATGCTCTTAGGTTTGTGGATGTCTGTTCCTATTCTATATGCGAGGCCTCGCGTACTTATAACACGCGAGGAATGCGCACGTAAGGAATGCGTGCGCACGTGCTACCCCTACCCCTAATAGGTTACCAACACTGGGCAACCTCTAAAGAGGCCTAAAATATGTTTCCTATCTAGTACATAGTCTATCCATAGCATATACGCAATGGCTTATGCCATTCTTATATAACGCAATAGTCTCTTATCTATATAGTCCGAACCCGCCCTAAATCTGCCCCGAGTTCGTCCTTACGGATTAGTATTAGTCCGTTTAACCCATTTAACAGCCTTTAGCTAGACCGTATTTGTGTTAATAAGTTAAGTTAGGGCTAGACAGGGCTTGCCTTTTATTATTACATCCGCTAGGTTTGTATTGCTATTAATCTATTTAACTTCCGTAATTTCTCTTTGCTTATACGCCTGCTGTAAACACATAATGTTAATTATAAGGCGTTTTTCTTGCGTAGTGCCGAGCCGTATAAAACAGTTATAAAGTAACTTTAAGTCTGTACATATTACAAGTAGTAGGTTAATATTTAGGATTTTATTAACTGTTAACTTAATTGCGGCTCCAATATTAAACCTATAAGCTATTCTATATAGCTCTAACGCGAGTATACTTCTTGTAACTCTCTTGCACTTTATTAACAACCAGTGGATAATGTTTGCCTTATTTATTATATCTGTGAGAACTAGTATATACCTAATTTGCAATAACAAGTCCTTATTATTTGTAAAAGATGCGTCCGTAAAGGCTAGCAACTGTAAGGTAGTGACGTCTAACTTAACATACGTAAGTTCTCTAGTAGGGTTCTTAATTTACTAGGCTAGGCGTTAGTTAAGTGCTTTTGTGTTATCTTTATTTAGGTTAATTACCTAGGTAGTAACGGATAGGTTAAAAGCAGCTTCTGGCTAGCAGATGGACGCAATATACGCTCCTCTAGCGCGTTAAGCGACGTACTAATCCTTTAGCGTAAGTACTATACGGACAATACCTTACAAGCTCATAGATATGGCGGGTTTAGAAATATTAACTATACTAAGGTTCCTGCATTAACACTCTTATGTTAACATTAGTCTGTTAGTTATAAGTTATACAATACCGCCGTTAAACTTAAGAGGCTTTTTGGCTGTTAGTTGCTCGCGCTTCTTAGCTATAAGTTAGGCCTTGTATAGTTCGCTCTCTTCGCGGTCCGCGGATACTCTATTAGTAAGTAGTAGTATGTTATCCGTCTATAGTCTAACTACTCCAAAATATGTGGAATTGTTGCTGTAGAGCAGGTATAGGTTATACGTTAACTGGTCTATACCTAACTGCTATAGGTGGTGTGTGTGATATATCTTAAACTAGTAGTTTCTGGCTTCTGGCACTTTATAAAGGGGCTTAAGCACCTGTAGTATAGACCCTTTGTTAATTCCTAGTTTAGTTTATACTTCTTACGGAGGTCATATATAGAAATTGCGGTTTAGCTTTATAGCTAATTATACATAGGCTTGTATAATGTCGCGCAGGTAGATCTGTATATCTTAGTCTTATAGCATAGCTCTAATGTATAGGATTAGGCGTTAACTCGCCCGTTGGATAGTAGGCAACTAGGTAAGTACTATGCTCTTTTCTATATTATTATACGCCTATACTACTAGTTGTAATTTCTTAAAAGCTGCGTCTATACTGGCGTTTTTAACCTTATTAACGAACCGTGAGTTAAACAGGTGGGCTGTTGCGGGTATGTCCATAAGCTTAACTACCTTAAATACTCCTAGCTTAAGTAGGCCTGTAAGTTCTTTCTAGCGTAAAGCTTAAAACTAGGTACTCGTGGTATTGTTATCTTAAAGAAAGACTAAAATGTCAGCTTGGTTTGTAAGAAGGGGGTACTTACATAGGCGTCCTCTACCACGCTTTTATAGTTGTATAGCGGGTTGTCCAACGGGTTGCTTAATAGGTCGTATAATAGGTCTTGGGTTGTTTTTGGGTATATATGCCTACTACTCTTAGGGATCGTCCTATTAGTTAGGTTGCGGGTTATCGTTAAGTTCTAGATCTAAAAAGTAAGGCTTTATAACTATTATGCGGAAGGATGTAGGACTATAGGGCAGTTATATAGTACATATCTCGTTTTTAATTATAAGTAGGTTATACGGTCCTGACTAATATCCTAATTGGCCCATATTTCCTTCTCTCTAGACGAGTACTTGCGAGTTAGGCGGTAAGTTATAAATAGTATATATTCTTAGGCCATTTCGTATGCTTAAAGCGCCCGTAACTTATTGTTTAGTATATAGCTTGCGGATCTCTTCTATAGCTTTCTTAACTGCGGTAGCGCGTTATATAACTGTTAGCAAAGGCGCGTCCAAATTAGTTATATGGGGGTAGGCGCTAAATACTAGCAGAGTGGGCACCAGTTTATTAGGCCCTACGGAGTTATTAATAGCCTTAAAGGCTATCTAGAGAGCTGCGTCCTTGTTAATATTTGGTATTTTAACCGTAATAATCTAGTATGCTCTCTGTAGCGGACTATAGTAACGTTTAACTATTCTAATTAAGTTATAAGCCTTAACTGGCACGCCCTTAGTTATAATGCCTATTATAGTAGCGTACTCTTTAAATTCCTTGCTAATAAAGTTCTTGCCTATATTGTGAGTAATAATATCTGGTAGTCCTAAGTACGTGTTAATTTAACACATCCGTATAATGTCCTATATATGTTTGGCACTAATATTATATAGCTATCTACCGGCCTAAAAGCGTGTATATTTATTAACTATATATAGGACTAGGCTCCTGTTAATATACATAATATTAATAATAATATAGTAGTTAAAATTAATGTTATTGCGGAGCGTGAACTTAAACTGGCTAGGTAACTTACTGTGTTTCTAGCAAAAGTAGCAGTAATGGGTAAGGTACTTAAGTAATTTTATATTAATGTTGTGTCTAGAACGGTTAAGTACTTTCTATAGTCTTTTAACTAACGGGTGGCCGAAACATCGGTATAGACGACGTAATTCCATATTAGTTAGGTAATAGGGGTTCTGGTTAAAAAAGTTAAAAAGATAGGTCTGTAAAGAGAGGTCCTATAAGAGGAACGGATGGCCGAATTGTTGTACAATAGGTATATTACCCGCAGAAGTCACGAGTACGTTTATAAGGTTATTGTAATACACCTATAAGTTATCCATATCTGCTAGGCAGAGCAGGAATAGTGTATTTATATTAATAATATAAAAGTTAACCTTGCCTACTAGAGTTAAGACTTATATAGACCTAATTAACGACGTAGTCCTAATTCCAAATTATACGCTTACTGTACCTTTTGTTAACATGTCGAGCTATAAAGTTATATCTTACTTTTATAATGCTAGGAACTGTCTGTAACCGGCTATAGATTATTGCAAGGCACCTATATTAATTATAATGCCTATAAACTCGTCCGTTATGTAGCGCGTAGGCTAACTGCTGTACGCACAGGCGTTTATGTCCTTAGGCGGGTTGAGGTTTGCAGTTACAGTTATGTTTTGGCCTGTAAGGTTGTGGCAGAAGGCTCTATTGGCTAGTTCTTAGGCTGTAATTACTACTTCGTTGTACAAAAGAGTGCTAAAAGATATGAAGTAAGAAGAGCTATTCGCGTTATCCTACTTAGTTTTGGCTTTGTAATTAATAACTAGAGCTATAAAGGCTTTGTCTAGGTCCTCTAACTCTTTTAGCTCTAGGCCTTCTCCCTCATACTTAATAAGATATTGTTTAAAATATTCTTAAAAGCGCTCACCCGATTGTCTATTGTATCGCCCTATAAACCTAGCTTTAGACTTGTCCCGTTCTTTGTTTATATACTTCCATAATTAATAGCCGCTTTTGCCGTATACAAAGCAGCACTTTTTTTAGTTTAGTTGTGAAGATTGGTTTTTACGCGGATCCTTATAGTTAGAGCCGTTGCGGTCCCAATAGTTATATTAACGGTCTGTAAAGTACGCACGCGGTTCTTCCTAGTGGTCCATAGCGTATGTATAAGTCTGCTCTTGCTCCTTCTGGTAGGCGATAATAGACGACTGTAGCTTATTAATAAGGTGGCTAAAATCTAAGGGAGGATCTGAGATTGCAATCCTATACGCTGGTACGCCCTGGCAAGCTATAACTAGTTTGTTATATAGAAAGTCTGTAATCTATAGGGCGGGCGTAAGTCTATATTATAAGTTATGGAGCTTTGTAAGCAGTATCTGAAGGCACTGTAGAGTTGTCTTGTCTATGTTCTCCTAGATAATAGAGAGTAGTGTTATAGCGTTCTATTTGTCTAGGTTTCTGCGGTAGTATCTAGGACCCTTAAAGAAGTTCTATAAGTAGTTATAAATTTCTTTAAAAGATCTTTTGGGTAGCTGGTGGTTGTAGTACTAGTCCTGGGCTAATCCCTTTAGTATTATAGGAAAGGCAATCTTATACGCGGCGGGTGGCAGTCCAGATCTTATACAAATATTGTAAAAGATTGTTAGTTTATAGTCGAAGCTTTTGGCTCCGCTATACTTCTGGTCTTTGGAGTATAACTTAGCTATAGTTATAATCTGCCATTCGTAGTTTGGGATCTCTATAGGTGGGGTCTAAATTGTAATGAGTGGAATATGGCTTGCGGCAGGTGGAATATAGTTTATAGTAGATAGAGCTGACGGTAATTAAGGTGTTTGTTGTAAGGGTGTTCTAGATAGTTATATTAGTACTTAAAAGAATTTGTACAGATAGAAGACCTAGTTAAGTTGGTTATAAGGGACTCTCTTCTATAGCTATAATGTCTTTATATCTATAATATGCTTATAGATCTTACAGATTTCGTTATTTAACCATTTATACTGTTCTTCCTCTATAGCCGTGTCAAGTAGAGTCCTTGGGATTGTTAGACTTTTTATATTTTTAGCTACGCACACTCCTTTACCCTAGAGGGTTCTGCGTAAGTCCTAGGTGATCTTAGTTCCAAGACTATTAAACTCTTAGATTATAAAGTCCTAAAAGTCTTCTTAGAAAAGCTCCTATAGGTCTATATCTATCGCTTTAGATATCTTGTAATTATACGACTTTATTCTAGCGTAGTCCTATATCTCTTTTTAAGAAGCTCCCTCTAGCTTAATCCCATTCTCCTACTTTTTTATCTTCGCGCTCTAGTCTTCTACGTTTAAGGTACTCGCCATTATATTCTTATGCGAGGTAGCGTGTATAAGGTAAAGTGTTTTTTAGGTAGTAATATAATTTTTTAGTCCTTTTAACGCGATATATAAGGTGGTTAAATTAACAACTCTTCCTTGCGGTAGTATTAGGCGGGGTACGGTTCCCTTCTTTAACTGGGGTAGGCAGTGGCGCGAGTTTGTACGGAGTTGTGAGTAACCCGTATAAGCCGTAAGCTATTGCGTATCTCCTGATCTGTACGTCTACTAATTAGTGTTGGTATACTTTAACCTATTGCAGACCTGTAATCACTTTGTTACGGGTATGCTCTTAGGTTTGTGGATGTCTGTTCCTATTCTATATGCGAGGCCTCGCGTACTTATAACACGCAAGGAATGCGTACGTAAGGAATGCGTGCGTACGTGCTACCCCTACCCCTAATAGGTTACCAACATTTAAACCCTTAATTAAAAAAAATATAAAAAAATTAGCTTATTAACTATAACGGCTTGCATAAATACCTCTAAACCAAAGCTTGTAAATTACTATTTAATAAAGATACTAAGCTAAGGAGGAGAAAAGGTGGCCGCAAGAGCTTATATAAATAAGTAGGTAGCACAGGCCGCTAAGGCGCTAACAGTAGACAAGCCAATAGTAGGTAAGCAAATAGTAAGAGACAGTAATAGATAGTGTTAGATAGTACTAGATAGTATGTTAGGTAGTAAAATATAGCAGAATTTGGCAGGTAACGCGCTCTAGCACCATTATATCACCCCCCCTCCTAAAAAAGCCTACCCTTAGGCGTTATCTAAGCTCTCTATTATTATCTAAATTATTATAATTATCTAACCCTTCTTCCTAGTATTTAACCCAGCTATCTAATTTATATGGTGGTCTAGGGAGATTAGGGTAGGCTAGGTAGAAGTCCTATAACTTATAGGGGGAGTACTTAAAATTAGATGCGGGGTACCACTTTGGGTTATTATTATGGCCTACCTAGCTTATATGGTATTTTAAGACATTATAGACCTTTTTTACTGCTAGGATTTCTTTAACTTCCCATTTTTTATCCTCTATAATCTAGATTAGTAGTAGGGGGTTATTATACTATCTAGGTAGTAGGTTACTTATATTCTTTTATAGCTAGTCTAGAGAGAAAATAGGGTGGATCTTTATTAATTCTAGTAGCTTAACCTTAAAAGATTGTCCTATTTTTTAAAGAGTCTTATATAGGCTAGCTATTTAATGGTCTAGCTTGCGGCTTAGCCTCTAGGTTTTCTAGTTCTTTATTAACGCCTATACCTTATCTCCTACTTAGAAGTCTACCTCGCAATAATATTGGTTTATATTAGACTCCTTCTTCTCTTACACCTTTTTTATAATTATTTAAGCAGTCTCCTAGGCTCCATATATTCTTTTAGTAAATGCCTAGGCCTCTTTATAACTAAGGCGTTTGCAGGCTATAGTAGGTTTAGTAGGCCTATTCCAATTAAAGGACGTTTATAGTGTATACCTATAGAGCAGTTTAAATAGGGATATCCCTATACTGTTATGGGGGAGTATAAGCTATACGTAGTCTATTATAGGCAGTAATTCTAACTAGTTGTCCTAATAGTAGTCTATAAAGGGACATAGTTATTAGTTAAGGTACTAGTTTATAATCTTAGTTTAACTATTAGTCTGGAGGTAGAATATAGTAGAGAGCTTAATCTTAATTCTAAGGATATAGCAGAATTTATTTTAGAAATCTAATATAAACTGGGGACTATGGTTAGAGATAATTAATTTAGGGGCACTGTAGAATTAATAGATGTTATTAATATAGAGGCGGGCCATATCTTTTATAATTATGGTTTTAAAATATAGGAGGGAGACAGATTGCTTATATAATTGGTTAATTACTATAAAGGCCGCATTGTGGCCGTGGGCGTCCTTTAGAAATAACTTAAAGTCCATTATAATATGTTGCTAAGGGCGTTTTAGAACTAGCAGCGGTTATAGCTACCTAGGAGTTTAATCCTTAGGGGTATCTGCGCATCTATAGGCGTAGCAGTTCCTAATAAATCATACCACATTAGGTAGAAGTCCTTGCTAGTAGTAATAGGGTGCTAGTAGTTAGTAGGTCTTATCTCAACCAGGGTATACTATAGAGACTTAATAGTGGGCTTTACGGATTAGCTCTGTCTATAGGTTATTAACGTCTAGAACTATAAGCCGTTCCTAATATAGGAGCAGTCCTTCTTCTATTTCTAAATTAGGGTTACCTTTTATAGCTTAGTTGTAAAGGGCCTTTAGGGAGTTGGCCATATAGTTTATGGTTAGAATATAATTAACTAGCCCTATTAGTTTGTCTAAAACTTCTCCTTTTATAGGTGCTAAATTATTCTATTTAAAGTCTAGCTCCTTAAGGATCTATAGGTTAAGCTATTTAGGGTAAAGGAGGGCGCGTGTCCGGTATTAGGCCTTTAGCTTATCCTATGGTCCTATATCTTGTTCCCTTTAAGTTAATATATTAGCCTTAAAGTTTTGCTTACTAGAGTAATATATAATTATAAAGAAGAATTAGGAGAGTATTTTAGCCTAGTAGGCTTATTATTTAGTAAGCTGCTTTATAGTTATAAAGTACTCTAGGGCTTTATAATCCGTATATATCTTAATCTAGGAGTTTATACCTTTTAACTCTACGTACTATTAGGACAGCAATTGGATAATAGCTAGTATTTCTTTATTATATACTTTATAGTTACACTTAGCTAGGTCTATTATTTTTAAAAAGAAAGCAATAGGGTACTATTTACCGTCTAGATATAACTGTAATAAGATTTCCGCTATAACTCTATTAAAAGCGTCTATCTCTAGCATTAATTTAAGGTCTGGGTTATAGTAATAAAGGATTTAAGAAGAGATAAGCCAATCTTTTAACTCTCTAAAGGCTTCTATATAGTCATTATTGAAGACAAAAGGCGTGTCTTTCTGGGTAAGTTGTATAAGAGGCTTTACCATAACTCTGTAGTTATGGATAAATTAGTAATAAAAATTACAAAAACTAAGGAAGAACTAGATCCCCTTTATAGTATAAGGGGTTTTCTAGTTATAGATTGTATTAACCTTCTTAGGGTTAACTTTAATTCTATTTATACTCACTATAAACCTAAGATACTTTATGCGTTTTACCCCAAATTTATATTTCTTAATATTAACTTATAAGCCTATATTCTGTAATCTCTTTAGGACCTTCTTAATATAAACTTAGTGCTTAAGTTTATTATTTAAGTATATAAGAATATTATCTAGGTATACTATGCAGAATTTATTAAGGTAATTAAAAAGAATATTATTTATATACCTTTAATATATGGCTAGTCTATTAGTTAGTCTAAATAAAAGAACTTTATACTTATAAGACCTATAATGGGTACAGAATATTATTAAATCTTTAGATATAGGGTCTATCCTAATTTAGTAGAAAGCTTAGCAGATATTAAGTTTAGTAAAGATCTTTGCCCGGCTTAGATGTATAAGGGTCTTATTAGTTAAAGAAATAGGATACTAATCCTTTTAAATAATAGCATTTAGCTTTTAATAGTTAATATAAAAATAAAGGCCTCTATTAGGCTTTTTTATAAATAGAATAAGGGAAGTAAAAAGGGCTTAACTTAGCTTAATAAACCCCTTATTAAGGTTATTAATTAAGTACTACTTTATTGCTTTTAGCTTATCCATAAATTATTAGTAGAGGGGGCTATAGTCTAGCAAGTTATTGGCTTCTAATTAAATCTTATAATTATAGGTTTAGTAGGGGGGCAGTATATCTAAAGCTGCTTTTAAGAACGCGTCTTTATAGTCTAAGAGGTAAGTAGAAAGGAGGCGCTTAACTAGCTCCTTATTAGTTTCCTCTATTAGCCCCTCTTCCTTTTTATTAATAATCTAGTTAATTTTATATAAACTAGTTATAAAGATCTTGTTGTTCTTTTAATATATATTAAAGTGAAAACTTATAGCACTAATTACCGCAATGTCTACTAGAGGGGGGTTATATAATAGTGGGGGTGTCTATAGCCTTACGGACCTTTAGCGTATTAGTATTATCTTTACTCCCTTTAGCTCTTATTGCATCTTCTAAAGGTTATCTTTTATATCCTATTAGTACGTCCTTTTCTATATTAGCTAGACCTCCACAATTTAGAAGTTGCCTATATTACTATCCATTCCACTTCTATAAGTAGAGTCCTCCTTAACTATAGTACTTTAGGGAAGTATTATTATTGGTATAGAGTTCTTACCAGCCTTATAGCAGGCATTTTCTTAAGCAAAGGCTAGGTCACGGTCCCTAACATCCTACTAATAGATAGGGTTAGCCTTTGCGGCTAGTGTTTTGCAGTTAGTCTAAATTTCTCTAATAAAGGAAGGTAGTTTTAGTCTATTCTCCGGCTAGACAAACTATCTTTATTAGATGTTTAACCAAATATTAAAGTAGGACATCTATTTTTAGCTAAGGATAATATTGTAGAAACCTAGGTCTAGGATATAAAAGGGAATGCCATACTAGCGTTATTCCTTAATAGAGACATATAGCTTTAAAATATAGGTAACCGGCTTACTAGCTTAACTATTATAGCCTTTTACTTAAATAGGCTTCTCTAGTTAGGTAGCATTTATATTTAAAAACTTAGTAATATTATTTATATAAGCAGTGTTTATAAAGGCAAAGCTCTTTACTCCAGTGTCAACAAGGGCAGTTATATTAACTCTATATCCATTTTAAGATACTATATATAGAACCATAACTTGAAAGTGTTTTCCACCTATTAGCTAATTTAAATTAATCTCCTTAAGATTAATAGGATACCATAAGGGGAAGTCTTTCCCTAGGGTTCTTTTTTTCCTAACTTATTAGATATTTCTTCTTCCTCTATCTCTTTAATGTTACCTATATCCTTTAGCTCTAGGCAGGATAAGGCAAAGTAGCTATCCTTTCTATAATTAAAGCATATAACCATAGTAGGGTTAATTAGGGTATTGCAACAAGCGTTAGTTAAAGGTATTATATATAGTAGGTTAGGCAAGACTTATAAATAGGCAGTTGCAACCGCCTTTAGTATAAGGGCGGTTGTGATTTATCTTCTAACACTAGCTCCTATTAATATAGTAAATAGGTTATAGTTACTACAGGGCCGCTTTAGTTAATTAAAATAAGTATTAATTTGTTTTAGTTCTAAATCTAGTAATAAGTATTAGGCTGTAAGTCTTTAGTAGGCTAGTAGGTTATCTAAGGCTACCATAATCTTCTCTTGCAGCTAGACCGTTAGCTTATTATATAGGTCCAAATAGTAGTTCCTAGGAGGAACCTAGCCTTTACCTACTAGGTATAAAAACTAAGTCTAAAACTTAATAAAGGATTAGTTTAATTTTATTATTAGGCAATTATAGTTATAATAGGCATATCGCACTTCATTTAGATTAATATAAATAGTAGCTAGGTGCTATATTATCTTATTAACAGATATAAACTATATAGGTAACTTGTCCTTAAACTTAGCCTAAAGGTATTACTAAGCATCCCCAATAGTTTAACCAAAGAGGTAAAGCATTTTAGCTTCTTTAGAGGGGAAATAGTTATAGTTAATATAAAGCTTTCCTTATACCTGGATTCTCTAGTTCTTAAAGGTTAGGTCTATACCGTTTAATAATAATAGGGGGTTAGGGAGCTTAACGGACTTTAATTACTTTATTATTATATCTATACTCTTTAGTATATTATATTTAGTTAAGTAAATAGGTTAACTAAGGCTTTATAAAGGGGAGGCTAGGCTATTTTATAAGGCAGTAAGGCTTTCTAGGATCTCCTTTAGAGTCTCTTATATACTTTAGGCTGAAAGATAATTAACCTTCTAGGCTAAAAGAGCACTGCCTGGTTTCAAAACCAGGCCCCTACGCGCGACATGTATGGTCCGCACAGTGCGCGGCCCTTGTAGCCGGCCAACGACGAGCAAGGAGGAAATACACAAGTAGCCACGATTCTGAGGACGAGAGACGATATAAAGACACAAGAAACCAGCTAAAGAATACCCTAAGAAAAGAAGCAAGGAATAACTAGAGACGGTTTATAAACGAACATACTACTAACCCAAGTCTCCCCTATAACAAGGGCCTTTGGACCATAGCAAAATGGGTAAAGAAAAAGGCGGGACGCCTAGTAGAAGATCTACACCTACCACCCCTATGAAGAGCAGGCGAACTATAGGCTACAAGCAATAATAACAAGAAGGCAAAGATTCTTATAGAAAGATTTTTCCCTCAACTGGCTCCAGCAGACCTTAGCGACATTATTAGTGAAACACCGGTGACTCGCCTAAGGGTCGACAGCGACATGACAACTAAAGAAATGGCTAGAACTATTAGCTGCCTCTTAAACAACATAGCACTAGGACTAGATGGGATTTTAAACAAAGCCCTAAAGACCTATAGACTACTTATAGCACCTTGGCTTGCAGACGTAGCCAGAGCATACTTTGCAATAGGCTACTACCCGTAACTCGGAAGATCCATGGCGACGGTTATCTTACGAAAAGAAGGTAAAGCAGACTACTTAATCCCAGGAAGCTACCGCCCTATTGCCTTAGAAAACACCCTAAGCAAGATCTTAGAAAAGGTTATAGCGGACCATATAGTAGACACGGCAGAGGAACACACCCAACTACTACAAAGCTAAATAGGGGTAAGAAAGAATCGCTTAACGCTATCAGCACTTACACTACTCGCTACTACCATTAAAACTATATAGGCTATGCGAAAGGACTTTATAGTATTAATGCTTAGCCTAGATATTAGCGGCGCCTATAATAATGTACCCTATAAGCGTCTCCTATACATCCTTAGGGCAAAGGGCTTCCTAGAATAGATTATTCAGTTTATTTAAGGATTTATAGGCCAGAAAGAAATGTTACTGGTCTTTAGCGGATACCAGAGCCCCCCTATTATAGTCGCAATAGGAATACCACAAGGATTACCTCTGTCGCCTATACTTTTCCTCTTCTTTGTAAGCAACCTGCTTAACACCTTTAAGGAAGGGGCGACCTAGGGGATAGGCTTTATTAATAATACAAACCTAATTATATATAGGCCAACAGCCGCAGAGAACTGCAGGACACTAGAGAAAGCCCACAACACCTATATAGAATGGGCAAGACGATATAGAGTCTAATTCTTACCAGAGAAATACCAGCTAATTTATTTTATAAGAAAACGTAACTAATCTGCAGATCTTTAGCATACAATCCATATCTAAGGCTTTGGGGGTTAACCGGTTCAAGGCCTAAGGGTATTAGGAGTGTGGGTAGATAGTAAGCTCTAGTAGAGCGCATATACAGCGCAAGCGGCCCATAAGGGCTAAGCATAGTATATCGCCATGTTTAGGATCGTTAATTCTATATAGGGTCCATGCTTCTAGAGGTTATGCCTACTATATATAGCAGTTGTCCAGCTAACCATGACGTATGGATCTAGTATTTGGGCCACTAGAGAAACCAAGAAAGGCCCCCCTAAATTACTCCTTAAACTACTCTAAAAGGTCCAAATAGCCTGCCTTAGGAGTATAACAGGTGGGTATAAGCGAACGGCCATAGCACTGCTTGAGAAGGAAGCCAATATTCCCCCTCTATAACTATATATTGAAGCCAATGCAATGCAAAGGGTGTAAAAGGAACGTAACTCTAATGTTATAAAGTATATTAAGACACACCTAAATAAACTATAGAGGGACCCTAGGGTGCCCTATAGGAGAAGGAACCAACAACCCCAAAGTAGGGAAGATATATTAGGAAAACAGGTAAAGAAAGCAGAAGAAGAATGGTGCGGCGCTAAGGCCCAGGCCCATATAGAGGAGGAAGGGAGACGTGTAAGAGGCCAGCAAAGATAACAGCAAGGGAGAGAAAGGAGCTAAAGTAGAGCACGAAAGAGTACTGGAAAACCATCTACCGCAATACAATACTAGTTAGACTGACGCTGGAGAGACAAATAGGAGTTAAAGGTACAGAGGTAGACTTAGGTAAGGGGAACCTAAGCCGTAGCATAGGTAATACTATGGGGGGTAAATACCTAAGGGCTCTAAGAGGGCCTAACAAAGGTAGAAAATATAATAGCAACACTCTTAAGGACAGGAATAATAGGACTAAAAGATTAGCTTTACTGGGTGGGTGTCCTAGTAGGTAGCCTAAGGTGCGAATATAGCTGGCCAAGACAGACACTAAAACACGTAATACTGTTATACCCCTTATATACTGGCCAAGAAGCAATGCTCTTAGCAGCTGGCACAGAAAACTATAATACACTACTCTTAACATAGAAAGGCCTCAAGGCGGCTACCCGGTGGCTTATTAGCTAAAATATGCTAGACCAGTTCCGGGTTGCAAAGGAAATAGTAATAGAAAGCAAAGGGGCAAGTAATAGGCGCCCCCTAATAACTCTACAGGAGTAGAGTATAGTGTGTAATACTAGCGCGTCCGTAGGTTTGTTACAGCAGTAGTGGTTCCTAAGGAGGTTAAAAAGTAAGGTAGTAGAGCACCACTAGTGACTTATAGGCGACTTATAAGCGAGCCCTAAAAGGCGGGGAGACGGATCACGGGGTTTTCTCAAATAGAGTTTTCTCCCTATATGTATATAAGGAGTAGTCCGCGTGGGCCCAACAGGGATCCGAATCGGACGT
>Ga0307507_10001576_pt1 | contig 50541 bp, 24 predicted proteins | sample 7_EM_MG_FD_207223 | JGI IMG/M metagenome (GOLD analysis project Ga0307507, IMG submission 207223) | Populus trichocarpa ectomycorrhiza microbial communities from riparian zone in the Pacific Northwest, United States - 7_EM | ecosystem: Host-associated > Plants > Roots > Unclassified | place... | reverse complement strand
TCACGGGACACCTCCGTGACACCTTACACACGTCCACCTGTTTCCACCGACGCAGTAAGAAGAGACCGACCGCGAGACGGCAATCTGTCATATTCCGCCAGAATCCACCGAATTCTGCCATATTCCGCCAAAGCCCACCGAATTCTGCCAAGTTCTGCCAGGACCGCCCCTCGAATCCTATTCTGCTCTGTGCACGTGTCGACCAAGCAACCAAACTAACGATATATACCCTTTCTTCCCGTTTCCTTACCTTCTCTCCTTACGCAACGTCTTGACTTCATCACACAGTTTATGTACGTAGCTTAATAATATCTACTTTGCTATATATTATCGTCGCTTGTACTCGCTCCGTAATACAATGTAATGGATGATTGGGAGGATCTTAAGCCGTTTAGTAATAAGGAATTAGAGCAACAAAGGAAGGGTTCTATAGTTAACCGTTTATTAGAAGTAGGTGATAAGGATTTAATTAATATAAGGCCTATGCAGAAGCGGCGGGAGGAAATTGCGAATAAGATATAGAAAGACTACTGCTAGGCAACTAGACGTGTAATATAGGCGTATATCTACACGTCTTGGTAGTGATATATAGAGCTTCTATTTAAAAATCTTAGAATATATTACTACTGCTATGTCTTTAATTCTGTAAGTGAGTGGCCTAATAAAACTCCCTATCCCCGTTTTTATAGGCAAATATTTGCAGAGATATTAGGAGAAGGAGAGTGGTAATAAGCTAATTATATACAGCGTTGAAAACTCTATTAAGATTCTACTCCTTAACTTCCTTAACCTCTTTAAAATCCTTAATATTAAGATTAAGCCGTACACGTTCGTCCCTATTAAAAGACGCCAGAATCTAATCTATCTGCTTAATATCCTTGCTGGCTTCTCTTAACAGCTTACAAACCCACTAAATACGCTCCCATTGGCCTAAGTTTACAAATAGCTTTACACTAAACTCTTTCTTAAATTTAGTAACGACTATAAGCTGCTAATTAAACTCTAGGTCCTTAAACTGATTTATAAACAGCTTAATTACCTAAGCCTGTTTATCTATTATTAAGTCCACTATTGTAGTAAGCTGCTTTGTTATTTGGGTAAAATTCTAACCTAAATAATTAGTTAATGTTATCCCGTCCTTCTTCTTCCTAGCTTAAGCATCAGCGGTAAGAGTAGCGTTGGTGGCTGCTCGTTTCCTAAGGAAGTTGCCAACGGTGCTATTATCCTCATTTAAATTAGAAGTAGAGCTTTGCTGACTAGGTGTAGTTAAGCGCTTAGTTAAACCAATAATAGCACTATCCTCTATGCAATTATCGTTGGTAGCCTTATCGCCCTCTATAAGCTCACTAAGGGTCATAGCTTGCTTACTGGTGGCAATTATATTAGTAAATAACTAGTGGTGCAGATCCTTAAGCTCTAGAGGCTTATGTCAGAACTTCCTTGCATCTGGATTGGCCTTAAAGTAATTATTAAGGACCTTTTTTAACGCAGTAGAACAGCCTCTCTTATCCCACCTAAATCCTAATTAACTCTTAAGCTTAACCTAAGCCTTATAGTCCTTCTTACACGAGTCGTGCTTTAATTTTATCTGCTTAAGCTCCATATTAGGCCTTTCAGCCTTTTCACGAACAGCCTGCGCGGCGTACTCCCACGCCTGCTTCTTATAGCTAGAATCGGCCCGCATTCCCTTATCAATCGCCTTTAATATTAAGCCCGAAAGCAGAGCCTCCTTTATATTAAAAGTCCATGCCAATGGCCCCCTCCGTCCTTCTCCGGGTATAATTGAACGCTCGCGATTGGAGGGTGAGGGTGAGGGTGAGGGTGAGCATGAGGTAGATTCGTCTCGTATTTGGAATACACGGCCTCTTGGCGCAGGCGTGCGCGTTGACATCATATAGGTGGCAGGTAGGGAAGGTGGAGGTAAGGGAGGTGGTCCTTCCGTCAACTTCTAGATGGCAGTCAAACCAAACAGGTCTTCAATTTTACACCGCTGATATGGCGTCTTAGACGCGGCAGAAGATTTTACACTAAAATACGCCAAAAGCTACGACCACCTCAATTTAGAAACTGATACCTCCAGTGGAACCAAACAGGCCCTTAGATTTAGTTTTAATCTGAAGCCTCCAGATTGCACACGCCTGTGCTTTTATAAAGCCACAAACGCGTATTGAATTAGGGAGGAACGCGTCCTTTTCTGCCAGACTTTCAGTTCAGATCTGATCTGAAGTTTTGCAACCGAACACCCCCTTAACTCAGTCGTATAGTCGGTAATCATGATGCGCAAGCAATTCCATCAGGCGGCTACAGGATTGGCGCCAGAGGAATATGGACTTCGCTCTAGGCGCAGAAAGAGAAAAGAGATAGTTTAGCTTTGACACGAGTCCTTACCAGCCATGAAGCTACGCTCCAGCTTAATTCTCCCAAAGGCCTTTTACTTCATAGGGAAGTAGGAACGAGTAAAAGCATGCTCATAGACCTATTCGCAGACTGTCTACAGGAAGAAACGTCGATCAACATATATTTATGTCAGAGGCATTTGCGAAGCCTGAGCAACTTATTTCATCCTGGGACATGTCACTCCATCAGGACGATCATTCTCTATTATGGTGTGCGAGAGACACGCTCCAGTCTTCTCCGACCTTGTCCCTTGATGAGTTCTAGCTACTAGATAGAGCGGCTTCAAAAATAATGTCAAACCTAATGACGAGTTTCTTTCAATTAGGCGGTGTCCTTATTGCGACAAGCAATCGAATGCCCGAAGATCTGGTGAAAGCAATGGAGATGAAGTTTCCGTGGCCACCTTCGCGATTGGAATCCATAGGGTGGAGGTTTGCAATGCGAGGAGTGGGAAACCTCCACGCGCAATATGGGGAGTTCGCGGCTTTTTCGGAGGTCTTGGAAGCGCACTGTGAGACTTGGGAGATGGAGGGTAGTAAAGATTATAGAAGGATTGATATCCAAGGAGATGAAAGAACTCAAGCTGACAAGATAGGAAATCAGGCAAGCTTCTTGTCCGATTTAAAAGGCTTGTCCATGACAGCTTCGGAACCCCCGTCACAATCGACAGCAACGGGTGGCTCGATGTACCAGAGAATACCCAGCAGTCGCACAAACTCCCTAAATACTACTTTGTTGAATCTTCCTCGCCACCTTCCTTGGAACAGTATAGCAGCATGCCGTGGACTTCCAGCAGTATAAGGGTCTACCGTCGCACAGTCCTAGTCCCACGCCAAAATGTTGGCACAACTTCCTGAACATTTTCCGAGCTCTGTGGTAGCACGCTCGGGCCCGCCGACTACATTACACTCTCATCCACCTACGGCATTCTCATCTTAACTAACGTCCCAATCATGACAGCCCTACAAAAGAACGAGGCAAGAAGAGTCATCACGCTCCTCAATGCCCTATACGAGGCGCGTTGCAAGCTGTCAGTCACCGTCGAGGCGGGACCCGACTACACATTCTCCCCAGAGATACAACCACGCGCCAGCACCTCTCCTTCTAGTTCTGGTTCTGGCTCTAGCACTTCTAGCAGCAACAACGTAACATCTACAGAAGACCCGGACGTAACCTACGCCAAAACCTTCCCTGAAGCCTACCAAGACGCCACCACGCCCTTCCGGCCCAACGTATCCAGTTACGGGCCCAGCCTCTCCGAACCAGGCCCGCCGGCCCGGCAGCTCATTCAGGAGGCTCGACGGGCCCAGCCACAGCTACGGCCCCGACTTTGGACGCACGGCAACCTTCACCGGCGAGGACGAGCGTTCCTCGTACAAGCGCGCGCGCAGCCGGCTGTGGGAGATGTATGGGGCGCGGTGGTGGGCGTGCGAGGAGCCCGGATGGTGGAGGCCGCTGCCTTTGTCGCAGCGGCGGTGGGAGACGCCAGCAGGCGAGCCATGTTCTACCGCGTCGATAGATCAAGCGAGTTATGGTGGGAGTGATCCGACGGTGGAAGGTGCTAAGGGGGAGGGCATTGGGGGATCCAGGGAGGTGGATGAGAAGCAGGATGAAGCGCTGGTTAGGCACGGAGCGAGCCCCGTCCGTACGCATGCAGGGCTACTGCCTAAGATTAGTTGAACGCATGTTTGGGGGACGATGAAGTGGGGAAAGGGTGTAGAGGGATTGGAGATGAGGAATAAGGAAAAAGAGAAGAGTGTCGATAAGAGTTATGAAAATAAGTAAACTTAGATATAGATGATGTGGATGATCTAGCGTTCACCAATAAGACATATTCAAGTGGCTTTGAGAGTGAAAGCCGCTCAATTTTTGTGTAATGGACAGAACGAATGGTAGAGAGCAGGCTCCATGAAAAATGGTAACAAAGGCAGCATGCAACGATAGGCGGGACAAGTGTGACTGATATTCATTGCTTGCAAAAAGCAGCAGCACAGTAGAGCTACAATCGGATCCACATAGACACGTCCCAGAACAAGTCCCGACCTAAACGCCCGCCAATTTTATTACTCATGCATTTACGCCCCGCCCCATCAACTCATCTACTAATCCTCAACAATAGTGGTGTGTAGGCCCTTGGGGTCCTTGACGTTGACTGCCTGCACGTAGCTGTATAGCTTCTCCTTAGCACCCTCCTCGTCGTTACGCTTTCGCGAGATGCGCACACGCAGCCGGAAGGGAACGCCCTTGATGCCGGATTCCCAGACCTTCTTGTTGAGCTGCGGGTCGAGGCGGACATCCTTGGTGCCCTGAAACTAATTAGCACAAAGTCATACAAAGTCTGTATGTAAAACTGGTAGGGGGTTAAGACAAGAAACCTTCCCCAGACCACCACCTCAGCACGACCCCGGTTCGAACGACAGCAGTGAAAAAGTAAGCACATACCATAGCCTTCTCCGCAAACGCCTTGATCTCTTTAATCGCTCTCGGTGCGCGCTTCTTGAAGCTCACGCCATGAACCTATCATTAAAATCCTCCAATCAGCCTCTTATTCAGATTCAGTCTTCCGCCCAATGCCCCCGCAGAGGGCCATAACTGGACTTCACAAAACTGAACGTACTCGCTTGTGTAGGTGGATCGTGTACTCGCGCGCGACGACGTCGGCGATGGCGCTGCGGCCGGCTTTGCCAGCGGGCTTCTTGGTCTTGGTCGACATTGCTGTGGGTAGAGGGTGTGATTAGTTGGGAGTGCTGAAGAAGAGGAGAGAAGGGGGGAGTCGGGCTTACTGATGCGGAATTGGGTGCGTCGTCGTCCGGTGTCGAGATGTCGTGAAAATGGTGTTGAGTTTGCGAAGTCGATTTTCTGTGCGAGTTGCTCGCTTGGAGCTTGGCGTTTATTATCTTTTGGTCGGCGGTGTGAGGGGTGCGGCTTCAACCGCCATCACCACCATCCCTTTCAGTCATGCGTCCAGGGTGCTTTCTTTACCCTCACAAGTCTATCAAAAATATTCAAGTAAAATTCATTGCACCCGGGGATTTCTTATATTCTAAATCTCCTAAACTGCCGCATATGAGATCTAAGGAATTCATAGCATTTAATCATGCCTCTAGGGGTCCTTCACTTCCTTCATAAACTTATTGTGAACTTTATAGTGAAATTTAGGATAGCCGGGGGTTTTTATTTTTCCAAATCCCACAATTGTTGCCACTTTAGGGTTTAGAATTTTATATCTTTTAATTATGCGTCCAAGGGCCCTTTGCTACCTCCATAAATCCGCTCAAAATTTTCAAGTGCCAGTTAGCATACCTGGGGATTTTTTATTCTCTAGATCCCCCGATTGCCGCTCTTCTAGGGCTAGGGATTTCCTACTTTTTAATCATGCACCGAAGAGTACTTCACTCTCTTCATGGACATTGAACTTTTTAATATAAGTTCACTAGTCACGAAGAGAAAGGCCACCAATCTTCGATCCGGAAGGCTGCGAACGAGCATCATCTCAGCCTAACAGCTCTACGATGATGGAACGCCAGCAATGATTCAACTATACAAATAGAAACAACATTCTGAAATCCGCCAACCGACTCTCATAAGTTCGTAAGCCATTTAGACACCGCAAGTCATGCGTAAGCGCAATCAAACGCCCCTAATATATTTCCGTAAATAATCCCACATTAAAGTCATCGGTGTCCAAAAAGCTCAATATCATTCACATCATCATCGCCTTCGTCCGCATCTTCTCCCTCTTCTTCTGCTAGATCCTCTTCATCCTCCATGCTTTCATCGCTATCAGAGTCCGAACCTTCGGACTCCTCTCCACCAGAAAGGAATCGGCCATCAGCGCCCCAGAAATCGAGGGCTTGGTCGTTGCTTGGTTCGGTGGCGCGGAACATATCTTCTTCAGAGCGCCCGAGATAGTTCCGGAGTGGAGAGAGAGAGCTGCTCACGCGCTCGAGCATCTGGAATGGAAGGGAAGAAGTTATCTCAGCAGATAATGGCCGCGAGCTGTCGTCGTGGCCCTCTTGAGCACCTAGGAAGTACGACCGAGCGGCTCTGATCTCGACCGATGGCCTCTGTGGCGGCGAGCTTGCCATGTTTCGAGGGTCTGGTGGAGTCTGATCTGTAGATTCATCCACAGCCGGATCGGTCTCCAGGCCGCTAAGCAGTCGCAGTTCGTTGGTGTTGTAGGAATCGCAGGTGTTACACTTGTTTCCCAGCCAGTGGTACTTCACGGAAGACTTGGCCGAGCAGTCGTTGCATTGGATGACAACCAGGGTGTCAGCAAACTGCTCCGGCATTGGCTGGCTCTCAATGGCCTGCGTTAATTTCTGCCATTGTAACTCCATATTTACTGCACTCTTCTTGCACATAGGACACTTGTATGCAGTTTCCATGTATAAAGCGTAGCAGCCTTGGTGCATGTAGTGACCGCAGGGCATGGAGACCACAGCCGACGAGGAGTTGAAGAGATATTCACCGCAGATAGGACAATCGCATTCAGTGGCCCGCTCGACACAACGATGGGAGTCAGCAAAGCCTATTGCAATACAAACATTGCATTTCTGCGCGGATATTAGCATTTCTACAAAAATTTGGATGCACGAAGCAAACCTTGCAGTGGATATAGTCCTTGCCGAGGCCCTCTCCCCTCCTACATATACCACAGTCATCACAATGGTAGATCCTCTTACTGCTGTTATCATCCCAGAGCTTGCATATATCGCAGTAATACCATGCAGACTGTTGACCACAGTTCTTGCAATGTTCGCCAGCCGGCTGTGGGGTGCCGCAAACCATACAGAGCATGCTCTGAGTTTTTCTACGGTCCAAGTTGTGTGATTCTACTTCGTCATGGCAGTGACGACAAGTGTACCACCGACGGCATTGAAAGCACTGGACTTTAACATTGCGCTTGTAGTGTTGGCAACCAAGAGACGTCCCGTCCTCTTCTGTATCGAAGTCTTCGTCTTCTCCATTAATATCCACACCCAGCCGTGATGACCTTATTCGGAACGTAGGGTTGACGTCCCCAGGGCCGATATTATAAGGATTCTCAGGGTCAAACTCTGATGCGACAGAGATGGGCGACGAGACCTGTGCTTCGGATTCGAGAACGGAGTGTGTCGAGCTCGGTGTGAATGGACGATCGTGAGAGACGAAGCTTGAAGGTGACAAAGGCCTTAGGAGCTGAGCTTGTGAGATATTGTACCGCTCAGTCATGAGAAAGTGCATCATTCGTGCCTTTTCATCGTTGGGCACCTCCATATCCCGTATCTCGTGTATCCTTGACCTTAGATGCCGCATGCCGTCATCTGCAGGGAGCGATCCAGACATTGCAGGCACATTGCTCCTGGCCTCCCTAGGGCCAGCCCTGTCATGTGTCTCGATTGTTGTTGCTACATTTGCCAGATTAGATGGAGAGGATAGGGTGTCCAGCGAACGGAATCGTTGTGGGGTACCGTGCGATAGGTTTTCGGGCATACGACTAGCAGCAGAGGTATGGATAGGGAGAGAAATGGCTCTTGGATTATCAGATAAGCGTAACGGAGTGGATTCCGTAGCAGCTACATCCTGACTGTTCTCTTGTGCACTGACCGTGGGTCGTGACGTTGGCCGCGGGCGACGAATAAACGTCGAGTAGCGACGGAAGGCGCTAATTGTCAACAGTACGTCGGAGTTTTGATCATCGCGGTCTTGCGTTGTGGTCATGTCATGGGTGCCTTCATCGCGATCTGTTGCATCGTGAGGTGGAGAGCTTTGAGCATGTGAAAGTCGTCGATTGTCACCAGCTGCAGATTCAGGACTCGCATACACGCCAGAAAAACGGCGAGCTTGACGGACAACGGGTTCAATAATAAAGGAGGATATCAGATTGCTCATGAGTGTCTCTTTAGCAGGGGAAGGCTCGACTTGAGGTGGGAGTCGAGTTGCACGTTGCGAAGAAGCTTGTGAGGCGGATGCGCCACCTTCGGCCGACGGAGCTTTCTTCATGGCAAGCTTTCACGAGCCACAATATCATATGAATTAGATGAAAAAAAATTGTACGAGAGGTGTCTTCTATCCATTCTGTAAGTATAGAAGGAACCTAGCCTAATATCCAGCGACGAGAAGTCGTATTACCGAAATCTCGATGTGGAGCTGGTGGAGACCTTCGTCACTTATTTACTTTTTACTAGCCATTCTCAGAATCCGCATTGGCCTTGACGATTCCCACCTTACTTTTCGATCTTTAGTCTTTGCAGAAACAGACGTTCTTTAACTTGAGAACTCCGTGTAGCCTCTTACGTACCCCCAAGAAGAGATTTATATTGCAGAAGGCTTCTGACTGGGATTTCCATACATAGTCACTACTATGCTATAGATAAAAGTCCTCAGAACGCTGAATAAAGTGTGGATTAGAAAGCGTAGAAATGAGATGCAGGAGAATATTTTAGGATTTGATGTGCTTTCAGTGACCAATCTGAATTGTCACAAATAATCATGTTCCAAGTGATGATGTTTATCTTTGCAATTCCAATATCTAGTTAATTACTTCCATCTTGTAGAGTAAGTTAGATAGGATACATCCGCTTTTCTTAGTCCCAGTACGGCCCATCTTCGCAGGCCATACCCATATCCGATTTTTCCCCATCCAGCACTTGTACTATCGAAAACTCCATTCACCCCTCACCCCGTACGCTATCCAGACCCTGTCAGGCGAAAGCCTAGAGTATTACCACATGACTATATACTCCATAATAGTATAAAAGACTAGCCCACTGCTAACACCAGTTCCCGAAAATCTCATACAAATGCTTAAAGTGGTATCTAAACAATAAAAAAGCCGAATGGAATAGAGCATCGATATCATGGTCGTGACATGTTTAAAGTATGCAAAACAACACCCTTTTGAAATATCCAAATAAGAAAATGTTGGAGAGAACGCGATGACGACACTATGCATGGCGACGTGCACTGTCATGATATCCAAACAAGTATGATACAAAAACCGTAAAGTTATGCAGGAAAGAACAAACGCAATCAAACGTCGATCAGGAAAAGTTTAGCGATCTTTGATCGTTGACGTAGAAGAGAAAGAAAAGTTGCTGAGGAAGTCGAAACGGTCTCTTGAGCTTTCACGACTGATGGTAGAATGGGTACTTCGAGCACTACTATCTAGCTGTGGGCTAGGTCTAATTACTGGTTGTTGTTCACGAGGCTCCAGGAGCAGCGAGCGTCGGTAGTAGCTCTGCACATTAGCTTGATCACTTGTTCTGACCCGTTGGATTTGAGATTCCATCCAGTCTTGCATCTCAGGTACGGCGATGAGTCGGTAGGGAACTTGGAAGCTCTGTAATTGACCAATGATTTTTGCGGTGCGCATGTGCTTGTCGAAATTGATAACGGAAACACCTTCCCTGCTGCCATCGCTAGGTAGCTGACGGGTTGTCTGATTGCCAACATCCACAAAGGTGAGATCGGTGAGATAGATGCCGACGAACGGAATACATGGTGCAACATGATTCTGGAGACGCTGACGCAGGACTGCGTAGTTACGTCCTACATCAACAATCGTCTTTAGCTCCTCCAGTCGCCCCTTGGTCTTCTGTGAAACTAGCTCCCAAGTTCGCTTCAGTCGTAGAACCATCGATGAATTTAGAGAGCAGATGATAGCCATAAGTGAATCGTAGTTATTGAGTTCAATGCATTTCATCGAGATCTTCACCCAGTGCTTAATAATAATGGCTCTCTTCTTCGGATCTTCAAGATGCAAGATCGTATCTGCAACGAGGTTGGCAAGATCAGTCGACAAAGTTGACATCGCCCGAACATTGACGGCCTTTGAGTCCGTTTTCTTGGTCCATTCTGATGCCAGAAGCTCTTCTGGCTGAATAGAGCAGAAAATCTTCGATTCGATGAGTGTAAACTGTCTTGCGAGCTCAAGTGGGTCAAAGTCAAGAATGCTGCACTGGGAATTTCCGTTTTTCGCATTCTTTAGCGCATTTAGCTGGCTCTTCGTAACAACTGGGTTCGGCGCATTACTATCAGCCGCGGAAAACACAGTGTTTGAAACCCCAATCTTTCCTATCGAAGACACCAGTCGCGGTACGAGTGCGCCAGCGTGCATCTCATTGACCTTAGCAGTTAATTCTGCAAGGCGCTTTCCAGCCGCCGGCAACGCAGCCCGCAGCTTCCCGGTAGCGAAACTAAGGATCACACCAAGAGCCGAAGCGTCAGAGTCGCCTTGCCAATGGCTCTCAAGCCATCCTTTGAAGACATTGTATACTCTTAAGCGGACTGGCACACCGATGTCCTGTCCATCCCCAACGTAGTCAAATCTGTCAATGAGACAGTGGGCGAAATCTATCGGTGTCGTAAAAAGTCGGAAAGTTAAGTAAAAGGTCGTGACAAACATGGTATCAGGAGTCGACTCGTGTGTAGTCAGCTGCTCAACGAGCGCTGGGAGAGAGCCGCCAGAAATCTGTCCCTCTTTGTTGTAAATGAGTTCGTGCGCATATGTCTTCTCGAGTAATTGTGCCTCGACTCCAGTTGTCTCGTCACTAGCAATTGACCGTAGTTCAGATGCACTGCCAAAGCTGCTCATCAAAGCGTGTTCCCCTTGGCGCTGTGAAGGGGAATTGTCCGGTGTTGTGGCTCGTGTCGATACCTGCGAGATAATGCTTGCACTATCGCCTCTGACACTGTTTGGGTATGTGCTATTTGAATCTGCGACGGACACGTTGACGCTATCCACTCGAGCAGACTTTGCGCTCGGTTGCGGTAGTTGAGGAATAGGAAGCTGCGCAAGAGGGGGCAAAGAGGATCGGGATGACCTAAACGAGACTGCGGTTGGACTCTCAACAATTGTTGGCTGTAAGGACGCCTCCAACGTTGGAATCGGAGAAGGCGCGGGTGGTTCAGGAAGAGGTTTGGACTCGGAAATTAGCAAAGGTGGTGGAGGTGGTCGAGCAACCGACTCTGTTGGTGGTGCTGGCAACGGTTTTTCGGTTTCTATTGGTTCGTCCTGTATGATGGGTTCTTGGTCTTGTCCAAAGCTAGCGTCAAGGCTTTCGAATATCGTATGCGAGATGCCTAATCCGACATGCTCGAACTCGAAGTCACCAATTCTCTCGATAACCATCCTGGCCTTGGTGACGCATTCACCTGCTGATCGAACGCAGCTTGTAGCTGCAGTGACTAGCTGTTTGCCTGAATCTGGCATGAAGACATCATCGCCATTGACAGATTCTGAAGGATTAAACATCTCCTTTGTGGCCTGCACAAGCTCTCCGAGTCTTGCGTGCATTGTATCTCTTGCTTGCTCCAGTTGGTCAGATCGTTGAGAGTCGCGTTCCCATACTTCCTCTACTACGGAGAGGAGCTGCCGGCACGCAATGACAGATTGTTGTGTGGTAAGTAAGAGCTCTGAAGAAGAGCGCGATTGCAGATGCAACCCAATAAATGAGCCAATGAACCCTAAGAAGGAGTCGTGCGCAGCGCACAGCCGCTCCGATGCAAGGTTCTGTTTTTGCAAGCTCTGCGATTTACCCGTGTACGACAATCGATGAGTTACAGATAACCGCTTTGTTTGCGCTGGGGGCTGAGAAGTGACGAGAGGTGATTGGAGGGAATCCGTTTCGGACTGGGTTGTAAAGACAATAGATGCGCGGCTACGTGGTGGCTGACTTCTCGCGCCCTCGCGCTCTAGCTGACTCGCGCTCTCACGCTCTTCTCGTGTTGACACCGAGTTCGCTCGTGACACAACATATGCATGGTCGAATGTTAACACGCTGTTCTCTACGCTCTCACTCGAATGCGACCGCAACTGCATGATATTGCGATCGGCAGTGTCAACCGGTGGAGTAAGTGGCCTATTACTACTATCGGCGAAATCGAATGGTATTGACACGGCGTCCTGTGCCCAAATATCGAGAAACCGAACAGCTCGCGTTACGAGTTTGAATGCTTTTAACACTAATTCGTCAAGCAGCTCAAAAACTGAGACGGTCGACCGCTGGCATTGCAGCATTTCCTGCAACTTTTTCGCGGTCTTTACAAAAGTGGAAAGGTCGCCAAGGAGCCCTTTTCGCATCCGCCGGAGGCCGACATGATCTTGGATTAGAGGCGATTCCCTTGTCAAGCATTGTGATTTCTCCTATTAATAGTGGTTAATAATGTTACTATTGGTGTATAGATAAAGTGTTCGGCTTACTAGGAAAAATCGCACGCCTGCGATCATGCCCCTCACATAGTCTTGCTTGGTAAAGACGGCCAGGTCTCCGTTCTCCGCGTCTCGAACAAGATCCCACAAGTGAGTCAGCGCGTTTAGGAGATTGCGAATGGATGGATGATCGTAGGCCTCGCAGTAGTTCGTTGGAAGCCATCCTCGAGCCCCCGATGCGAGAAGTGTGCCATCCGCCCACCCGTTAGGATGAACTGAGTGCACTAAAATAACATCACCCTGGTTAATTGGAACTGTAATTGAAGACTCATCCGTCGAGGACGATACTGTGGATGTTGGATGGAAGTGGTAGAACGCGCGCAAGTAGTTGTGAAAAACAAGTTGCGGCTCTAGTGTCAGAGGAAACGTCTCCCTTGATGTGCGAGGTGTTAATGGAGGTGATATCTGTGATTGTGATCGTATCGATGCTGCCCGGCGGCTTTTTGAAGATGACTGTCTAGTGTGTCGTGATCCTGCACTCCGTGTCCTTTGGGGCGACTTGCTGATCACGAGAGGCGCTACAAAAGCGCTTGCATTGAATTCCACCTCCTCTCTGTCCTGGAACTCAGCCATTTCCATAACTTGTGGGCGTTGTCTAAAGTCCCCTAATGCTCTTAGACGTGAAATAGGTCGGACCCTCGGCTTCGAATATCCTGGGCACAGCTGGAAAAGTGCTAGACATGCGACGTAGCGTTCTGAAATCGAACCTTAATCATTGGATCAGTTCATCAATTGGTCGGTGTTGTGGTACTGGCTGCTTCCTGTGTTGCACTCGTCGGCTCGTGGAAGCAATATGGATTTGCTACGAAGAAATTGGTGTAGAAGAATTAATAGTGAGCCGGTTACAATTGCTAGGAGTACTTGTATTTACTCTGATCCACACTGTCAGTGCTGTTGTTAGATATTTGTTGTGTTGGCCAATGGGTAGGAATGAATCCAGAGGAAGGGATCCTTTCAAGAATGTAGTAATGCAGTCTCGACGACGGAAATGTACATACCCGCTTGTTCGGCCCTGTGTATTTCCACAATTGCAGCGGAATCAACCGGAATTCTGTCTCAGAAAGCCAATTGATACTGCCTTGGCTCCCGCAGTGCAATGGTGAGGCGCCCTGAGCGATATATTGAAAATGCGGTCCGGCCCTAACGAACTTTGCTTATTCTTCGACCCCGAGATTTTGTCACAATGCGACGAGCACCATTAACGGCGGTGATGCGTCTATTGAAACAGGTTGCCAAACTCGTCAAGGTCGGCTCCAGGCTTCAGACGGACACGGTTTCTGTTATGCAGAACTCACCGCAGGACAAGGTAGACGCGTGAATTGTGACTGACAGAGAAACCAAACATGCAGTGTTTCTTCTGGTCAGTCCTGAGGGAGAGAACGTGGAGTAGCAGTTTTTGAAGGAGGTGCAAGGGTAAATGTAAGGGTGTTGCCTGCCTTTCCGAGTGCAGGATGCTAGTATTACAACAGCCGATATACAAAAGTCGAAGTTCGATGTCGAAGCGTCCAGCAGATAAAACAAGCGAAAATCGCAGCAGCGCAAGACCAAGCAATGGAGAAAAAGTAAGAAGCAGGAAACAGAGGCACGTCAATAATATCGACAAGACTGGGGAAGTCACCCCCGATGGATTCGGTGGGCTGCAAAGGCAGTTAAGCTGCTAATCGGGTGTTAGCTAGGCGCAAGGGACCCGTTCGTCGAGCACGGGCGACCTTCGCAAAGCACCCTATCCACTAACATTAGGCGGGGCCGCTTAGCGGTTTTGTGAAGTAAGCCACAGTTGTTCGCACAGAGACCCAACACGCCTGGAGACAGGGAATCAAAGCATGTGCAATGTGCCTTTCGAGAGCGGCCCCCTGTGCTTTGCCCTCTCGCACGGGCCGCCACTAGAAAAAAGGCAACAACGTCTATCACTTGAGCCTGAAGAGCCAGCCAATGGCTTCGCGCACTGGAAAGGAAACGCAGAGAGCGGGCAATGAATTATGCCCTCAATCCTTCACCAGTCTTCCCGAGCAGCTCCCCATGCCTTTGGCCCCAAAAAACATGCCTGTCATGTCAACACCAGCGACGCGGTCGACCCTCCCTGTGCTCTGCTCGCCCGTTGCTGCAAGTCCACGGCAAGACTAAACTGCAACGGTCGCAGCATCCGGCTCACTAACCGCAACCGAGAGAGTTCCGGGCTGCAGATGAGGCTTGCGGGCCTCTGCCCCGACCCAAGATCTCTTTGGAGTCGCTTTGCAGCGCCGCTCCGGATTTGAATGCTGCGATCGTCAATTCTCCCCACGATATGCCGGCCACCCACCAGAGGCCTGCCACCAGGAACGCTACCAATGAAAAGGGCTCTCATGCCTTCGCGGCTGCCATTGGTTGGGCTGCAGATCTGCGACAAAATTGTCCGAACGGCAGCTGAGTGGCTGGCCCGGCAAAACGGTCGCGCCTAGGAAGAGGGAAAAAACAATTTTCTTTCCTCGGAACATTTCCACTCCATTATTCCATAGTCACTGGTTTCATGTGGCGTGGCAGAGAGGATATGGCCGTCGCCGCCATCACTAGCTAGCGCTGGGGGCCGTACCCGCGACCCCAGCCCGTCTATCACCTGTGCTGTGATGGATGTGACCAGGATGCAGACCTAGCAACGCCAACACGCCGCTTGTTGACATGGTAATCCTCATGCACAGGATCCCTCTCCAAGAAATCCGTCCTTTCTGCAAAGCATGATGCGCTGCGGCACAGCGAGCCAGGAACACCACCGCCAGAGTCATCTCATCGATCGTATACGACGCCTCACTACCCCACTCCTCCGGTGCTTTGGGTGCCGTAGAACAAAAATTTAGCAACCGCTTTGTGCGCAGTGGAATATGCTAGAACGGCGCAGTCGCTCTTCGCGACGCGTCCTCGCTGCCGTTTTAATACCGCAACGCGATACTTCCATGGTTTCTCTTCCAGAGGATTCCCTTGGAGCATAGGCCAGTTAACAAAGCTCCACCCCGAATCCGAAGAGAAGGACGCCTTCGGCAATGAGCAAAGGGGGCTATTTTGCCGCGACACGTCCAATTACGACAACTAAGACTCGGCTCACCAGCCACGTCCAGAGCCGTTGCTGATCGACCGGAGTCAAGCCGGATTGGTGTGGGTAGTCAACATCACACCAGAAGAGACTGAAACCCCTGCCTTGGGCTTCTGAGCCGACCAATTGGGTCTCTAAGTGATTTACGGCAGGTCTCAGCTCCACTTAGAGCGGCCAGTAGTAATTGTCTCTCTGCTTGGACACTACCTTGGCGTGCTTTTGCGTCGTATTGTCGGAAAGCCATACGATTTGAGAATATCAAATAGAGGAGAGGTTTGGTACAGTTGCATAGAGCACGTTCGTGTTGTGGAACAACAGGAGTTTACATCAAGAGTACCAAAAAATTACCCACGCTGCCTGCAGATTTGACACCTTGGCTACTCTGTTCCTTCTGCAATCACCCAAAAGCGACGGCCTTTGCTGATAATTTCTGCTCCATAGCTTAAAGCCATGGCTGCCACCAACTCCCAGCAGGCTAGTAATCTGGTGTGACCTTTTTGAAATTGGTCCAACCAACTGTTTCACAGAGATATGGAAAGAAAAATACGGATTCAGTGCCATGGTCTCAGCCCTCTGGCACCCCACGCTATTAATCTCCGGGCTCTTCATCAAGCGCGGCACACGATCCTGGTGAAGGGATAAAAATGAAAGTCATTATGTGGACCGAGAACTCTATCCAGAGCCGAAAATACAACCAGCTTGGCAATGATGCAGCACAATTGATTGGCAAAATTTAAGGCTTTTGGTTGTGGAAAAGAGATCAAATCGATCTATTTCCAGCGTTTCTCGCGCCTCCTTCCCCTCCCGCTGGAATCACGACAAAACGAAGGGTCTTGAGGCACCAACACTTGGCAGATCGGCACATGACCCAGAATCGCAATAATGAGCACTGTTACAATTGTGATTGGTATTGCCTTTATATCGTCGGCGTTATCGCTACTTGTGTGACGAGTTTCTCAATCCTCTTCCATCCATCGCTCCTCACGCCCGCTCTCGCTCCACGAAACTAGATAGGTGTGATAAGCCAGATCATCAACAGCTCACCTCGACATGGCTGTTGACAAACATACGCCCTGGTCGTGCCGTCATGATCTGTGATACTCGATCGCTAACCGTAGCCAAGGCTCCCCGTCGCAGACGCCTCGTGTCTACTGCTCTCCAGTGCGTCTCCAATGCCATGTCTGTCTCGGTTTGAATTCATCATCCTCTTAGCCAAGAGTACTTGACTGCTAGCTCCGGCGGAACGGTGATATCACAACGCTCTCCTCCAAACCCTTGGAGTTGAGGCTTTTTTTTGCGAATCCTCGTCGACCAAAAACAATTCGGCCCGTAATGAGGAATTTGTCGCGGAAGCGAACCTAATTAAGCATCCTACTTCTCTTTTGAGGCAGTTTTGACAGGGTTATTAGAAGCTTGTCTATCTTGAGAGAGATCTTCGCAAGGGTTTCAAAATGTTTCAGTCCTCCGGCGGCTTTACTCGTCTCAACCTTCCGAGGATGCGGGTTGTTTTGGTCTCAATATGGAAACATCCTCGTCCTTGGTACACTAGGACATTGGTTTAGGCTTTATTACCCCCACAAGGCTGCCAAACAACGTACGCAAGGACTAAACGGGCCCCATCCGCGGGGAAACGGGCAAAACCCACACTGTCGAGCATTGCTCTGACCGTTCCTGCGAATGCCGCTGGTTTGAAGACGTCAACGTGGATGCCAACTCCCACAGCACGATCGAGGTTCGAGGATGAAGAAACACTCCGAGTTCAGTCACTCAGCACAATCATGCTATGGTCCTCTCTCGAGCGCAACGTGCCATCGCCAAGTCATGTTTTCATAGTTTTGTCCTTATAGAGCCATCGCGACAGTCACCTTAACTCGATCGCTGGCGTCGCTCAACTACTTTGCAATGTCTCATTAAATTTTTTCTTTCCTCCCTCGATGCAATTTAGCTTACTCCACTATGGAACATCTATCAACAATCGCGTCTTACGATTAGCAGAAACTGACTACAACCCGTTTCATAGCTCTCTAAAACCTCTCTTGCCGGACTGAGGACGATTCTTTTTCCTGAAGTTTAGCGCATATTCATTGGTTTTTTGGACGATCATTGACGGTGAGGTTACTGCGCGTTGATCACAATTTTGTGAGGCCAAGGAGGTTAAGGAAACTTCCGCTGGGATGGTGACTGCAGAATTGCAACATTGCAATCGATAAACGGATGGTAAATCCTGCACTGGGCCAATAAAGGTAAAAGACTTCACACGAGCCACTAAACGGCTATCACGTCCAGCACCGTCGCGTGTTGTTAGGGAGCGGGTCGCAAAAGCAGGGCTCACCGCCGAGTCGGGGTTTCACATGGGCAGCAACCCAGCGTCCAGGAGACTTCCACTGCTTTTTCGACCATCACCGTCCTAGGGTAGGCCAGTCTAAAGCATCGTAGTCGCTGACTTACGTTCCTGACCCTGTCCCCTAGCCGGAATCCCGACCGCTACTGCCAAGACATCCGAAGCTCGGACCCCTATAATTAGGCTACCCCCTGAACTCGGCCACCAAATTAAAGTTAAACCACCGATTTATCCCCCCATTTTCCACACAACCAACCATTCAATATGGATCAAAAGAAGCAGAACTTACAAAGGACTTTTGCTGATTTCAAAGCCAGCAAATTCAAATTTGGTTCAGAAGTTGCGTGTGCGTACGACGTCCCTTCGTTAATGTTTAGCGATCGATTGAATACAAGAAGCCACGATAAATTGCACAACAACACTAGCAGCGATTAACTCTTACACAAGAGGCCTTCCTTACCGATTGGGTACTCGGACAGGACTTATAAGGATTTGCTCCCTCACATGCGCGACTACAAGAAATGGCGGCCCGAATTCTTGATTAAAACAGCGACACTAAGTCCCTTGGGTAACTAGCTAATTTAAAAGGAATCCTCACATCAAATCCTTACTCACCCGACCAATAGAAAGCGCAATAGAAAGCGCACGAGTTAATAAGGCACAACTAAAGCAAATTTAAGAGTTCTATGACCTTTGTTGGTACAGCGATATGCACGACCAGCTTCCACCCCCCTTTAGCGAGCGCTCCAAAATTTCAAATTCGGCACGCGCATCCAATCTTGCTCGATTGCCACTAACTGCACATAGTAATTATAGCGAAGCTGCAAGAACCTTCGCGATTGGCCTTCCGTACGGACATTCTAAGCATCAATCGTGTTTCCACGATCGTCTGTGATGAGAGGATACGGGGGAAACGAATCTTTTGACCAGTCGGGAGCAACATCGTAACCGGAGACATTGTAGTTTACAGTGTCTGCTGCGACACGAGGCTGGAGAATGGATGAGAGAAGGGGCAGTACAGATACACTGGAACGGAAAGCCTTGGTGATGATATGCCCGAGCCCCGACTAAGAGAAAGAATTGCACCACGGGGAGTTGCGTAGGTACTTATTCACGGTTTTACACATTCACTACCTGCGGTAGGAGGCATACTTATACCCACGAGAATACCGGATGACACGTTGTCATTCTACGGACTCATGCCACATGACGAAGAGTCGACGACAATTCAGCCTAGTCTGACGGAGCTGAAGGCTGTTACTATGGGGCAGACTTCGTTTAGGCATCCTTAATCCAACAGCGGCTTGTACATTGAGACTAGCGTTTTCAGAACGTTGAGAGGAGCAAATTTGCGTCACTTGGATTCGCAGAATTGTCCAACGGCGCGGTTCTACAGGAACAAGACTTGGATCGAGGGATTGAGGCTCTGAGACAGCAGCCTTTTCAAGAATCCCGACATTCGCCCTATGGATTAACGTTAGTAAGTGATGACTTTCGCCCGGATTGAGGACAAGATGCGAATGAACGAATTTGGCATGCTTGAAGTTGTTCATCGGAAACATGGTCTATTTTCGGGCATGATCATGAGCTCCCATCGGTAGCTTCGGCCTGGGGTAGGATTCTAGCTTTTTTAATTGGCCTCGTAATTGCGTCGTGTAATCTTGCTGGCGTGTCGGTCACATAGTGTGGTCCAAGGGACTTTAAAGATTGCAGCAGCGCGTCGCACGCTCTGTATTTGCGATTGATTGATTGCTGATATAGCTATGGATATCCTACTTTCAGTACGGACTGATCAAGTTCTGCTTGGTTGATTCATCGTGGTGGCAGTGGATGGTTGCATTGTCCTGGTAAAGATGGGCGACTCGCTTGTGGAATATGTTAGGGTGCGTTCGGTTGCAAGTTCAGATCAGAATGAGGGCTTCAGATTGGAGTTGATCTGGAGCTCCAATCTGATTCTGAGGCGACTGTTCGGTTGAATTCCAGTTCAACTTGACTTTAGCCACAAATTTTTAATGTTCCTCTGACCGCCCAAAAAACACGCTAAAAGTTACTAAAAAGTTGGCAACTTTACCGTATACGGCTTCTGAACTGAAGGTCTTGGCGTCAGCTCAATCTGGAGGTCTAAGTTCCAGATTTCATTCAGTTTTCAATCTGAAGCCCCCAATTGCACATGCCCGTGCTTTTATAAGGCCACAAACGCGTACCAAATGAGGAAGGAACGCGTCCTTTTCTGCCGGACTTTCAGTGCAGATCTGATCTGAAGTTTTGCAACCGAACGCAGCCTTTGTTGGAAAACAAGCCCGCAACGATATCACGTGATGAGACTTGGGAGAACCTCTTGGCAGGAATCTGACCAATTAGAGAACTTCAACCGCCGGTCAAAGTTCCTTGAAATCTCTTCAACTACCTATATAGAAATAAGTAATGCACAGAGTTTTAGCCCTAATAACCTTATTTTAACAGGTTATGAGCCTGGGTTTGCGCCTAACAAGCTAAACCTAATTGCTTTATTATTCACAATAATTGCTATCGCAATATTACCGTATGGGCGTTAAAAGGTCGTTGAACGTTTAACCAACTTACGACGCTAAAAACCTATAACAAGCGGCTATGTAGCTGCTAACGATGGACTCTATGCCGAATGTGATAAGAGGATCCTACTAAGGACGAGCCTAATATAGCCTGTGACAAACGGTGATACTAGAGGCTTAGGAGGATATTTTGTATTTAGTGGACAACCTTACTATTATTATTATAGAATGATAGAGTTTCGAGAGCAAAGCCTTATAATAGCTATATTAGTAGCGGATTAGAAGAAGCTTATTAGAACTGCCTATACCGGCTAAGGAATATATTAAGTTAAAACTTATACTGTATATATACTCCTTATAAAGGAAACAAATTTGATAATGTTGTTATAATAAGGCCTATAGACTGCCTACTATAAACTACCTATAAGCCTTATTAATATAAGCGATAAATGTACTGCCTAAGCCTTTATCTAAAAGCTTGTTAGACGGGAAGACTAGCTAATATTTAGTATTAATATATAAAACTACCTCCGATTTAAAAACATTAAATAGGTTCTTAATAACCCACTATAGCTTCTTCCTACAATTAAGTTAATTAGAGAGAAATGGGTGGACTTAGGCTTTACTACTAAATAGCTAAAAATTAAGCCAGCTGACTTAGTAAAGGAACGGGAGAAACACGAGGAACTGTTACGGACAGCTTAAGTACAATATTACGACTACTTGGAGAGGAGTCGGAGGAAGCTAGTTGGTTGATATAGGTATAGTCTAGGATGGATCCGGTGGAACCATATGATGAGGAATGGTAGCTAAGGTTACGTAATGTAATCTATATGATCTATATAATCTATATGATCTGTATAAAGTATATAGAGCACACGTACCTTATGGAGCGAAGGGATTTCTTAGGCGTATGGTTGTGTATTTAAAGGACCACAGTCCCTACCTAGATAGTTCTCTTTTTGTAGTAAATCTTAGAATATAATTAGAGTTAATCTATTAGGCAACCACTCTACTAGTTGTTATTATATTGTTGACACTGTTCTTACCTATATACCTAGCCCAATAATAGGACCCACCGTAGTTCCTACTATAAGGTTCCGTTACACATTTACTACTAAGGTTATGGTATTAAATAAGATTGAATAATATACTACCCAAAGCACCAGTTATAATGATATCGACGGCAGCTATGACCTTAGGGTTAGGAGATACTAGTATAGCGGATATAGATTCTTAAGTGGTTACGCGAGGTCAGTTATAGGAAATGGTTGATTACTTATAGGACAATAGTAGGCTACTTAAAGAACGTATTAATGGAATCGGAGCAGCAAAGGTTAAGTTACCTTTAATTAAATAGTTCTTAAGGGAGAAGTTAAAGCTTAAAGGGTTTCTTACACAGATGTATTTTAAGGTTATGTAGAAAGGAGCGAAGTTAGCAATACCTATAGACCAGGTAGCGTACGCAGGACTATTCTTATTAGGAAGAGCTCTAGAGTGGTTTAAGCCTTACCTTACAGAGATATAAGTAAACGGTATAACGACTACTAACCCGGATGTACGGTATGTGTTTGCAAGTTAGAACGGATTCGCAGAACGGTTAATATAAATATTTAGAGACCCCGAAGCAACTATAATAGCGGAACGGAAACTTTAGAACTTAGTATAACGTACTTTAATAATTAAGTATATAACGCAGTTTTAAATACTAGCTATGTAGGTTAAGTGGAATAACAGGGCGCTTATAGTATAATATAAGCAAGGACTTAAGGCTAAAGTCTAGGACATAATTATTCTAATAGAAGATGCGGATACTCTAAGAGAGTTAATAGACCAGTTAATAAAGATTAATAATAGGATCTATTAAAGGGAATAAGCTAAGAAAGGGCAAGATAGAGTTCCATAGTTATATAAGGCGTAGAGTACACAACAATAGACATAGAGTTAAAAACTATGGAATAGCGCAGAGCTAATAGACCTAAGTGGTACTAAAGAAACCTAAAGGTAGGAAAAGAAACTATAGAAACCTAGAGGTTAAGGATCTAGTAATTAAAAAACCTAGGAGTAGAGGCCAAACTAGGGATTTTAGTAGTAGAAGATATTTAGGCGGACTCCATAATAAGAAAAATGGTTTAAAGATAGGGCTTGCATAAATTATAAAAAATAAGGTTATTTCGCCAGAGACTATAGAGGTGGTTAGAGTAATTATATAGTAAAGGGAACTAGGCTAGCAGACGGCACGTACATATAGAGGGATAATAGTGCACTATAAGGAACAAAAAAGTGTTTAATTAATAGTTTTACGTTTTGTTATAACAACGTATACCAAATTTATAAGGATGCCAAGTACGGCGCAAGCTATTAGCTATAGGAGCCAGTATTATTTAAGTTTAAAGGAACCAATAAACTAGCTTATAGATCGGATATTAAAGATAATAAATTTAATATAAGCGAAGCATTTACCAACAATAAGGTAATAAAGGTAGCTTATTAGAAGCATATAGACCTTAGAGAAGTTAAAACAGAAGTAGAGACTAAGACCATTACTAAATAAGGTTTAGTAACGGATATTATAATACTATTAGATATAATTTCCATTGCTTTATAAGACAAAAGGAGCAACGTTTAAAGGAAACTAAGTAAGTAGATAACTGCTAGTGCTAGCTTATTACTTAATAAAGGCAAAAGGCCACAGGTCTAAGATTCTTAAGAAGAGATAAGGAAGGCTCTAGACTTGCTAAATATAACGAGGATAGCTCTAGAACCTATAACGGATAAAAACCAATAGGAAAGGGCAGCTACTTAGTTTATAGACAAACGAATAAGTATAGGACGCAAGTTTAAGAACTATGAGTTTGGGGAACGAATAAGAACGTTAGCAATCCTAGGTAAACGCAGTGTTTAGCCTAAAGATTAAATAGTTAATTATAACGGGACTAGCCTAGTTACAGTAGGAATGTCTTGGTAAAACACTCGACAGATAGAACTTAACGCTTTGACCGAATTCTGCCGAATTCTGCCAGCTTGATCGACTTCTGCCAAGTTCTGCCAGATCAATCGAATACTACCAAAGTCCGTCCGCGTTCGCACGTGCGCACGCATCAACTAAGACCCCTAAACTATTTAATTGCAAGATTCTCTCGTTATTCCCTTCTCTTCTTTACGCAACGTCTTATTCCTAGCAAGAGCTATATACCCTCAAATTTAGATAGAATTTATATTATTCCTTTAAATCTTTCCTAAAGCCTCTTTGCGCCCTAACATTATATTGCGTTAAAAACAACTACTATTAAAATAGCAAACGATCTCGAATCCCACGCGTTAACTATGAGCATTATAACCCTAGTTAGGGAACAGTTAACGTATTCCACCATTACCTCGGTCACACCATCACCTCGGTTAAAAATGCTTGGCACCACCAACTATCCTATTAACGCGACATGTCTCAACAATAAAACGCGCCAGCGCTAAACCAAGAAGGCAGAATTGAGCTTGCCCTTCTTACCTATTATAATCGCGAATTTAAAAGCCTCCGACGTGCTGCCAACGCGTTTAATGTACCATCTTTAACGTTAACTGATCAATATAACGGAATCGCAAATCTCCAAGATAGACGCAACGGCCGCCATAAGCTCACCTTAACCGAAGAGCAGACGATTGTCCAATACATCCTTAACCTCGATTCGCGAGGGTTTTCTCCCCGGCTGTATAAGGTGGCAGATATGGCGGATAAACTGTTAACTGCGCGAGGTAAAGAGCCAGTAGGTAAGCGCTAGGCAGAGAGGTTCGTAACGCGTTTAGATAAGCTTAAAATGGCCTTTAATCGAGCGAAGGACCGTTAAAGAATACTCCAGGAAGATCCTAAGGTAATTAGCGCGTGGTTTAAGCTTATTAAGGAGACTAAAACCAAGTACGGCGTCCAGGATAATAACGTGCACAACTTTAACAAGACAGGCTTCCAAATGGGCGTTATTAGGTCTATAAAAGTTGTTATGGGTTTTAAGAGACATACTTAACCTAAGCTTGTTTAGCCAGGCGATTAAGAGTGGGTTACCGTTATCTAGAGTATCTACGCCACTGGGTACGTAACCCTACCTTTTATTATCTATAAAGGGCGCGTCCACATCTTAGCGTGGTATAAGGAGACATCTATACTACGTAACTGGAAACTTTTAGTCTCTAAGAACGGCTGGACAAACAACGAGCTTAGAGTCGCGTAGTTAAAGCACTTTAACGCGCATATAAAGGCGTATTAGGTGGGGGGGTACCGGTTACTTATCTTAGACGGTTACAAGAGCCATTAATTACAGCTTTTTAAGGATTACTGCCTTAAAAACAATATCCTTACACTTTATATACCAGCCTATTTGTTATATATACTCCAGCTACTAGATATAGTTTGCTTCTTACTATTAAAGCTAAAGTACTCTTATTGCGTTAGAGACTTAGCACGCCAGCACATCTTCTATATTAACAAAGAAGGCTTCTTGCCAGCCTTTAGAGACGCGTTTTTTAATATATTTACAATAGAGAACTACAAGAAGGCCTTTAAGGCATTAGGGCTAGTCCCTATAGACATAGCTGTGGTCCTTAATCGCCTTAAAGTATGGTTGCGTACCCCGCCAGCACCCTTACCACTAGAGATGCCGTGGCAGTCGAAGACCCTAAGTAATACACTTGAATTTGGATCGCAATCGAAGCTTATAAGCAACTCTTTTACTAGATCGCCTATAATAGCCCAGAACGGGTTCTTACAGCTTATTAAAGGCGCTAAACTAATACTGCACTAAAACGCGCTTTAAGCCTCCCATATTACCGAGCTTGAAAAGCAATTAGTAGTAATAACCAAGCGAAAAGCGCGTAAGAGGAAGCGTATCCAGAAAGGTGGCATATTAGAGTATAGGGAGGCAGCTAATCTAATAGCTCCTAGACCGTCTACAACGGTCCAGCCATTAAAGAAGGCTTGTAGTAGGGATAGTTAAGACAGAGCTCAACTAGCTCTACAACGCTGTAGAAATTGTAGAGGGACTAGGTATAACGCGTAAACATATTAAGTAGCTAAAGGGGAGTCTTCTGAGTTAGATGCGAGTACTTAGTATATTTTTTTAGATAGTTTCTGTAGCGATAATAACAATACAGAAACATAAGCTAGTAGCGCCAAGCATTTTTAACCGAGGTGATGGTGTGACCGAGGTGATGGTGGAATACGTTAACTATAATGCAAGAAGCCTTTATAGATGCTTTAGCTTAGTAGCGGGCTGCACTAGAAGCCTAGCATTAGTGATTAATAAAAACACTCTATAAAGAACTCTGTAATATTAATACACTTATAATGGAGACCCTAATAGTAACACCTATAACCAAAACCGAAATAACTGTATGTAAACCCAGCCCGTTAAACGCAAACCCTAAATTAGTAATAGTAGCTTAACCTATACCTATAATAAACCTAGTACCTACTATAAAATTAGAAAAGCTTCCTAACCCTCTAATATTTAATAGAAATTAAAATAACCTACGTCCCTTTATAACTAAGCTCCGTTTTAAACTTTTAATAAACTATAACCGATACCCTACTAAAGCTAGTAAAATTAGCTATAGGATGTCTTAATTAAGCAAAGACGCTGTATAAACTATAGACCTATTCTTCTATAATAGCACCTTTGTTAATTTTAAAATCTTTATCTCTCTATTAGAACGAATATATAATAACGCCAGCCGTAAATACACCGCTATTACTAAACTTAAAAACCTATAATAATGGAATTAAGACTTTACTAGCTTCTTCTCAGAATTTTTAGGCCTTATTGGCGAACTAGATTAGAATAAAGCCGCTAAAGTTGCTGCTCTTTAATAAGCTATTTTGGATAAAATTAAAGCATAGTTAATAGGTAGGGAACTACTAAAGAACCTACCTAAATTTGCTATAATGTGTTAACGAATTAATAAGGACCTTTAATATAATAAATAAACTCGTTCTCTAAAGCCAACCACGCCTCGCGTTTAAGACTCCACAAAACCGATATATACTCTAAAGCGCGACCCTTCTCTGAAACCTACGCACAACCCTATGGACTTTGACGCCACTCGATCCTACGCACCCTTAGAAACCGATAAATAAAGAACTTAAGTCATAAATAGAGAATGCTTTGGATGTAGTAGAAAAGGATATATCTAAAGAAATTGCTAAACTTACCCTTTTAAAAAAGTCCGCTGTAGTTCCTCCTGGTTCTTAAATTATACTCATTCTTTAAGCCATACTCGCTTCTTAACTTATACTTATTCTACAAATTATACCCAGTTATTACAAAGCATCTCACCTTTAGCTAACTTGGGAAACAAATCATCCTAGGGCTAAGTCGCGCCTTAGGATGAGAAGTGGAAGAGTATAAGTATCTAGGCTCTTTTAGCGCTAATACACAATACAACTCCCTTAATATACTTAGCGAAATTCAAATACTTAGAAAATGGAAGGAGGTATAAATCCTTATAGATAGCGGAGCTACTAGTATAGGCTTTATTAATACAAACTACACGAAAACCTAATACCTAAATTTAAAGAAACTCAATAAGCCCTAAGGCCTATAAGGCTTTAACGGCAAACCCTTAATATATAGCAAATTGACGCACTACGCTCTTGTAAAAATGCGGATAGGCGAATACCTTAAATATATTTCCCTATTTATAACACCCCTGAAACAATATAAGATAATACTTAGATATAGATAGCTAAAACGGCACAACCCTTTAATTAGCTAGGTTAAGGAAATACTAAAATTCCGCATAACCTACTGCCGAAGTTATTGTTTAAAACACCACCTACCCTACAAATATATACAAGACTATTTGAATTTGATATAATATAAATTGCCCTTACTACGAACCTTAAACCAATATGATAAAACTACGACTGCTAATCGCAGTAAAGAATGTAAAGATGATATATTAAAAACCCTTAAAATTCGTATAATATAAGCTATACCTTTTATTTCGTTAGCAAGAAAATAAGACCACGAAATCTTCGCTATAACAATAGAAGATATTAAGAAGGCGCTAGAACCAAAGTAGTATATTAACCCTTAACCTCTTATACCCAAGGAGTACCATGATCTAATTAATAAGTTTAAAAAACAATTCGCAGACCAGCTACCCCCGTATCGGGATAAACATGATTTTAAGATAGAACTTAAACCTAGAACGACACCAAAGTTCAGTCCGCTATATAGTATGTTATAAAAAGAACTGCTTATAATGCGATAATACCTTAATAAGCATCTAGAAAAAGGATTTATTCGCCCTAGTTAATCTCTATTTACTTTACCTGTATTATTCATTAAAAAGCTAGAAGGAGGCTTAAGATTCTATATTGATTACTAAACCCTAAACGTAATTACGATTTAAAACTAATATCCAATCCCCTTAATCTAAGAGACGCTTAACCGCCTGGTAAAGGCACAATATTTTACAAAGCTTAATATAGTTGCTGCCTTCAATCGAATTCGCATTTAAGAAGGAGATAAGAAGTATACAGCCTTTTATATATAATGGGGACTCTTTAAATACCTAGTAATACTATTTAGTATAAAGAACGGTCCCAGTATGTTTTAGTAATACGTTAACAATATGCTCCATAAATTCCTTAATATATTTATTACTACATATATTAATAATATCCTAATTTACTTATCTTTGCTTTCTAAGCATTAAAAACACATCTAAATAGTCCTTAAACATTTGCGAGATGCCGGTTTATAATATAATATTAAGAAATGCAAGTTTTATATGTCTAAAGTCACGTACCTAGGCCTAATTATATCCTGTAATAGAATTAAAATAGACCCTAAAAAGGTCGCTGCGATTATAAACTAGGGAAGCCCTAGTAACGTATAAGATATTTAAAAATTCCTAGGATTTGCAAATTTCTACCACCAATTTATTAACTAGTTCTTAAAAATTGCCTAACTATTAATAAACCTAACAAGAAAGAACATAAAATTTAAATAAACTGCTAGATATAAACAAGCTTTTAATAACTTAAAATAACGCTTTATAACCGCTCTAATTCTTGCCCACTTTGACCTTAACCTTAAATATATTATCAAAACAGACTCGTCTAATTATGCCCTAGGGGGAGTGTTATCGCAATATAATAAGGATAGTAAGCTATATCTAGTAGCCTTTCTCTCTTAAAAGCTCGCCCCTACTGAATTAAACTATGAAATATACAATAAGGAACTACTTATAATTGTTAAATACTTTAAACAATGGCATCTAGAACTTAAAGGATCGTTGTTTCCAATACGCGTATTAACGGACCATAAAAACCTACAGTACTTTATAACTATAAAGTAGTTAACGCAGCGCTAAATTCATTAGGCCAAATACCTCTTATAATTTAACTTTAAGATTATATACCAACCGGGTAAACTTAATCAGAAGCCTAATACATTAATATAATAATTACAAGACTTACCTATAAACGCCTTAGATAAATAGATTATAAATTAATTACGGATCTTATTGCCCCCTAAACGTTTTAAGAAACTACGTCCTATATTCCTAGATATAGAACTTAATAGAAATGAATCAGAAATTAATAAATAGGAGATAGAAATTAATAAGCTAATAGAATACAAATATAAGAATAACGCATAGATAGCAGATATAATAAAAGCAATTTAAATAGGAAAATAACAGTATAAAGATATCACACTCGCCAAATACGAAATTCGTAATGATCGACTATACTATTAACAGAAGATGGTAGTTCCGAATTCCAAATCCTTATAATTTAAGATACTTAAATTCGTACACAATTCCCCTATAGTAGGACATCCTGGCCGTGCGAAGACTTATAAGATTATTTAACAAGCATACTACTGGCCTACGATGCACAACTATATATGAAAATACGTTCGAGCATACAGAACATGTGTATATGGGAAGACCTCTCACGTAAAGAAGTAGGGAGTACTTTAACCGTTGCCAATTCTAATGGCGAGATATCTTAATTAACTTTATAGTTAACTTGCCTAATAGTAATAGGTTTATGAATGTTATAGTAGTTATTAACCATTTTATAAAAATGCGATATATGATTCCTATAGACTTAATTAATGCAATATTAGTAGCTAAATGTTTTGTTAAGCATGTCTTTAAGCTATACGGACTTCCTAATTTAATAATATCTAATTATAGAAGCCAGTTTGTTTTAGACTTCTGGTAAGCTCTATATAAATAATTAAGTATTTAAATATAACTCTTAACTGCATTTTATCTAGAGACAGATAGTTAAACCGAAATTGTGAACGCGATTATAGAATAATACCTATAAATATACTGCTCCTACCTGCAAGATGACTAGGAAAAATGGCTGCCCTTAGCTAAGTTTACTGCGAATAATATAATAAATGTATTAATAGGCATAACGCTATTCTATATAACCTACGGACAAGACCCCTAACTTAGATTTAAACTATAACCCAAAATCAATATAATAGGACCCATAATTAAACAGATTCAGTTAATTGACGCGCATAACTTCACTAATTAAATAAAGCAGTTAATAGAACTATTATGTAACGGAATCCCCCAGGAGGTACATATCAGATAAGATAGTAGGAGGTTTTATTAATGTCCTACCTACGTCCCATGTATGTTTTAGAAGAGACATAGTTAGATAGATAGGGGCGAAAGGTTTTACTAGTGTCTTAGAAGGTTTATATAGGAAGCTAGTTCTCCTCTAGAGAAGAACCAGTGATTAGTCTCTAAATGGAAGTGGTTAGAAGTATTTGTCCTTTAATACGTGAAACTTATTTTACCTTTAACTTACCTTTAACTCACCTTCTACTTACTTGTGATACTGTTAATTAGATAATTATATGTTCTGGTTAGGCTGGCCTCTTATAATTCTAATTATTTACAATCTGTTAGGAACGTACGGCTATTAATTAACAATAATGGGCCATACTCCTTTACCCTATAAAGCAACGCCCTTACCTTAAGAGGCTCAGAGAGTCTCTCTAGAGGAGCGTATTCCCTCTACTTATAAAGGAGTAGACTAGGAAGCTATGGCTAGTTTATCTAACCTTCTAAGACCCTTAGGAACGATCACCGCTGGGAAGTTATTGGAGTGGTTACTACGCGAGACCCTATAAAAGACAAAGGAGTTAGAGATACAATTGAGATAAGTATATTAAGACTACTAAGGACAATTGCAAGAATAATTGGGAGAAGCATAGACACCCTAGATATAAAGTGGACTTAGAGGGGCAACGCTATACTATACTATAACGTTAGATAAACCTAAATTCCGTATAAAGGAACCTAATAAGTATAATAGTAATAGTCTTAGGAACTGCAATTGTTTTATCTATTAATGCGAAACCAAGTTTTGGCTGGATCTGAAACGTTACTCTAATAAGTATAATTAGACATTAATTGCTTCTACTTTCCTGCGTGGCACTGTTGAGAGTTTATAGATACGCTATAAGAAGAAACTTACTATACCCTTTAAATTTAGCGAACTTAAGTCCTGGTTAGTTAATTAGGTCTAAGACCCTACTAATTAAGGGATAGATTACAACTAGCGATACTATAATATAAAACAGCGAGAAGGCTAGAGTGTAGTCTAGTTTATAAACTACTTAGAAGAGCTAGAAGACAATATACCCTACTTAGACTTATAGGACGACGCTATATAACTCCATTAGCTACTTGCTAAGTTACAACCTAAGATTTAACAGGCTATATAGGAGAAGGGGGAAATTCCTACCTTTTAAAAAAAGCTTATCTCTAAAGCTACTCGGATTAAGAACGCTAAAAGAGACTATTTAGGGAAGCGAAAGGAACAAGACGCCAATAATAAAGAGCGTAGAACTAGACCTAGCTTTAATAAAAGGGGCAGATCTCGACCTAACCACTCTACGGAAGGATAATATAAGTAGGCTTCGCAACCCTAGAGCAACGCTGGTTAACCCTAGAATGATAATAGGTAGAAACCGTGGAACTAAGAGTTATGCAGCTGTTATAACTGCGGCAAGAAAGGCTATATACAGCGCTTCTGCCGATAGAAGAAGCAAGAGGATGTTTAATTAGGAAAAGAGAGAGCCTAGTGGATCTTTACTCCCTCATACTAGGCCAGCAAGAGAAGGAGGGAGTAAGCTGCTGTATAGTTATTCCCGTCTCTATTTAAGTTAATAATAAATGGGTAACGCAAGACTGCCTTATAGACAGTAGCGTGACTATAGGGTTTATTTCTTAATTACTAGTAAAGGAATTGGATTTGGACCTTAGTGGCTTATAGGTGCGCACTATTTAAAGCATTAAAGGCTACTAGATTCCGTGCTATGGGGAATAAACTTTTTCCGTGGCTAGCCAGGACCGCGATGGTCTATAAAATACGCAGGAGATGCGCTTCTGCGCTATAGAAATTAAGGGGTATGACCTTGTTTTAGGATACCTATGGCTTTAACAGGTTAATCCAGATATTAATTAGCCTTTAGCCTTGTATTAATACCGGAAGTCTTAACCGCGTATTATGGTTGAAGATTAAAAGACTTTCTTAAACTATATACAAGAGGAAGGGTGGGCGTATGCTATATATGCTACTCTTAATACTAAGAATAGGGACGCGGAGTATTTATTTTTAGATGTCTGGCTATACGCAGTTAAGGAACTAGAGATTCCACAGGAATATATAGACCTAAAGGATATTGCTAATAAGGAAGCTGCGCACACCTTGCCCAACCCTATGTTGGTAGAGCACAAGATAGATATAGGAGACAAGGAACCTTCTTTTAGACCACTATATAACCTGTTAGAAAATAAGCTGGCAGTATTGCGTTAGTATATAGTGGACAATCTTTAGAGAGGATGGATTTGGCCTTCTATAAGCCGGGCAGGGGTACCAATTATATTTATACTAAAGAAGAACAAGACCCTTTGCCTCTATATTGACTATTAGGCGCTAAATAAGATTACTATAAAGAATTGCTACCCGCTACCCTTAATAGGGGAGCTTATTAACAGGCTGTTAGGCGTAAAGATATTCACGAAATTGGATTTAAAAGATATATACTATTAAATCTGGATTAAAGCCGGCGATAAATGGAAAACGGCGTTCTAAACACGGTACGGCCACTTTAAGTACCTAGTGATGCCATTTAGGCTTACTAACGCACCAGCGACATTTCAGGCCTATATTAATAAGGCATTGTTGGGCCTGTTAGATATAACATGTATAGTCTACCTTGATAATATTATAGTCTACTTTAATAACTACGAAGCATATACGCACTATATGCGAATAGTACTAGAAAGACTGCGGGAATATAAGCTCTATATAAACCTAAAAAAATGCTTGTTCTATATCACTAGTATTAATTTTCTAGGCTTTATTGTTAGCGTCAATAAAGTGTCGATGGAGAAAAGCCGGGTAGACGCTATTAGGGAATGGCCATACCCCACAATGTTTAGGGAAGTATAGGTTTTTGTAGGCACGGCGAACTTCTACTAAAGGTTTATTGTTTATTACTTGTAAGTAATGCTCCTAATTACTAATCTGCTAAAGGGATCTAAGGATAGCAAGAAGTTAGGACCCTTTATATTTAGGGAAGCTGCTAAGTAGGCTATAGACCGGTTAAAGGATTTGTTTATGTCGGTACCTATCCTAATATACTTCTACTAGGAGCTACGTATATACCTTAAAATGGATGCATCTGGCTTCGCCCTAGGGGCAATTATATCTTAATTAAAAGACAGAGAATGGCATCCTGTGGCGTTTTGGTTAAGGAAAATAACCCCTATAGAGTAGTATTATATAACGCACGACCAGGAGCTGCTTGCGATAGTTACAGCAATAAAGCACTGGTAATATTATTGTATAGAAAGCAATTATCCCATTAAAGTCCTTATAGACTACAACAACCTAGAATACTTTATAACTATAAAGGTGTTAAGCAGTCGATAAGCTAGATGGGCGGAGGCACTATTATAGTATAACTTTAAAATTATATACTGCCCAGGAAAGATAAATCCCGCTAATAGGTTGTTAAGACGTCCAGATTATAAGACTAGGAGAATCTAGGATAGTATAGGGGAAATAATTCCTATATTATAAAATTTGTTTAGGAAGAAAGAAGAGTCTTTCCCTAGAACTATAGAATTCCGCAGTAGGGCAGAGGTCCTGGCGATATAGCTACAAAGCACTATAATAATAGAGCCGTGGGATATGGTTATAGACTAGGTTATAGACTAAGTAGACGTTACAAAGTTAGCGTACCCTAGAATTAGCGAGAATTCTATAGGATGTGCTAGGGGTGTCACAGCACCTTTAACTTAATGGCGCACTAGCTGCGAGTTTCCGGATTTAGAGGGGATAGGCGAGATACCTATCCGCAGCGTGGTATACTGCACAACAGCAGGAGAATCTACTGGCACTAATGGTTTAAAACGTCTTGTGCCACGCCTAGAGTCCGTAATAGCGGTGGGCGAAATGGAAATAAGCGATCTATACAAAACCTTTCCGGATCTTCTTCTTTAAGTATAATAAAGGGACGCCTTTGTTTCTAGGGAGAGGTAGAAAGATATAGTGGAGACTAACTTAGCCAGAGTTACTAAGAAGCTATAGCAACAAGACTAAAAGGGTCTGTTGCGCTTTAAGGGTGCTGTATATATCCTAAAGGACCAAATGGTTTGAGATAAAATTCTAAAGGTCTTTTATAATAACCCTCTTAGGGGTTACTACGGTGCTAACAGGACCCTTAAGGCCGTTTAAAGGAAATACTTTTGGGATGGAATATCTGAAGAAGTTAAGGACTATGTATTAAGATGTAATACGTGCTAAAGGGTATAGATACCCAGGCATTACCTATATAGCAAGTTATTAGTGCTTCCTATTCTATAGGGACCCATGTTAGAATTAATAATAGATTTTATAATAGGCTTACCCCCTACTAAAATAAGAACTAGAGAGGTTGCTAACGCTATTCTAGTAATCGTTAATAGATATACAAAGTTTTTAGGGTACTTTGCTGTTTTAATAACGATTATAGTAGCAAAACTAGTAGACCTGTTTTTAGAGCGGTGGCTCCTATTTAGTACGCTAAGGGAAATTATGTCTAATAGAGGTACCGTATTTAACAGCGCATTTTGGTCTTCATTCTGTCTCTTATTAAAGATATGGCGAAGGATAAGCACTGCCTTCTACCTATAAATAGATGGGCAAACAGAGCGTTTAAATACGTTATTAGAACACTACCTCCACTACTATATTAATTATTAACAGGATGATTGGCTATTGTGGTTAGCTCTAGCGTAACATATGTATAACACAAGTATCTATAGTAGCATAAAAATAACCCCTTATAAAGCACTGTTTGGGGTAAAAGTAAATAACCCCTAGAACGTTAAGGACATTGTTCCTAAAAGAGAGGCACTGGTGGCGTCTAAGAGAATTAAGCAAATAAGAATTCGCAGAGAAGAACTTAAAAAGCACTTACTAGACGCCTAGGCTATATAAAAAAGGTACTATAATAAGGGACATATACCTAAAGAATTTGAAATAGGAGACGAAGTCTTACTGTCTATAAAAAATATCCGGATGAAATATATTAAGAAGAAGCTAGACCACAGGTGGCTCGGACCCTTTAAGGTAGTTAGGAAAACTAAAGGAAATTAAGCCTATAAATTGGAATTACTAAAATTATATCTAATATATCCCATATTTTATGTTTCCTTATTAGAGTTATACTGGAGAAGAGATGGTGTGGAACCACCCCTACCTAGCGAAATTAATGGGGAACTAGAATGGAATATAGAAGACATTCTTAATTAAAGATAGCGTTAGAAGAAACGCGAATTTTTGGTTTATTAGGAAGGATACTCTTAGGTATATAACAGTTAAGAACCTAAGGAGCACCTTTAGCCAGGATATAATATAGCAATTAAAACTTTCCTAAAGACCATAAATTAGGATTTAGCAACGGTTCCGGATATACCACAGGCAAGATAATGGGAAAGACCCCGCAAATCGAAACTATAAGGTTAAGCATAGACATTATAAACGGGAACGTTTTGCCATTATAATAGGGATCCTAGAATCCTATAAGAGAAAGCTATAGGGATCCATATAAGAACCACTAGGGATACTATCCAAAGAAGACGCTGTTTGAGAATAAGTAGTAGCACCAGAAGAAGGGGCCCTAGGGATTTAGAAGGATTCTCTAGGGATAAAAGGAGAGTATCTGGTCTAATACTAGAGATACGCAGTAGAGTTAATAATACGAAGAGGACCAAAAAGACACAAAGTAAAGATTTAGAAATTTTGAGAAATTATAAAGCACCTATAAGAACACCACCCGTTTATCATATATGGAGATTATGGCGGTATGCTGCTTTTATACAGACTGTCACTAAAAATAAAAATAGAGGTATCCCTAAAGTATAAAGTTAATTCCCAGTACTAGGGCATCCTAGAGTTACCAAAGAGGCACCCTATAAAGCTATCCTATAAGAAGAAAGAAAGAACAAGATAATAACTTAAATATTAAAAGTAGCAATAGGAGCCTCCTCCTCCATCTTAACGTTATTATTAGTAGTATTATTAACACTCCTATCCCTGGAAGCATTAGCATTCTTACTAATATTCTTCTTGGGGCGGTAAAAACTAGATAGACCACCACGACCAGGGGACTGGCAGGGAGAATGTTTATCTTTGTTACTATCCTTAGTGTTATCCCTAGGCTCCAAATTGGCATCTAGGCTGGGATTAGAAAGGTAATAACTAAAGAGTTAGTATAGTTCCTAAACGTGTTACTAAAGAGACTCACCTAGCTAGAAAGGCCCGCGCAAAAGTATAAATGTTATTATTTATAAAAACGAGCTGCTTATATATACGCTCCTGGACACTATGTGTCCGAGATCGCTGTGTCTCTATAGCAGTAGAAACCCTTATTGAATTAAAAAGGCTATAAGTAATAGAAAACACCTTCTATCCCCGTCTATTACTGTTCTAATGTAGACGGAAATCCCTAATAGCGCGTTAGAGCCGGTGAGCCTTATGCGCGTAAATAGCGGGGATCTAATATAGTTAGTAAAGTCCAGAATAGGATGGAATAGGAAATACTAAAATATAGGTCTTTTTTTGGCTGCGATAGTAGGAACACTTAGATCTGTTCTCGCCAGAGCGCGGCATCTTATAGGTATAGGACGGGTCCAACGTGAGCGCGTAAACGCAATAATGGCAGTACTTTAGAGAAACCACTGTAGGAGTAATAGAAGTGGTCTATAATGCTAATAGAGTAGGGACAACGCCGCCGCCAGTCTGGGGACGCGTAGTATGATTATAAGCTATTGCGAGAGAATACTATAGGAAGTTAGTATTATTAAGGAGATAAAATGGGGATCCTGTTACCCATAGACGCGTTATAAGAAGAGAACAGAGCAGTGGAAGAAAGAATAGCTGGAGATGTAAAAGCTAAAAGCTAAGATATAATGAAAAACGGTCTGCTGAAAGGCGAGACGAATGGTATTGTTAATGGAAAGACGTATAAGAGACGACAGCTTATAAACTGAAAGAAATTAATATTAAGACGTTATTATTAAGACCCATTTTAGGTAAATGGGGATGGTGGATAGTTAACGCGTTGTATAGGACAACCCCTGGATCAGCTTATAACAAATTCTTATAATAAGGAAGGTGAATCCCATTTAATTATTATTATTATTATTAAAGTTCCATTATAAAGGCACTATAAGAGCTATAGTAAAAGAAGAGCGGAGAAATAGAAAGATAAAGTAAGGTTCTACGCTAGTAAAGAACCGGCGATAAGCCATATTATAGAGTACCTTTCTACTGAAGAATTTCCCTAGTGGTTTTAGCCGGAACTCTATAAGAGATTATTAAGAGGCGAAGTCTTGGAGGACCAAGACCCTTAAAGGGGAGGCAATTATAACGGAATCCCCTAGGAGGTATATATTAGATAAGATAGTAGGAGGTTTTATTAATATCCTGCCTACGTCCTATATATGTTCCAGAAGAGACATAGTTAGACAGATAGGGGCGAAAGGTTTTACTAGTGTTTTAGAAGGTTTATATAGGAAGCTGGTCCTCCTCTAGAGAAGAACCAGCGATTAGTCTCTAAATAGAAGTGGTTAGAAGTATTTGTCCTTTAATACATAAAACTCATTCTACCTTTAACTTACCTTCAACTCACCTTCTACTTACTTGTAACACTGTTAATTAGATAATTATACGTTCTGGTTAGGCTAGCCTCTTATATATTACAAAGTGAATTAATATACGCTTAAATAGTATAGGAATGGCATGCGAATAAAAGACGAGCTCCTATATAGAACTTTAAGGAAGGTAACATAGTTTACCTAAATATATAAAACCTAAAGACTTAATGGCCCTTAAAGAAACTTAATTAGAAGTTTACGGGCCTATATTAAATTAAGAAGAAATTAAGCCTATATACTTATAAGCTTAAACTACTAACTGAGATAAAAATACATCTAATATTTTATATAAGCTTGCTGTAACCCTTAAAAGACGAACCTATAACTCGCAAAGTGCCGCCGCCACCTTCTATAATTATTAATAACGGTAACGGTTCTTACTTTATTAACTTAATTAATAATATGCGATAGAAAATATAATCTAAACAATTTAAACTTCTTATTAAGTAGGAAGGATATAAAACATAAACCTAGGAGCTCTATAAGTAAGTTAAGACCAATACGCCTTCCCTAGTAAAAGAATTCCATAAGAACTATCCTTCGCGGCCTACTCTAACTAGATGGATATAATATAAAGGCAAACAACTACCACCTAATATAAATACACGAAACATAATAGCAGGAAACTTAAAATTAAAAAGAACTTAAAGAATACTATAACGCTTATAACACGGTTATATAACGCGTAAAATATTAAGGAACTTTAACTAGCGGTTAAAGTTGTCTAATTGGTTAGATTTGCCTTGCCAAGACCTACTATAAAGATATTAGTTCGGCTTACCGCCTTTACTAAACTAATAGCGATTTTCTATCCTAGGGATGGAAAATCCTAATTAGTCCGTTTAATAATTAGAACTGGCAAAACTCTATACCGCCACCTAACGTAAAATACGATATAATAAAATTGTATTGTTTTGGACCTTCGGCTAAAGGGGGGGTACTATAACAGGACTAGCCTAGTTACAGTAGGAATATCTCGGTAAAATACTTAATAGATAGAACTTGACGCTTTAACTAAATTCTGCCGAATTCTGCTAGCTTGATCGACTTCTGCCAAGTTCTACTAGATTAATTGAATACTACCGAAGTCCGTCCGCGTGTGTATATGCGCACGTATTGACCAAGACCCCTAAACTATTTAATTGCAAGATTCTCTCGTTATTTCCTTCTCTTTTTTACGCAACGTCTTGTTCCTAGCAAGAGCTATATACCCTTAGATTTAGATAGAATTTATATTGTTCCTTCGAATCTTTCCTAAAGCCTCTTCGCGCCCTAACATTAATACCTAGATTAAGAAGTAAGATAACTACAAAGATCTAGCTACAAGACGCAGAAAACAAGAAACTATGAATAAGTTTAGGACAAGAATTATTATATAGCAAGAGCAAAAGCTAGATAAGAGGTTAGCTATATTAGGTTATATAAGGGACAGAGCACCTATATAAAGAGTTACTAATAGGCCAAGTACAGGGACACCTAGGGTAAAGTAGTTAGATAAACTGGAATAAGAAGAGAATTTAGATATTCTAACTAGGTTCAAAGAAAGACATACTAAAGGATATTATAATGCGGCAATAATAAGGTACTTTCTTATAGATAGACCATACATACTAAACCAGTTGTACGGAAAGTGGTATAGGCAACGATATAACAATAAATAGGAAGATTTTTATATATGGCTAGATAAAAAAGTTGTCTAAAACTAACCCATTATAGAGAAACGTATAAGTTATATTAAAGGGGTATTAATTATAATGTTAAGGAACCTAGAAGAGGGATTTAGGGATTAGAGAAGTAAATAACAAATCTTAGTACCCGTAATAGAGATACCAGTGGTTAGGTTAACTAGGTATAGGTTTAAACTTAAGAATAAAGATAAACTAAGAGTTAACCCAAGTTACCTAGCATATTATACACTATTGTAGATAGCTTGTGTAGATGATATATGTAACATATATAGAGCACCAAAAGATAAGAACCAGAAGTACCTAGTAAGGATATATTAGGCACCCAAGGAAAGGCGGTTTAGGAATGCTAAGTATATATATAAATAGCACCCAGTAGAAGTACAAGGTTAAGGAAAATTAACACTTTACCTAGGAAGATTCCTTACGGAAAAATACCTAGAGGGATAATAGTGGTAGGAGTGCCTAGAAAACACTTATCTATAGTATATAGAGGAAAAGAAACGAACTAAGTATTAGCCTAAATTAGACTAAGTACAAGCAAAATCTAGCAGCCAATAGTTGGGAAAAGGGGAGGCGTATAGGACTAGAGGGAACTAGTGTTAAAGCCTTAGACCCTTAAAGAAATTTAAGGATAATACCTAAACTTATAAGTTAAGTGGCAAGATTAGTAGTTTAAAGCGTTAATAGATAGTGGAGTAATAAGGAACCACGTATCACTAAAAGCAGTAGAAAGGATAGGGTTACTATATAGATAGAAGAAACACCCGTATCCACTTATAACAATTTTAGAAAATTAGATAGCCTATAGAGGGGGCATTATTAATCTTAAAATAGGACCTATTTAGTTAACTATTAAAGGGAGACAGGTTAGAATGTCTTTTAATATCCTACTATTAGGACAGGATAAAGCGATACTAGGAATGCCTTAGTTATAGGAGTATAATCTAAAAATCAATTAGGTTATAGGTTAGGTTAATATTAAGGATACTTAACGGCATAAAGAGTAATAGTAAACTAAGTTAGTATAGTACCAAGTCGGAGTAATATACAAAGAGACTAAGTAAGGCTTAAGTTATATACCAAAGAGATACCATAAGTATGGTAAGAAGTTATAGTTACTAGAAAGTAAAAAGCTGTTAGAATATACAGCATAGGACTATAAGATAGAATTAAAAAAAGGAATAAGTCTAAAGTTCTTTCTAATCTATAAGCTTACTAAAACAGAGTTAGTAGCGCTTAAGGAGTTTATCCAGGAGAACTTATGTAAGGGATATATTAGACCGTTATAGTTATTAATAGGGTATCCAGTACTATTCATCCTAAAGAAAAATGGAAAACTTAGGATATGTATAGACTATAGACAGTTAAACAGTATTACTAGGAAGAATAGATATTCTTTACCCTTAATTAGCGAAATCCAAGACAGGATAGGCAACGTAAAAATCTTTACAAAAATAGATCTGAGATGGGCGTACCATTAGATTAGGATTAAAGAAGGCAACAAATAAAAGGCAGCCTTTAGGTTAAAGGAAGGACTATACAAGCTATTAGTTATACAGTTTGGGCTTATAAACGCACTAGTAACGTTCTAGAAGCAAATTAATAGTGTGTTAGAAGAATACCTAGATGGGTTTATTATAGCATATCTTAACAATATTATTATTTACTTAGAGAATGAGGGAGAATATAGAGAATATATTAAATGGGTCTTAAAGAGACTATAGGAAGAACAGATGCTAGTAGTAATTAAGAAATGCGAGTTCTTTATAAGGAAAACCGATTTTATAGAATTTATTATTAAACTAGGGAAAATTAGCATGGACCTAAAGAAAGTTAAAGCTATAGTAAGTTGGTAAGAACCAGAGAATGTTATACAGTTAAGGTCGTTTCTAAGGTTTTATAACTACTACAAGAGGTTTATAGCATAATGGTTAAAAAGCATTAAGCCGTTTACAAGGCTAATAAAGAAGGAGGAACTATAGGTTTAGGGTAATAAGTAGAAGAAGCTATTCTAGGAATTTAAAGAGTTGTTTACCTAAGAGCTAGTCCTTAAGATCTATTAACCAAAGTTAGAAATGGTTGTTAAGATAGATGTATTAGACTTTACACTAGGAGCATACTTACTATAGAAGCACTAGGACGCATAGCATCTAGTAGCGTACTATAGTTGGAAAATGACACCACCAAAGTTAAACTATAACATCTACAACAAGGAGTTGTTAGGTATAGTTATAGCACTTAAGAAATAGAGAGTATTCTTATAAGGTACAGAGAAACCATTTATAGTTAAGATAGACTATAAGAACCTTATAGGATTCCTAATAATAAAGAAACTTAACCAAAGACAGGTTAGATAGGCGGAAATACTTATAGAATACTATTTTAAGATTTAGTATACTAAGGGTATAGATAATACATAAGCAGATGCTCTAAGTAGAAAAGCTAAACTATAAAGTAACGGAAAGCTATTAGGAGCTTTATTGCGAAAAGATTAAGACAGATTAATTAGGTATAATTACCTAAAAATTATAGTAATTAAGGAAAGTCAGATCTATAAATTACTAGAGAGTAATTAAATATAGAAGATCTAAGAAGTATAGGTAGAGGATCTAGACTTAGAGTAATATAAAAATAGAGAAGTAACATATGTACCTAAGTCTATTATAGAGGAGTTTATTAAGGAATTCTATAAGGGAATAATATAAGAACACAACGGAGCTATAGGCTTAGTGTTAAGACTTTAAGAGGAGTATATTATTTAAGAAATCTAGGGACTAGTAAGATAAGTTATAAAGAAATATCTAGATTGCTAAAGGAATAAACCAATAAGGTATAAGCTATATAGAGGGCTATAACCTGTTAAAGTACCAGGAAGACCATGGGAGGTTATATTATAGGACTTTATTATTAAGTTACCAAAGTTAAAAGATCCTATTATGGGACAAGATTATAACGTAATTTTAGTAATAGTGGATAAGCTAATAAAGTGGGGATACTTTATAGCATGCACTAAAGAAATATTAGTAGAAGACGTCGCTAGAATCTATATAAAGGAAGTATTTACAAGATATGGAGCACTAGATAAAATTATATCGGACAGAGATCTAAGATTTATAGTAGCATTTTAGGAGGTATTTCTGGCAGAATAGGGGGTTTGCGTAGTAATCTCTATAGCGTATTATCCGCAGACGGACGGATAAACGGAAAGACTAAACTAGACACTAGAACAGTATCTAAGGCATTATATTAATTACGTATAGAATAATTAGGTATTGTTATTACCAGTTATATAGTTTATATATAATACAACACTATAAGAAGGAATGGGGACATTACTATTTAAGGCGAACTATAGGTATGAACTAAAAACATTATTATTACTATATTAAGCAAAGAAAACGAGTAGCATAGCTAAATAAAGAATAGAGATATTAAAGAATCTTTATATAAACCTTACGGAAATAGCTAGGCTAGTATAGTAAAGAATAAAAAGGTACTATAACGCTAAGAGATCTGAGGGACCAGATCTAAAAGAGGGAGATAGAGTATAGCTACTACACAAAAATTTTAAGAGTTGACAACTAAGTAAGAAGTTAGACTATATTAGACTAGGACCTTTTAAAGTTAAGTAAAGAATTTTATTAGTTATGTATAAGTTAAACCTACTAGCTAAAATAAAGATCTACCCTATATAATATATCGCGATGCTAGAACTAGTATATGGAGATATTAAGCCACTAGTTTACGAGGTAGATATGTATAGAGAATAAGAAGAAGACAAATAGCAAGTTTTAAAGATTATTAGTTATAAGGACGTAGATAACAAAACATAGTATAAAGTAAAGTGGATAGGCTATAGTAAGACTACCTAGAAACCACTAAGCAACCTAGAGAACGCTATAGAAAAGGTATAGGAGTATTAGAAGAAAGTAGGTTAGGTAATATTAATAAGGAAGGATTACTAAAAAATAAGTCACCTAAGGGGGACCTAAGAGGAGTAATTGCTGAGCTACTTGGAGTTGTTTCCCTTATAGGAGAAGAGCTAGTCCTTTTATTACCTAGCTTAGACAGATCCTATTAAACAAGTTTTTACTCCTTAGAACGGACCTTCTTACAAACCTTCTTAAAATAAAGAAGACGCGCTAAGGCAGACAAGTACGCCTTATAAGTAGTATAAGTATGTTAAAGCTCCGCAAGGGAAGCTAAAAGCTTATTATTGAGTTTTGTAGTGGTAGATTAAACACAAGACCCTATAATAAGTTACTTAAGGAACCTAAAGACTGTTAAGAGTTATAGGACGCGCATACTTAGCGTTAGAGATAGAGCGGACGTCGTAAGATAATTAAATATTTGCTTTAGTACACTCTAAACAAAAGGACGGTTGTTAGGTAGAAGGACTTGCTAGCGTAATACAAACTAACCCCTCTTTCATATAACAAGAATATAGAGATGGCATTATCTTACCTAGTAATAGTATGGAGGAAACCGTACGCGCATAACAAAAGGTTAAAGAAGAAGAAGATGCTTTAGGTATAATAAGTAAAGATATTAATTAAATTAATTAAACGGATATTATACCTCTAGTAGATAACTTGGAGATATTAGGAATCTTTAAGGACGAAGATAAAGAGGAAGGAGATAGTATTACAGATAGCTTAAATATAATATTACGACTACTTAGAGAGGAGTTGGAGGAAGCTAGTTAGTTAATATAGGCACGGTCTAGGGTGGATCTGGTGGAACTATATAACAAGGAATAGTAGCTAAGGTTACGTAATGTAATCTATGTAATCTGTGTAATCTATGTAATCTATATAGAGTATATAGAGCACACGTACCTTACGGAGCGAAGGGATTTCTTAGGCGTATGGTTGTGTATTTAAAGGACTATAGTCCCTACCCAGATAGTTCTCTCTTTGTAGTGAATCTTAGAATACAATTGAAGTTAATCTGTTGGGCAACTACTCCACTAGTTATTATTACGTTGTTGACACTGTTCTTACCTATATACCTAGCCCAATAATAGGACCCACTGTAGTTCCTGCTACAAGGTTCCGTTACAGGAACAGCTAGCCTATATAGCCGGTTTTATTAACTAGAACGTTGGCGATATCTATAAGCTATTTATATTAAATGCTGGACAGGCGCTTGAGAAATGGAAGGCTCTAAAAAAATGCTTTAAGAATCTTAATCTGGCAGCTATTACTGATATTATGGCTACCTTCTTTACTAAACATATTTAAGATTTTAAGAATATAGAGGAGTTTGTCTCCTATATTATATTAAACCTTAATTGCCTTATTAAAATGGATTAACCTATTAATTATAAAATCCTTGTCTAAGCGGCCCTTCTGTATGGAGTTAGCTCTACTAACTACGCTTAGTTTAAAATAACTTAATGAACAAATTGGACATAGAAAAATACTAACCTATAAGCCTTAAGTAAGGAACTTATTGTCTTTAATAGCGAGCTTAATTAAGAAGCTTCTACTATACTAGTAGCATGTTTAAATGACGGAACGTCTATAAAGAGAAAGACTATACTAGTAGGAACGTACAAGCACCCTAACTGTGTAAAATATAATAGAACTACGCATTCCGAAGAAGACTGCTAGAAGAGAAACCTAGAAAACGCACTATAGAGAATTAGTAATAGAATCTGTGTAAGGAAGAAGTAGAGGACTAGGCCACCTATTTAGCTTAATAAACACTCTAATTAAGTTAAAAATGAAGTAAATCTATAACGCGAGCTTGTAGCAGCGGTGGTATAAGCCTAACTAAGTAGGTACGACTTTATTTATAATACTACTGCTACCGTCCACTGCTGTAAAAATCGTGAACTTTTCTTTAACTACATTAATGACGATACTTTATTAGATATAGTTGGTCCCTATAGAGCTTAATTAGTAGGTAAAGGATCTATCTCTATACAAACCGCACTCCCTAATAAAGGTTACAGAAGTACGCTTACTCTATATAATATTCTTTATATATTATATTTACTAGTAAACCTACTATCTAGAAGCTAACTTAAGGAAATAGGTGTCTTCTTTAATAATAAGACTTACGAACTTAAATATAATAATAAGGTAATAGGATACGCACCTAAAGTTTAATAATTTTACCTAATTTGGTAGTATAACTACTTGTTAGAATTAATCCTCTAGATAATTAAAAATAACAAAAGCCTACCTATTTAGTATTACCGATTTAGCCACCTTAACTATAGTGACCTTAAACGCTACCTAAGTAAACTTGGTATTAAGTTTAATAATATTAGTAATAAATACTGTAAGCCCTATACTTAATCTAAAGCTAGAAAGAGGTATAATAGAACGCCCTAGGAATGAGCTATATAGCTATTTTAATTTGTCTATATGGATCTAGTGGGACCTATTACCCCTATTGGCTTTAAAGGCGAAAGATACTACATATCTTTTACTAATAACTATATAAGGTTTACTATAGTCTACACTATCCATACAAAGGACGAGTGGCTTAGTACTTTATAGAGGTACTATAATTAGATCTACACCAAATTCGACCTTAAAATTACTAGAATTTGTACTAACTATGGAGTAGAGCTCTATAGCAAGAAAGCAACCACCTAGATAGACGATTTAGGTATAGAATTTGAACCTACCGCTTTATACGCTTAGGAAGAGAACGGAGTAGTAGAGCGCTTATAGTAAACCTCCACTAAGATTACCCGCTTGATGATTCTTACTAGCAATATACCAGACTTTCTATGGCCCGATATACTCCTTGCAGCTATATATATTAAAAATAGACGCCCTATAAGAGCTCTTCTTAATGGTATGTTACCTTATAAAAAGCTTAAGGGTAAACCTCCCTTAGTATACTATTTAAGGGCTCTAAGATCTACTATCTACTCCCTTATAGCTAAAGAAGATCGTGTGAAATTAGCTAGGTTCGCTTTATAAGTAAAAAAGGGTGTTTTAATTGGCTATAATAGCAAGATAATCTATTGCGTTTGGCTATTAGATGAATAGAAGATTAAGCGTCTTAAAGATGTTAAAATCTACAAAGGTGGTGTTAGCTTGGGGACTACTACTGTGTTTATAGAAGAATCCGTTGACTTATCTAATAAGTAAGGGAGGGAAGACACTACTACTCCTTAGCTAAAGCCTCTATTAAGAAAAAGACAACGAAGAATTAATTAGAAGGAAGGTTGTAATAGCTTACCCTATAGGCTTAAGCCTCTGCCTAAAAACCTTACTATAACTACTACTTAATTAGGCTGCTAGATGTTAAGAGTTAACCTATTAAGTAACCCTACTGCCTTCCTTATAAGCCTTATAGGTATAGACTAAGGCCTTAACTAATAGGCTGATAATATTAATAAGCTACTAAGCAACTGGGATAATGAAATAGGTAATAAACTAATAGCCCTTCTATTTACCTTTCCTCCTTAATCTATACCTTAAAACCCTTACTTAAATAATCGCAACGCGGTCGATTCTATAGCTCTACTAGCCAGCTATATTTGATATACTAGCTTACCTAATCTTAAAACGTACATATCTACTACCTTAATTAACAAAGATGAGCCTTATACGTATAACTAAGCAATTAACGGCCCGAACAGCGAAGAATAGATAAAAGTAATAATAGAGGAGGTAGGGTCTCTAATTAAGAACTAGATATAGGAACTTATTAACCTTATCTCCCTTAAGCCTCCTTATAAGCCTCTTACTGGTAAATGGGTGTTTAAAGTTAAAAAGGGAAAGGATGGCGAGGTCCTCCACTATAAGGCTAGATGGGTTATTAAGGGATATTTATAGCAGTACGGTGTTAACTATAACTAGACCTTTACTGCGGTAGTAAAACCTATAGCTTTTAGGGCTCTATTCGCGATTACTGCCTACTATAACCTTAAAATTAAACAGATAGATATTAAAACCGCCTTTCTCTATAGACCAATTGATTAAGAACTCTACGTTATTATACTAAAAGGCTATAAAGAAGCTGGTAAAGTCTGCCGCCTTAAGAAGGCCCTTTATAGACTAAAATAGTCACCTTAAATCTGGTATAAGACGCTCTTAAAGTTTCTATTAGAAAAACTTAAACTTTACCATCTATATGTGGATTACAGTATATTCGCCACCAGTAAAGGATGGAAAGGTTTAATTATTTCTGCCTATATTAACGATACTAAGATTATCTATAAGGATATAGTAATAGTTAATTGGGCGAAAGCAGAGCTTAAAGCAGCCTTTTAAATAATAGATCTTGGGCTAATAAGCTTTTACTTAGGTATAATAGTTACGAGAGATTGAACGAAGAAGAAGATTATACTCTTATAGCGAGCCTACCTTATTAAAGCTCTTAAACGTTTTAGATTATAAAAGGCTAATACCTTACTAATACCTATAAAGCACTTAATTGAGCTTATAGCTAATTAAGAAACTACTAGTAAGGACGACGTTAGAAGATACTAGAGTATAGTTAGTTTAGTTATATTTCCTATAATAGAAACAAGGCCAGATATCATCTTTATAGTATTAATAGTAAGCCGTTTCGCCTATAACCCTACCTCTACCTATATAACAGCCGTAAGACTTATCCTTTAATACCTGGCTGGCTTGTTTAATAGAGGAATTATCTATAAAGGTGATAAGAACCTAGACCTTATACTAATTAGCTTTAGTGATGCTGACTAGGGATAAGATAAAACCACAAGACGCTCTGTATTAGGCTTTATATTTATGTTAAATAGAGGACTAATCTTATGGAAATTAAAGCTATAGGCTACTGTTTTACTATTAATATATTAATTAGAGTACACGGCTTTAACGGCTGCAGTAAAAGAGGCTACATGGCTTTAACTTTTACTTACTAAACTAGGTGTACTAGACTAGAGTAAGTAGTTCGCTAGGATCTTAATTAAAACTAATAACTAAGCTATAAAAGCATTAGCTGAAAATCTAGTTTAATATAATTAAACAAAGCATATTAACATCTAGTTTTACTACGTAAGAGATAAGATAAATAGTAATAGGATTAACCTTATACATATTGCTTTAATTGATATAGCGGCTGACGGCCTTATTAAGCCTCTCGCGGGTCCTTAGTTTTACGCCTTTTTTAAACACCTTTAGATGGTGCAGAGACTTAATTAACTATACTAGGCCTTAATAGGAAATTAGTACACAATTAATAGATCCTTAGAGAGTGCGCTAAACGATGCCTTAAGGCCTTAAAACGAGCAATAGAACTTAACCTTGATCTACTAACCTACTACCTAAATTTAACGGCCACGACATTAGAGAGGGCTTATACTAGTAGGAAGGATGGACATACTTTAGAAGAGATATAGGGTGAGGCTACAGGGCCTCTAGAGCTCTATAGGCAATATAGAACACCTATAGGGAGGTGCTGCTAAAAATTTAAGAGACGTTTTATTAAGTAGGCGCTGTCTCTAGTGTAACAGAACCTTGTAGCTTAGACTACAGTAGGTCCTGTTATTAGGCTAGGTATATAGGTAAGAATAAAACAACAACATAATAATAACTGGTGGAGTGGTTGCCTAATAAATTAACTCTAATTGTATTCTGAGATTCACTACAAGGAGAGAACTATCTACGGTAGGGACTAAGGTCCTTTAAATACATAACCATACTCCTAAGAAACCCTCTCTTATATATAAGGTACGTGTTGTCTGTATTAAACATAACGTCCCTTCTATTTAACATAGTTAATATATTTAACACCACGTGACCTTAGTTACTATTCCTTATTATATAGTTCCACTAAATCCATCCTAAACTGTGCCTGTATTAACCAACTAGCTTCCGCCAACTCTTCTCCAAGTAGTTATAATATTGTACTTAAAGCGTCCGTAATACTATTTTCCTCCTTTTTATTTTTATCCTTAAAGATTCCTAATATCTCCAAGTTATCCACTAGAGGTGTAATATCTGTTTAATTAGTCTGGTTAATATCCTTACTTATTATACCTAAAGCTTCTTCTTCTCTTTCCTAGGTTGAGCGTCGCCTTTGTACAGTCTCCTCTATACTATCGCTTAGTGAAGTGATGGCGATTCCTTACTCTCGTTGCGCCAAAGAGGGGTTGGTTTGTGTTGCGCTAGCAAGTCCTTCGTCCCAATAACCCTTCTCTTGCTCTGAGTGTACTAAAGCAAACATTTAATTGTCCTATAATGTTTACTCTATTTCTAATGCTAAGTATGCGCGTCCTATAATTCTTAATAGTCTTTAAGTTCCCTAAGTAACTTGTTATAGGGTCTTGTATTTAATCTACCGCTATAAAGCTTAATGGTAAGCTGGCCTCTGCGCTGCTTAAGGTTTAATATACCTTAGAAAAGTCCGCACGCGTCCTTAAAGCTTAATGTTTAGCTTATGCTTGTCTTTAATATCTTAAATATGTCTATAAGAAGGTTTGTTCTAAGGAGTAGAAACTAGTTTAATAGGGTTTGTCTAAGCTAGGTAATAAAAGGACTAGCTCTCCTTCTATAAGGGAAACAACTCTAAGTAGCTTAGCAATTGCTCCTCTTAGGTCCCCCTTAGGTGACTTATTTTTTAGCAATCCTTCTTTATTAATATTACCTGACCTACTTTTTTCTAATACTCCTGTACCTTTCCTATAGCGTTCTTTAGGTTGCTTAGTGGTTCTTAGGTAGTCTTACTATAGCCTATCCACTTTACTTTATATTATATTTTATTATTTACATCCTTGTAATTAATGATCTTTAAAACTTACTATTTATCTTTCTCTTGTCCTTTATACGTGTCTATCTTGTAGACTAGTGGCTTAATATTCCCATATGCTAGCTCTAGCATTACAACATATTATATAGGGTAGATTTTTATTTTGGCTGGTAGGTTTAACTTATATATAACCAATAAAATTCTTTACTTGACTTTAAAAGGTCCTAGTCTAACATAGTCTAATTTCTTACTTGGTTATTAACTCTTGAAATTTTTATATAGTAGCTATACTTTATCTCCCTCCTTAAGATCTGGTCCCTTAGATCTCTTAGTATTATAGTACCTTTTTATTTATTCTTATACTAGTTTAGCTGTTTCTTTAAGGTCTATATAAA